>ERZ827450.359-NODE-359-length-62257-cov-14.101074_pt1 | contig 62257 bp, 83 predicted proteins | sample MGYA00519773_ERZ827450 | MGnify/ENA primary metagenome ERZ827450 (study PRJEB31778, sample SAMEA3449306) | human gut metagenome | biome: human gut; feature: human-associated habitat; material: faeces | place: United Kingdom | collected 2010/2012 ...
AACTTGCGGATTCATATGATAAGAAAGAAAAGAAGCTCAAAGAAAGACTGAAAGAACTAAATAACGATAACACAGAGGAAGCCTAGTGGTTTCCTCTCTTTATTGACGCACTTATGAAAACGTGGACTGACGAACAACTTGCTATACTTGACAGTGAGTACCCGACTGCTGATTTAAAAGAACTTGCTAGGCGTCTTGATAAAACACTTAGTGCTGTTAAAACAAAGGCCTTGATTCGAAAACTTAGGCGCTCTCCGAGAATCTCGTTTTGGAATAGTGAGAGACTTGATAAATTGAAAAAGTTGTATCCCAATCATACTAATGAGGAAATAGCACAGATATTAGGTATCACTTATTCTGCTGTAAATGGAATTGCATTTAAATTACGGCTCTTTAAATCTAAAGAATTTAAATTTCAATGCGCTTCTAAAAGCTTCTTTCCTAAAGGCCACCAACCGATGAACAAGGGACGTAAGCAAACGGAATATATGTCAGAGGAACAATTAGCAAAAACGAAAGCTACTCAATTTAAGAAAGGACATATCCCAAAAAATCATAAACCAGTCGGTTATGAACGCATAACTCGTGACGGTTACATTGAAGTGAAAACTGCCGAACCGAATGTCTTTGAACTTAAACATCGGCTTGTATGGATTGAGCATAATGGAGAAATCCCCCCTGGTTATAATATTCAGTTTAAGGATGGCAATAGGCAAAACGTTTCCATTGAGAACCTTTACATGATTAGTCGTTCTGAACAATTAAAAAAAGAGAATTCTTTGTATGCCCGATATCCGGAAGATGTTCAGTACCTAATCAAGCTAAAAGGAGCTTTGAATAGACAAATTAATAAAGCAACAAAAAAGAATGAATCATGACTGATGGAGCAATAGATAGATTGAAAGAAATGGTTAATAAACCATTCCTTTATCAGAATGAAGAAGTTGTAATTCTCAATTACTGTGACGGTACCGGTGATGATGGTACCGAAGTTGAGATATACTTGAATAATGGCAAAGTGTTAGTGTTTAGTATGTTTGATTTGGCTTCCAAGTTGAACCGTTTCCGGCCAATAACAAATACTGTTGTCGTGTTGGCAAATGAACGGTTGAATAAGGTGTCTACAGTGAACCCTACCATTTTACAAGATTTGAGGAATTTGGTTCTTCAACAAATTAAGGATGTGAAAGAAGATCCTAGTAAAGTGAGCCAAGCAAAACAAGTTTTCCAAGGGGTTAATACCGTAATCAATCTTGCCAAAACAGAATTGGAATACAGGAAGTATTTGGATACAACAGACCCTCAAAATAAATAATTAGTATGCTGATAGGTAAAGAATATGTTCATTGGTTTCGCATCAGAGACCAACCTAATAGAATCGTGTGAGATTATTCATAGTCTAACAATTTAACCCGATCGATATGATAACATTGAATAGGTTTGCCAAGAGATGCTTGAATATCATGAGGAAGCGCTTTAAGATGAATGAGCATAGCTCAAGAAAAGCGTTTAGCATAAGAATTGAAGCCGTTTGGAGAAAATTCGATATTGCTTCTAAATATAGGAGTGATAATCTTCCTAAATATTCGGAAGATGAAGAATTAGCAGCCGAGATGATAATTTACCTTGTTGCCTATTTAAAAAGATTTGGTTGTGAGGACATTGAACAGCTTATCAAAGATAAGATAGAGTTCGATGATAGAAAAAATGATTAGGTGTTGTTACTGACTGTTTGTGTTGTTGATTTTGTGTTGTTGATTTTAATATAGTTAGTTATGACAGAGATTATTCAAGTCTGCCTACTTGATTTTAATAAGGGGCAGCTCACGGGATTGCCGAAAAATCCACGTTTTTTTCGTGATTACCGCTTTGAAGCGATGAAGAAAAGCATTCAGGATTCGCCAGAGATGCTTGAGCTTCGAGAACTTATAGTTTTTCCCTACAATGATGGCAGATATATTGTTGTTTGTGGTAATTTACGTTTGCGAGCTTGCAAGGAGTTAGGTTATAAAGAACTGCCTTGTAAAATTCTGGCACCTGATACCCCCGTTAAGAAGTTGAGGGAATATGCCACTAAAGATAATGTCAATTTTGGTGAGAATGATTTGGACGTTATGGAAAACGAGTGGAATAAGGCGGAACTCCAAGATTGGGGCATCGAATTTGCCCCGGAGAAGAAAGAGGATGAATTTAAAGAGCGCTTCGATGCCATCACGGATGATACAGCCATTTATCCTCTCATTCCAAAGTATGACGAAAAACATGAGTTGTTTATCATCACCTCAAGTAATGAGGTAGATAGCAACTGGCTTCGTGAAAGGCTGGACATGCAGCACATGAAGTCGTACAAAACCGGGAAAATAAGTAAATCCAATGTAATTGATATAAAAGACGTTCGCCATGCCCTGCAAGATAGTAATACCAAGTCATAAACGCCATGACCGGGTGTTCGCTAAAAAGTTGGTGAACGATCCTATCATTTGCGTTGCTGAAAGTCAAGCTGACTTATATCAGCAATTTAACCCGGAATGTGAAATTGTTACTCATCCTGACGACGTTATGGGCCTCATCCCGAAACGTAATTGGATGGCAAAGCATTTTGGAGAACTTTTCATGCTTGATGATGATGTCCATGCCTGCAAACCTATTTATGTGGAAAAAGGAGAACCTAGCCGGATAAAGGATAAAGATAAGATAACCAATATCATTCAGTCATTATTTGAGATGGCCAGTATGATGGATGTACATCTGTTTGGCTTCACCGCTCGGATATCGCCGGTAATGTATGATGAATCCGCTTTTCTTTCTCTTTCGAAAATGATAACCGGTTGCAGTTATGGAGTAATCTATAACAAAAACACTTGGTGGAATGAGGAAATACGTTTGAAGGAAGATTTTTGGATTTCTTGTTACATGAAGTACAAAGAACGTAAAGTTTTAACCGATTTGCGGTATAATTTTGAGCAAAAGAACACTTTTGTAAACGCTGGTGGGCTTGCTTCTATAAGGAATCAGGAAGAGGAACGTAAATCTATCCTCTTTATCAAAAAGAATTTTGGTGATAGTATTTTGCTAAAGAGTGCAACCACTAATGGGAAAGACAAAACAAAGCAGCTCGTTCAATATAATATATCATGCAAATTCAAATTCTAATAGTCTGTAAAAAAGGCGTTTAAATGGCGTCCATTCTGTTTGTCATATTCGCCTTTTTTAGCTAATTTTACTGATGTAATAAACTAAAAGTCAAACCATTAAATTAGAATTATGATTATAAGAACAGTTTGCGGATATGATTTCTTTGAGGTGAGTTCTGCAATGCAGAAAGCCATTAGGCGAGCCGACACCGGGGTAGCCGGCTTTTTTGCATTGGAACTTTGGGCGAGTGGGTACCGCGACTATGTGTGGAAGCGTCTGTTTACCATTAGTGCTGAAGATTGCTATGGAATCATTACTAAAGAGATAGAAGCATTGTGGCAGGGGCATGAGCTGGTAAACAAGACTGCTACTGAACCCAAAGGGAGGATATTTGTGAGTAAAGCTGTTATTCTCCTTTGTGAATGTAGAAAGAATCGTGATGCGGATCATTTGCAAAACTTCATCTATGATAGAAAGGATATTGATATAGAAAAGTGGATAAATGATGTCAGGTGTTACCCTATTCCTATCCCAGATTACACTTTCGATGTACATACACGAAAGGGTAAAAAACATGGGAGAACCAAAGAAGAATTCTTTCAGGAAGAATACAAGGCGTTACAACCTCGTGTTCCTGGTTTATTCGATGATTTGGTTCAACCCAGTCAACCAAAGTTATTTAATGATGAAACCACGGCTAAGTAGCTGTGGTTTCTCATATTTCATATAAGTCAAACCAATTTAATTAAAAAAATGAACACGTATTACAAATTTGCGCCAAATGTATTTTTGGCAAAGTGTGATGAGAAGCACGAAAAAGGTGAAACTATTGAAGTTACCACCAAGTATGGTAAGGAGAACGAAAGTATAGTATTTAACCTAATCTTCGAAAAAGATGGGTTTTACTATTATTCCATCGTTAGAGCTGACGGCTTTAATGTTCAAGAATGGGCTAAGCAAAGAGCGGAACGCAGGCATGAATGGGCGTCATCGGCTGTACAAAAAAGTAATGAGTATTTTCAGAAATCAAATAAGCATCGTGATTTCCTTTCTTTGGGTGAGCCTATCAAAGTTGGACACCATAGCGAACGAGGACATCGCAAAATGATAGATGATGCCTGGAATAACATGGGGAAAAGCGTTGAGCTTAGTGATAAGGCTGCCGAACATGAAAGAGTTGCGAAGTATTGGGAAAAAAGGGCTAATACGATAAACTTGTCCATGCCGGAAAGTATAGATTTCTACGAACATAAGTTGGAACAAGCAAAAGAATATCATGAAGGATTGAAGTCCGGCAAATATCCACGTAGCCACTCTTACACTCTCACTTATGCAAAAAAAGAAGTGAATGAGTTGCAAAAGAAATACGAACTTGCAATAAAACTGTGGGGCGATGTTTACTAATCTGTAGTATCTCAAATAATTTACTATGAGAGAATTATCTAAAGAAATCTCATTACAAAGGGTAATGAGGGCTTCAGGTCGTGTACCTGTACAATGCTCATGCAGTGTTTGTAAACAACAATGTCATACGCCATGTTTAGGTACTCCTGATGATATTGAACGAATTATTGATGCAGGTTATGCCGACAGGTTAGCGCTGACGAACTGGGCTGCTGGTATATTCTTAGGGGTTATTAATATTGCTATTCCGATGATTCAGCCCGTTGCTGGTAAGGAGTATTGTGCTTTTTTCGAGAATGGACTGTGTATCTTACATGATAAGGGTTTGAAGCCCACTGAAGGACGTTTGTCTCATCACACTGTCAGGAAGGATAACTTCAATCCTACTATGAGTATTGCTTGGAACGTTGCAAAAGAATGGCTGATGCCGGAGAATGAGGATGTACTTTCTCGTGTAGTAAATAAATTCTTGAATGCAAGGAAGCCATGAATGTGTGTCAATCAATACCTCGTAGAGATTGTAAGGTGTTTGCTAAATGTGGAGCAAAATCCTTATCACATTGCCGGCGGCACCGCGAAACTGATGAGAAGTGTAAAAGTTGTACTCTAATTCATCGTAAGCCGCGTAATCGGATTATAGATGATTCAGGACGTGAAATGAAAAGATGTACCCATTGCGGAAATTACTTCTACTTGAACCGGTTCTACAATCGTATAGTGGTGAGAAAAGGTAAGGAATATCATTTGTTGACTTCCTGGTGCCGTATGTGTATGTCACAGATTAATAATCAGAGGGCAAAGAAGAAAAAGTGATTTGTCTATTAAATTTTTTGTATGAAATATTATGCTTCAGTCAGCTTTGGAAAGGATTCCTTGGCAATGCTTTTCATGCTAATAGAAAAAGGATATCAGTTGGATGAAGTCGTTTTCTATGATACAGGTATGGAATTTCAGGCAATCTATAACACTCGTGATGCTGTTCTTCCAATTCTTAAAAAACTTGGCATTAAATATACCGAACTGCATCCGGAGCAACCTTTTCTTTGGACAATGTTTGAAAGGCCGGTTAAGAAAAGAGGGACCAATATTATTCATAAAAAGGGATATAGTTGGTGTGGGGGAACATGCCGGTGGGGAACGAGTGAAAAACTTCGTGCATTGAAAGCTCACACAAAAGACGGAATTGATTATGTCGGTATTGCTGCCGATGAGACCCATCGCTTTGAAAAGGAAAATCGACCTAATCGGGTTTTACCACTTCGTGATTGGGGTATTACTGAAGCAGATGCACTCCAGTATTGTTACACAAAAGGTTTTGTTTGGCATGAGGATGGAGTAAGGCTATATGAGCTACTTGATCGTGTGAGTTGCTGGTGTTGTGGAAATAAGAACTTGAAGGAGTTGAAGAATATGTATTTGTATCTTCCATGGTATTGGAAAAAGCTGAAAGAACTTCAGTTAAATACCGATAGGCCCTATCGTCGTAATAGTGGAGAAACCATTTTTGATTTAGAGGAAAGATTTAGACGTGAATTGTTGAAGAAAAAAACTGATTAAAATGGCGTTAAAATGGCGAAGTTTCTGTTTGCTAAACTTGTCAATAACGATTACCTTTATAGACGTAAAGCATTAAAAGTCAATCAACATGAAGAGGAATGAAAAAATAGAAAAATTAGAAAGACTAGGTATTTTCAATCAATGGAAATATAACACAGAAAGAGCAAATGATACATTTAATATTGAGTGTCCTGACTTCTCAATGACAAATGAAGAGCGGGTGAACAATTTGTTAGATGTTGATTGCTGTTTTCATCGATTTCTAGCTATCTCATTCCCTTTTAATGGTACTCCTGAAGGCGTTGCTTTTTGGGAGAATATTGCAAAAAAATAATCGAACTTAATTGAATTGAAATTATGAGTAAAAAAGATTTAATAGAGCAGAACATTACAAGAGTTCAAGAATATGTGAGGGAACTTATTGAAGATGCAAAGTGGAATAATGGTGTTTCGGAAACTCTTGAATCTACTTCAATAATTGTAGGTAATAGTGATGATATCTATGATTTTGCAGTTTTATTTGCTTCTAATAGTGAATGTGTTTATTGTGAATTCATAAATGGTAAGATAGAGTACATTGATTGTGAACTAGATTGTGAAATATGCCAATTTGAAGGAAGACTAATTTTTCAATATATAAACGGAAGTTTTCATAATCCTACTGGTCAAATTATCGAACTATCAAAATTGTTGATGAAAGGCGAATTAAAAGACACAAAAAGTATCTTTTGTTCTATGGTACTTCGATTAATGGATACTGAAGAATACAATAACAATTATTGCAAATCATTGGATTTAGTTCTGAAGCTGTTTCCTGAAATAGATGGAGAATTATTAGAAAAGGAATTGGATAGATATATTTAAGCATTACAAGGATGAGTAAAATGAATTTAAATGAATTAAGAGACAAAGCATATAAAACAGCTTGTGAACATGGGTTTCACGATCAAGAGCTAAGTAACAATCATTTTCTTTGCCTTGTGATTTCTGAATTGATGGAAGCTGTGGAAGCAGATAGAAAAGGAAGGCGTGCTAATGTTGATCGGTATAATAAGAAGATTGCTAACAGCCGCATTTGTCAAGGATTGGATTCTGACATTCCCAAAGAGCGTGGTTACGAAGTCGCATACAATGAAACTATAAAAGGCTCAATTGAGGAAGAGTTAGTCGATGCTGTAATCCGCTTGCTTGACCTTGCAGGACTTCGAGGAATAAGCCTTGAACTTGCCAACGGAGATATTGATGACTGTATTGAAGATATGGCAGAAGCTTGTAAAGACGAAACTTTCACCGAATCAATCTATTCCATCTCTACACTTCCTGTTAGGTATGACGGAATATTTGATTTTCCTACAACCGTGAATGATATGATACTATCAATCTTCGGGCTTGCCAAGCACTTAGATATAGACCTGCTTTGGCACATCGAGCAGAAAATGAAGTATAACGAACTTCGTGAAAAGATGCACGGGAAGAAGTATTAACTCTCAATACCGAAGATAGAAATGAGTAAAGCGATAAATGAAAAAGTCCTGAATAGGTAGTCAGGACTTTACTGAGATTAGATATAAATCTGAAACATTAGAGATTCGACATATTTGCCTTTCATATCACTTCCAGTACTTGATTCAAGAGTCACATGATTGGTTTTTACTGTATAGCCATCAGGCATTAAGCTATTTATGTGATTACAAATAGCGTTTTCTAAATGGTTCGGTTCCCCGTAATAAGGAGTTTCACATACTACTTTTACAACAGTGTTTCCGGATGGCTCAAACAATCTCAGTGAAATCCCTTGATTAAGCTCATAGCCTTCTTTTGTAGATTTAATTACTAACATATTTTTATTTTTAAAATTAGACAACAAAGATAGGCAATAGTTATTTATAAAACAATGAGATGATTGATTTACAGTATGTAAATGATATGTAAATGGATAAATATTAATTAAAATCATAAAAAGAAATGAGCGTTTTTGTAAAGCATTTCAGCAAGAAGGTACCCCACAGGTGGTACAGACATGGAAGGAAGGTGTTCCGGCTGACTCCTAAAAGCATGTTTGACAAGAAATCCCGGACTTTCCATTATGAATGTATCGAGAATAACTATAAGAGCGGGTGCTACATCATAGGGTTCAACCTTTATGATGACATGATCCCGATAACGGAGGATGAGTGGCGGAACGCTATGGAGAATTGCATAAACCCGTATTGATTATGAGTGAATATTCATTGAAAGAAAGAGCTCAGATGTTAACATCATTGCTTGTATATGGCGGTCCTATGACATTTGAGCAAATCAAGAAATTAGATTGGTTGAAAAATACATCTGAATACGGAATATTATTCTATCTCCGGGAAGCTGAAAGATATGAATGGATAAAAACTAAATGTTTCAGCGGTGGTAAGCCGAATATCTATTCGGCAACGGCTAAAGGCCGAAGAATGGCTGAAGCAAGAGATTAATATTCAAATACAGAGTAAATATGAGTGAAGTAGAATTAAAGAAGTTGTTTCAAATAGAGGATATATTATCACTTCCTAATGCGATTTTTAAAATAATCTTTGATAATGACGAAAGATTGCATCATATATATCGAGAGTTATTACAACTCAATACTCATGATCTTTCAAGAGATTGGTTTCAAGATATATATGAGGGTGAATTGGCTCAAAGAAACCAAAACAAGCAGGATTTTACTCCTAATGTAGTAGGAATACTACTATCAAGATTGACAGGGGTTTCCAAAGGGGTGATTTACGAACCTACTGCCGGGAATGGTTCCCTTATTATTTCTAGCTGGTGGCATAGAGTTAAAACTTTAGGAACTGATTTCAAACCGTCTGAACACCCCGTTGAATGCTGGGAGTTGTCTGATAGGTCTATTCCGTTACTCTTGCTTAATTTATCGATACGTGGTATTAATGCAACTGTGTATCATGGTGATGTACTTGTAAAATCAATAAAAAGTGAATATCGCTTGCTGAACGTGAAAGATATTCCATTCGATTTTTCCATTATAGAAAAGATTAGTTATGATTGACGATAATTTTATAAAGAATCTGTACCAATACACTAGGAAAAGAATCAATTTCTTGTTTCCTGGCATTGATATTAATTACATGGATATCTCTCATTCTGTTATAGCTGACGAACGTTTTTCTATTGAAAATTGGCGGGATTTGGTTGATCGTCTGATTTACGATGAGGTTTCCTTTATAAAAAGAAACAACCGTTTTGGGGAAGCTGATTTAGCAATTAGAAATACTCCTGAAAATATTTTATTATGTAATAAATGTGGGGAGTATGTACCTGAAAGCAAATTCTATTTAAGTACGAAAATTTGTAATTCATGTTATTATATTGAAAATCGGGAAAAAATACTGAAGAATAATAAGGCATATCGGATTCGTAACAGAGACAAATTACTTGCCCGTAGGAAAGAATTGCGAAATGCCAATATTGAACATTATAGAGAATTGGAGAGGGCTAGTTACAAGCGTAGATATAAGGTTAATAAGGAAAAGATATTAGAGAAAAATAGAAAATATCAATTAGCTCACAAAAGTGAAATACGTGAGTATATGAAAGTGTATTATCAAAAAAATAAATCAAAATGGAAACAGTAATAGCAAATCCGCCCTTTTCCGCCAAATGGAGTGCAGATGTCTCTTTTATGGATGATGAACGATTTAGTGAAGTTGGGAAATTAGCCCCTAAATCTAAAGCTGATTATGCTTTTGTCTTGGATATAGTCCATAAACTGGATGTAACAGGGATTGCGGCTATAGTTCTTCCTCATGGAGTTTTATTTCGTGGTGCTGCCGAAGGTGTTATTCGCAGGTTTCTTATTGAAGATAAAAACTGCATTGATGCTGTCATTGGGCTACCGGCCAATATATTCTATGGTACTAGTATTCCTACTTGTATCTTGGTAATAAAGAAATGTCGTAAAGAAGATGAGAACATCCTTTTTATTGATGCAAGCAAAGATTTTGAAAAGCTTAAAAACAAGAACTCTTTGAGTGATGAACAAATAGACAAGATTGTACAGACGTTCCAAGAGCGTAAGGAAATTAAGAAATACAGTCATTGTGCCACATTGCAAGAGGTTATGGCTAATGATTTTAATCTTAACATACCGAGATACATAGATGTATTTGAGGAAGAACCTATTGACATTAAGGCTGTTATGGATGAAATAAAAGAGCTGGAAGCCAAACGTGCCGAATTGGATAAGGAGATTGATGTTTATTTGCGAGAATTGAAACTGATTTAAATAACAAATTTATAAGATATGAAATTGGATGATGTGTATAAGGCTTGGATTTCTGTAAAGAAAAGGCAAGTCAAGACTAGTTCACTGGCATCGTACCAGCAGATATACGTGAAAAAGCTTTCTCCAATGTTAGGATGTATGGAAGTTGGGGAATTGAGCAAAAAGGTTATTGTGCCATTCATGAACGATCTTATGGATAATTCGGGGTTATCTGTGAAGTACTGCAATGATATTCTGATAGTTCTAAAAATGCTAATTCGGTTTGCTGACGAAGAGTTAGACCTTGAGGTACATAACATTACATGGAAGATGGTATGGCCAAGTAAAAATAAGATAGCTGCTCAAAAGCTGGAACGTTATTCTCCTGCTGAATATAAGAAAATCGTCGATTATGTGTTAGCGAATCCATCTCCACGTAATCTTGGAATTTTGCTAACGATATGTTCCGGTATGCGTATAGGGGAAGTATGTGCCTTACAATGGAAGGATATAGATTTAGATAAAAAGACTATTCATATTTGTAAAACCTTAGAACGCATATATATGCCAGGCGAGGATGGTACATTTAATAAAGCAAAAACCCATATTGAGATTGGGCCCCCGAAAACTTCAAATTCTGATAGGTATATTCCTATCTTAAAAAACATTTTCCCTTTGGTGAAGAAGTTTTCTGCTGTGTGTAATCCCGATTATTATGTGTGTACTTGTGGTGAGCAATATACAGAACCTCGGACCTTGCGGAATTATTATGAGAAATTTATTCTTGAAAAGGTAAAACTAGACCACTGTATCAAGTATCATGGATTAAGGCACACTTTTGCCACGACTCTTATAGAGAATAAAATTGATGTCAAAACTGTATCTACTATTCTTGGTCATTCAGATGTAGGTACCACTTTGAATATTTATGTTCATCCATCAGAGGAAGCTAAAACCGATGCTGTTAATTCAGGATTAAGGAGAATTTTTAAATAGCCCCAAATAAGTGATGAATATCGGAATACTAGCAGTCGATAGCAATTATCCTAATCTAGCTTTGATGAAGATAAGTAGCTATCACAAGGCAAGAGGTGATAATGTAGAATGGTATAATCCCCTTTGTTCTTATGATAAGGTTTACATTGCAAAAGTATTTAGCTTTACGCCGGATTACGGCTATTACATCAATGCCGATCAAGTTGAGAAAGGCGGTACAGGGTATGACATAAAAAAGGTTCTTCTACCGGAAATTGATAGAATGATTCCTGATTACGATCTGTATAATGTTGATAAGAATTTGGCTTATGGCTTTTTGACAAGAGGCTGCCCTAACAAATGCAAATGGTGTGTAGTTCCTGCCAAAGAAGGCAAGATTACCCCATACATGGATATTGAAGAGATAGCTGTCAATGGTCGCAAAAACATAATCCTTATGGATAACAACATACTTGCATCCGACTACGGTTTGCAGCAGATTGAAAAGATTATCTCCATAGGAGTACGTGTAGACTTCAATCAAGGTTTAGACGCCCGCTTAGTGACAGATGATATTGCCCGGTTGCTTGCTAAAGTGAAGTGGATAAAACGTATTCGGTTCGGTTGTGATACACCGGGACAAATTGCAGAATGCGAACGTGCTACGGCTTTGATTGACAAATACGGGTATAAAGGCGAATACTTCTTTTACTGCATCTTATTGAAGGATTTTAAAGAAGCATTTGAACGAGTAAATCATTGGAAAAAGAAAGGCGGTCGGTTCTTGCCGCATTGTCAGCCTTACCGGGACTTAAATAATCCTCGTCAAATTATTCCTCAATGGCAAAAGGATTTAGCCGGATGGGCTGATAAGAAATGGATATTTAGAAGTTGTGAGTTTAAAGACTTTATCCCGCGAAAGGGATTTGTTTGTAGTGAGTATTTTAACGTATAACAATAGAGAAAGGAATTAATTATGAGCAAAGAAAAAGAAATTCAAAACTATGCCTTATGCTTTGCATCGGCTATTGAAGATGTTGTTAGAGACGAAGATAATGAGAACTACATCGAAGTGAATGATGAAAATGCAACAGAAGTAATGACAGGTCTAATATTAGGGGCTGGATTTGCCTTTAACCGACTGACTGGAAGTAAATGCAATTACTTAGAGTTTACCCATATAGCAAACCAATTAGTCGTTCAGTATTTAATGAAGCATGGAGACGTAGCGACAGAGAAAACGACCTTTAACGGATAACGGATAACTAAAAAGAAAGGAACTAACTATGGGATTTACAACACCATGTTTTATTAGAAAAAACACTGAAAGATTAAGAGAGTCTTTGAAACGTTTAGGGATTAGACCACTTCTTTCTAATGAAAGATTAAATGCTATTGGAGACAACATTAAAGTATATCATGGGAGAGAAGCCGTTTTCTCTTGCTCCTATTCGCAGGAATTATATGGACATTTTCTTGATTGCGGGACAAATGAAAATTTATTTCTTGCTATTGCCGCATTAAGAGATGACACAGACCATAATCAACTCTTTGTTAATGACAAAGGAGATTGGGGTATATATCGAGGCGGTTCTGACGGTGGATTATCGGGCATAGACTTTTACGGAATGCCTAACGACCTTAATGTGGACAATTATCATAAGGCTACAGTAGAAGAGCTAATCGAACACTTTAAAGGAAAGGAGGAAATATGAAAAATTCTAAGAAGAAAGAAATTACACTTGAGTTGGTTAACGACATTCCATCTTTGATAAGAATACAGGAATTATCCCTAATAGAGTTAAAGAAGAGTGTTCGTAATCAACAAGTCATAGACTTTCAGGAGGACATTCTAAGAGTCTTAAAGGCTGTCAGTAAAATAGATATGATAAAATTAGATGAAAATTAATATGAAACAGACATTAGAAGAAGCCGCTAAACAAGGAGCTGAAGGATATAATATAGTTGGACAAGTTATTTATAAGTCCGGATTTAAAGCTGGTGCAAAATGGGAGAAAGAACAAGCAATTGAAATCCTTTCCTCCGTTTTAGAGAATTGGGTACATGGCGGTGATGCAGACTGTATTATTGCGGAATTTGAAGAAAAATTAATGTACAAATGGTAACGAATTAAAGAGAAATGAGAAATAAAATGAGAGTATCACTTAAAAAGGCTTTTACCATATTAGATGGGAGGTTATCAACAAAAATGGACGATGTATATGAAATGCTAAATTTCATATTCTCCGAAAACCTTTATACACATCAAATTCCAACAGCTATGCGAAAGCTAAAAGAGCTTAATCCCGATTGGTTTTCAGATGGAGTAAACGTAGTTGAATCTATAAAGCAGAATTATAATACAAATGATTTTCAGGAGCTCATGGAGATTATTGATAAAGAGTTTTATGCTTATGAGATTGAGTTGGGAAAAGTTGAAGCGTTAATAAAATTTTCAGATGGATTATTCCCCGAAGAATAAATACTCAAAATAAATCAGAAAGGAACTAAAGTATGACACAAGAAAAATTCATTGCATTGTCAAAGGAAAAGGTTGCAAAATTGAATAAAGGTTCAAAAGAAGCGGAAGAAGCATGGAGAGCCGGATATCTGTATTTAGCAGAACAGCTACGCATCAGTTTCAATAACAAGACACAACTTTACTTTTTAGAAGAAGTAGAAGAAATCGTCGAGGATTCTTACGAACTTGATGAATTTGAATAACGTATAATAAAATCAATTATGAAACAAGAATCAAGCGCAATCAATCCGTATAACGGAATATTTGGGCAACAAGGTTGGATTTGTCCGAAGTGTGGAAGGGTATATTCGCCATATACTCAAATGTGTTTGTATTGCAAACCTGATAATATAACTACTATTTCTAATCTTAGCGACCTTTCTAACAAGAATGTCAGCGAAGAAGATCTAAGAGAAAATCGTAAAAGCAAATAATTTATGAAACAGACATTAGAAGAAGTTGCAAAAGAAAATATCTTGTTTAATCATAGAACGGTTGATCGTACTTTGTCAGGTGGCAACTTGGCGCAATTTGGGATAACGAATTTTATTCAAGGCGCCGAATGGCAAGCAAAGCAATCTCCGTGGATCAGCGTAAAAGATAAATTACCGGAATTAGGAGATCCTGTATTAATCAGGCTTAAAGATGGTACAGTGAGGCTTGCAGTTTTGGATACAGACGATAATAGCGATGCATATTTCTGGAGTGATAATTATTCCTATGAAACGATTAGCGGTTGGGATACAACTCATTGGATGCCAATTCCTCTTCTTGAATCAAATGATAACGAATAACCGATAAAGAAATGAAAATAAGATTAGCAGAAAAGATTCTTTATGTTACTTCTGTATTCGGAAATTGGGACAGTAATTATCAGCCCTATTCCGTTCCACAACAGCAGAAGGCTTTGAAAACTTTGAAAATCCCAATGGATATTAGAAGATCAATGTTGGAATACGGAGTATATGGAAAGATTCCGGTTGAATACAGAAAGTATAATCCGATAGAGATTTCGCAAATTATGCTTAGTAAAAATATGAATCCTGCCTCTATAAAAGAGTTCCGTAGGTGTATGAAGCAGATTCTAGGCAAATAACTCAAATTAATGTACAAATGGTAACGAATTAAAGAGAAAGGAGGTTGACTAATTTATGATAAATATACTTCTTTGGCTAACTAACAGGCCCGCACATCGGCTTATAAAAAAGATTAGATGGGAACTGGAGGTGATGGATTTAGCAGATAAAATAAGAAATTAGGAAGGATTAATTATGGACGAAAAATTTGTAACATTGGATACTTTCAAGTCGCTGACAGAGAAAGGATTCATCTGTTGTCATTTCCCTACTCAGTCTGTCGCTCAAAAGTGGCTACGTGAAACCAAGAACCTGCATATTTCCATCGTTAGAAATGCTTGTGGTTATGGTTATGATATATGCAAGGCTGATAATGGAACTTTTATAGCTGCCGGTATATTCGACGGTCCTAACGATGGTGGTCAATGGGATACTTATGAAGAGGCATTGGAAGCTGGAATACAGAAAGCGTTAAAACTATTGAAGGAAGAATAATCATGAACAGAGATGCCAACAAGAAATGTTGCAAGGAGAATCTTGTAAAATTGCAGGAAGAATATTTTAACGATAGGATAATAAGCGATATTGTTGATTTAGCCTATTGTAACGGATATAACACTGTACTTGATGCCGCAGAAAAAGTTTTGAGCAATGAGGATTATTTTAAGATCGTAAGTCAATTAGAGAAGGAGAAGTAAAAATGAATCGTACAATAAAATTCAGAGGCAAAAGCATATACGACGAAGAATGGCTGTATGGCTCTCTCGTTAAGATCGAAAAGGATAGGTATGCTGTCATTCCGCCCTTAAACGATATCGAAATAGGGAGAAGTATCGGTATGTATGAGGTATGTCTTGAACCCATAGGCCAGTTCACCGGATCATTCGATGGGATCGGCAAAGAAATCTACGAAGGTGATTTGGTCGCGGATAGATCATCTCTTAAGATAGTTGCATATATAGAAAAACGTGGCTACTTCTGCGCTGTTAGTATGCGTGATTTGGATTTAATAAATAGATACGATAAGCATGTAGTTCCCGGATTAGATAAATTCAATAAACTTTGGGTGGTTGCTAACATCTACGATCATCCGGAATTAATCAAGGAGGAATAAAATGAAAGTATGTGAACTTATAGCTTTATTGCAGACTTGCATTCAGGACTTTGAACTAAAAGAGATAATTTTCACCAAAGATAAAAATGGTGAAGATGGAGTGGATATTATATATGATAACGAGGCTATGTTTGGTCAGAAGACAGAAACTGCCAATGAATAATATAAACAATGAGAAAGAAAAGAATAACAGTTAGATTTGATGATCGTACAATGATGCTGTTAAATGAGTTATCTGATATGACCAAAACAAATACATCGGTAATTGTTCGCGGAATGGTACATCGCAATATTGAGGATTTGATTGATAAGGCGGGTAATTGGAAAATAAAGGATGAGAACACTAAAAAACGGAAAGATTGATAAAAGAGTTATGTCCATGATTGTGCGAAACTACGATAAATTGAAGGATTTATGTATTTATCGCACTCATGGGCTATTATGTTCCAAAAGTTATGAGGATATATTTCATGATGCAATATTGTTTGTTTCTCAAGATAAAAAAGCGTCACTTATATTCTCTGAGGAGGAGTTGATACGTTATTTCAATTATCGCTTCCGGATGATACTTTACCAAACTATTAATGATAACAAACAATTAAAAGAGATACCTTATGCCGACTATATACAAACCTCAAAGAAAGAGGACTCAGAAGAATGACAATTATTATGTTGCGGAACGCCGGAAAATCTATAACTCAGAGCGATGGCGTAGTCTGCGTGCATGGAAGTTTGCTTGCAATCCGCTTTGCGAAATATGCCAAAAAGCGGGAAAGACAGTTCCTGCTGAAGATGTTCATCATATTATCTCGTTTATGAGTACTAATGATTCCGTAGAAAGGAAACGTCTTGCTTATGATTACGATAACCTAATGAGTTTGTGTAAACAATGTCATCAGAATATTCACAATGAGCGAATTAGATAAATATATTGTCAAGATCGACAATATGTACTTATCAGAGTTTACCTTCCTATGGATGTATTATGGACAGCCTTGTGATCTATTGTTTCAAAAGCCTCAGACCATAGGATGTACCGGCATATGGGTAGTAGTGAAGGATGAGAATACCAAAAGATTCCTAAAGCGGGCAAAGGAGAAGACAGGATGCGAGCTATTTGAAGTAGATAAATAGTGTTAATAAAATAAAAACGGACAAGATGAGGAATATCTATTTTTATGCGTTTTTAGTTGGAAATTGATATAAAATAGTGTGTTTTCGTTTCTTTTTCGGGTGTTTTTGCCGTGTTTTATTGTGTTAAATTTGTGTTAATAGTGATAGTTGTTCCTTTTTATGAGGTTGTTTATCTTATGCGTTATTCCTATGGGACAATCTGATTAAGCGGAAAGAATAAAAAAATATGTAATGAAAAATAAACTTGTAGTCCTTTGTGTACTAATTCTATATGCTGAATTTATGTTAAAATTAACAAATTATTCAATCGAAAGGGGATAGGGGGTCAAATTTGTGCGTTTTCAGCCTTCGAAACCTCGCCCCACCCTTCTTCACACGCACGGAACTTTTTTGAAAAAAGCCAAAGTGTTTCGTTGTGTTAAAATAGGTCAGACATATTAATGGTTTTTAGAAAAAGAAAAAGCTATGGCAAAATATAAAAAGATAACCTTCAGGATTCCGGACAGCATCCGTCATGATGAGGCTCGGAAGATTATAGCGGATATCGTGAAGCAGCTTAATAAAAGCGAGATGCTGGAAGTAGCCGATATACCTCAGTTGCATCGTATGTCAATTGCTTATGATACCTATCTGACCTGTGTCGACATTCTTGCAGAGGAAGGTCTGACGATGAGAAATTTAAAAGGCGAAATCGTGAAGCGTCCTGAAGCCAATTTATTAAAAGAGAGCTGGAGTCAATATCTGGAATTGGCGAAAGAGTATGGATTGACAGTGAAGAGTAAGGGGCAGATAAAAGCGTTGAATGTTGAAGATGCTGAGGAATCTCCATTAACTGCTTTTTTGAGAGAGAATAAGGAAATGCGTTAATGCAGACAAAAGCGTATTATAAGTATGCACAGGATGTCATAGAAGGCAATGTTGTTTGTGGGAGGTATATAAAACTTGCCGCAGAACGCTTTTTTGACTTTATGGAGAACGACCGGTATGAATTCAGGGAGGAGAAAGTTGACTATGTTATAAAGTTCTTTTCGATCCTGCGTCATTTTACGGGAAGGCATGCGGGAAAGCCGTTCGCGCTCCAGCCTTGGCAGCAGTTTGTGATTGCGTCTATTTATGGATTTTATGTGAAGGAGACCAATGAACGCTTAGTAAAATACGTGTATATAGAGATTTCAAGAAAAAACGGAAAGACAGCGTTTGCTGCCGGGTTATGTCTTTTTCATCTTATAGCAGATGGAGAAATGGATGCCGAGGTCGATTTGGCTGCAAACTCAAAAGATCAGGCAAAGATTGCTTTCAAGTTTTGTTCTCAGTTTGCTAAAGGGCTTGATCCAAGAGGAAGGGATCTGGTATCATTCAGGGATAAGGTAAAGTTTGAGCAGATGCTCAGTATACTTCAGGTTTTTGCGGCAGACGATTCCAAGTTGGATGGTTTTAATGCGTCAATGTATCTGATAGATGAGTATCATGCGGCTAAAAACTCCGGATTGAAGGATGTGCTCCAGTCTTCGCAGGGTATGCGCGATAATCCGATGGCTGTTATTATTACTACTGCCGGCTTTGACAAATTGGGTCCGTGTTATCAGTATCGGGAAATGTGTACTGAGGTTCTTTCCGGTTTAAAGGAAAATGATGCCTTGTTCGCGGCCATTTATTCGCTTGACGAAGGGGATGATTGGAAAGATCCTCAAAACTGGGGTAAAAGTAATCCGAATATTGGCGTAACCGTAAAGCCTCAGTACTTGCAGACCCAGGTTCAGTCAGCAAAGAACTCTCCTTCGGAAGAGGTTGGTATCAGAACTAAGAATTTCAACATATGGTGCGATTCTGAAACTATATGGATTCCGGATCATTATATATTGCAGGCATCTGCCGATATTGACTTCGAGCAGTTTAGCGGTATGGATTGTTATGCCGGTATCGACTTGTCCAGCACCAGCGACTTGACTTGTGCCTCATTTATGTTTCCCACAGAAGATAAGTATTATTTCAAAACGTTGTATTACCTTCCGGAGGCCGCCTTGCACGAGAAACGTTTCCGTGATCTATACGGAGAATGGCGCAGGCATAATCTTATAACCATAACTCCCGGTAATGTGACAGACTATGACTATATCCTCAATGATCTTATGCGAATTCGGGATATAGTTTATATTCAAAAAATAGCCTATGATGCATGGAATGCGACGCAATTCGTGATCAATGCGGAAGAAAAGGGATTTCCGATGGAACCTTTTTCCCAGGCATTGGGCAATTTCAACCGTCCGACCAAAGAGATGGAACGTTTAATCCTCTCTGGAAGGGCTGTGATTGATAATAATTTGATAAACAGACACTGTTTCCGCAATGTTACTATGGCAAGAGATAAAAATGGTAATACCAAGCCTTCCAAGCAGTTTGAGGAAAAGAAGATCGATGGAGTGATTGCCAAACTGGAAGCATTGGGTATTTATTTAGTTTCCCCAAGATACGGAGAATTTTATTGATTTGTCAGACACTTTTTTGGTTATACGTAAAAGTGTCTATAATGAGTATAAAAATTCCGTTTACCGGTATAGAAATAAGAAGGGCAACCAAGCAGGAGACTTCCCGTGTTACTGCTTGGAGTTACACTGGCGCGAGACCCGTGCTTGCCAGCCGGAGCAAGCCTATGCTCCTGTCTACGGTTTATCGTTGCGTTGACCTTATATCGGATAGTGTTGCTGTTCTCCCGTTAAAGACTTATTTGCTCGACGAAGGTGGATTTAAAAAGGAGTATAAGACTCATCCGGCTTATATGATTCTTGATCTTGAGCCGAATGAGGATATGACTCGTTTTGTCTTTTTTAAAACTCTGATGGCTTCTGTCCTTCTGACGGGCAATGGATACGCCTATATAGAAAGGGACCGTAATCTAAATTTATTACAGTTGATATACATACCAACCAGTCAGGTGACGATTGTATATATCGCTGATAAGAATGGCATAATGCGCAAGCGTTACCAGGTAGTAGGTTTTAAAGAACTGGTTGAACCGAAAGACATGATTCATGTCCTTAACTTCTCTTACGACGGCATTATTGGTGTATCTACGTTGACTCATGCGCGTCAGACTCTTGGCATTGCCACAAAGAGCGAAGAGCATGCTTCCGGTTTTTTTGAATCGGGAGGAGCTGTCTCCGGTATCCTGACGGTTGAAGGAAAACGGTTGGATAAAGGGCAGAAGGATCAGATATATGAAACGTGGGATGAGAGAATGTCCCAGCATCCGAACGGAATAGCCGTATTGGAAGGAAACATGAAATATCAGCCGATTACTGTCAGCCCCAAGGATAGTCAGCTTCTTGAAAGCAGGCAGTTCAATGTAGTGGATATCTGTCGTTTCTTCTCTGTATCACCTGTTAAGGCGTTTGATTTGTCTAAATCGAGCTATTCTACCGTTGAGGCTACTCAGCTTCAGTATTTGACCGATACCGCATTGGCTGTAATCACTAAAATAGAGCAGGAAATTAACCGAAAAGTATTTCTCAGATCAGAACGCGGCAGAATTATCGCGGAATTCGATACATCGGCCATTTTGCGTACTGATAAAGCAGCACAGGCCGCTTACTGGAAGGATATGTTTTATGTCGGAGCTGCTTCTCCAAATGAAATCCGACGTGAAAACAATCTTTCTCGTGTGGATAATGGAGATAAGGTTTTTGTACCGGTTAATACTCAGACGTTAGATAACGCTTTAATGCAGAAAATGCCTATTGAAGAAGAGATTGATCCCAGTTTGTCAGACAATAAAACGGTTAATAAGTAAAAGATTAGTTATGGATGAAAAAAGAGAGATAAGAAACACGTCATTTCAGGTCCAGGTGACCGGAGAGAATGAAGAAAAAAGAACTGTTGAAGGTTATGCGCTGCTATTTGATACCCCATCAGATGGATTATCATTTACTGAAGTCATTAAGCGTGGTGCTCTTGACGGAGTATTGGAGAAAAGTGATGTTTTTGCTCTATTAAACCATGATCAGAGAAGAGGGGTTCTTGCGAGAAGTAAATATGGTAAAGGTTCTTTGTCGCTATCGGTTGATGACAAGGGATTAAAATACCGCTTTGACGCTCCCAAAACCGCTCTGGGTGATGAATTGCTTGAGAATATCCGTCGCGGAGAAATCGGAGAAAGTTCTTTTTGTTTCGATGTCGAAAAAGATACATGGGAAAAGAGGAGTGATGGTAGTTGGAAGCGAACAATAGAGAAATTTGGCAATATCTATGATACTTCTCCGGTTTATAATGGGGCGTATAGTAAAACTTCAGTCTACATGCGTGGAAAAGAAGCAGCCGAAGAGGAGCTTCGTCATCGGGAACAGGAAATTCCTGAGTCTTACTACCAAAATATCGAGAAATCATTAAACATTTAATTTATAAATTATGGCAAAAGAAAAAAGTATTACAGACTTGAAGGATGAGAAGAAGCAGCTTTCTGCTCGTTCAAAAGAAATTATTGAGAAGGCTAAAGGTGAAAAGCGCCAGTTCTCTTCTGAAGAAAATGAAGAATTGGGAGCGAATCAGGCTCGAATGGCTGAAATCAATCTTGAAATCGAAGAGAGAGAGGAGGAAAATCGCGGTAAACGTCCTGTGAAGACAGTGACTACTGGAAATAGTGGATTTTCTATTCGTCGTGCTATTTTGGCACAGATGAATAAAACGGAACAACGTGACAGTGAAGCTGCTGTTATTGAAGAGGCAACCAGATTGCATCGTTCTGTAGCTGCTACTGCTGAAAATTGTGGTGAACTGATTCTCCCTTTGTCGTATCAGAAACGTGCGGCGTACACAGCGGGAACAGAAGCGACCACTGGTGTTGTCATTGACGAGGAACAGCAGGAACTGTTGTTACCATTGGAGGCTAACCTGGTACTGTCTCAGGCGGGAGTGCGTATGATGACTGGACTGGTCGGAAACATCTACTGGCCTAAACATACCGCAGCTCAAGTTTTCTGGGAAGGTGAAAATACGGAAGCTAAAGATGGCAAGGGAGAATTCTCTAAAGGCAAGCTGTATAGTCCGAAACGTTTGACGGCTTACGTAGACATCTCTAAACAGTTGCTGATCCAGGAGAATCGTTCCGTGGAAGGATTGATCCGTCAGTTGCTCGCTATTGCCATTGCCCAGAAGGTGGAAAAAACAGCTCTGAGTAATGCTGAGACAGAAGAGAATGTCCCAGATGGTATGTTCCAGACGTTAAGCGACGTTAGCGGAGTTATGGACTGGGGAAAAGTTGTTGAATTGGAAACCAACGCAGATTTAAACAATGCTTTGTTCGGCAACTTGGCATATATTATGCATCCGTCTCTGGTTGGAAAAGCTAAAACAAAAGTAAAAGATCAATCCGGAGCTGGCGGCTTCCTCTTTGGCAATGATGGCACAGGTATGCTGAACGGTTATCGTGCATTGCGTACAAACAACATTCCTAAAGGGTTGCGAGACGCGAAAGACGAGTTCGGTATTGTGTTCGGTAATTGGGCCGACTATTTCCTGGGACAATGGGGAGCAATTGACATGACTGTAGACCCATACACGCAGGCAACTAAAGGTGCGGTCCGTCTGGTTATTAACTCTTATTGGAACATGGGTATGATTCGTCCGGAATCATTCACTATTGCATCAATGAAATAATATGGCATACGTCGAACTACAACTGGCAAAGAAGCATCTGAATGTAGAAGAATCTTTCACTGAAGATGACGAATACATCGAATGTCTTATTGAGGCTGCTGAGGCTGTTGTAGAGAAGGATATATGCGAGGAATTGAAAGCATTGTCCGGAGAGGATGGCAAAAGTCTGCCGGCTCCTCTTCGGCAATGCATTCTTCTGATGGTTGGTCAATATTATGCAAATCGGGAACCGGTTGCTTTTGTGCAGTCAAGTCAGGTTCCATTATCTTATAGCCATTTAGTTTCACTCTATCGGAATTACAACAGATGAGAGCAGGATTATTAAAATATACCCTTGTGTTTGAGGAGCCGGTCGAAGAAAAAACCGAAACGGGTTTTGTCCGTAAGGACTACCGGGAAGTGTTCCGATGCCGGGCATATCGCAAAAAACAGACGCTTCTCTCTGTTGACGAGAGTGCTTACGAGCAGTTTATCGGTCAGACAACGGTCATGCAAGTTCGGAAATATCCGCAAATTAAGTATGGTTGTCGTGTAAAGTACGCAGATAGCGTGTGGGAAATAAAGATGATTGAACCGGATGGCAATGAGCTGACCTTAACTCTAAAAAAGATAGATGTATGATTCAGGTCACGACAATAGACAAAGAGAATATTTACTACCTGATCCGTAATCTTGAAGATTTTGAGAAGGACAAGGCTGTAAGGAGCGGACTCCGGGCTGCAATGAATGTTTTCAGGGTTAAAGGAAGGAGTAATCTTCGTGCAAGGCTGCTCCATCACGGGAAACAGACCAATCATCTGATGAATTCTTTTACAACAAGGGTCAAGAGGAATAAGCTAGGCGCATTGGCTGGCTTTGACCGTCCGGGAGGTAACCATGCCCATCTGGTCGACAGAGGCACTAAGAAGCGTTATACCAAATCTGGCGCAAGTCGCGGTGTTATGCCGGGTAACAACTTTTGGGAGGACGCCCGGAATACGGAAGAAGGAAAAGCAATGCAAGCAGTTCACGAAGGGATCAAAAGAGCGGTTCAACGAATAAATGACAGACGATGAACATGTTTAAAGTGACCAACGAGGTACGCGGCATTCTCCTTAAGTCAAAGGAGATTGTGGGGTATGTGGAGGATAAGATCTTTCCTGTGATGGCTCCGGAAAATACCGCTGGGGATTATATAATCTATCAGAGGGATGGATACAAACAGGAGTATAGTAAAATGGGAGTAGCCCGTCAGACTCCATTGGTAAATGTGATCGCCATTAGTGAGGACTACGGACGCAGCCAGGATCTTGCCTCATTGATTTATGATTCCTTGTCCGGAGCATGGACAGATCCGGATATGTACATTCGGCTTGAAGACTCTACCGAGGGCTTCATTGATAATAAATACATTCAAGTTTTACAATTTTCAATTAGTTCATTATAGTTATGGCAGAAAAAAAATATGATTCGGCTAAAGACATGGTTGTCGGTGATAAGCTGATGCTTTTCGTTGAAACCGGAGACTCTGAACCAAAAAAGACAATTCCAATCGCATTTGGAACCTCATGTAGCATTGACATGAGTGCTGACACGATTGATACGAGTAACAAGATGTCAGGTAACTGGAAAGAATATCTGACAGGGCAGTTGGGATATACCGTCACTAGCGAAAGTATGTTGTCTCTGAAAACAGGGCATTTGTCTTTCGTTACATTAAAGGAATTGATGAAGGAGAGAACACCGATACCTTTTGTGATAGCAAAGACAGAAGAGACGGAAGGAGACTTCCCGAAGGGAGAAGAGTACGTAAAAGGAAAAGCGATTATTACGGCTCTTTCCATGAAGGCAGACAATGGTGCGATCTGTACCAGCTCGGTAACCTTACAGGGAACCGGGCCTCTGGAAGATGGAACCGGTGCTTGATTTTTCGATGTTGTTAAAAAGGTGGAGGCGGTCAGAGATGGCCGCCTTTTTAAATAGTTAGAGTAATGGATATATATTTAATCATAATAACGGTACTTTTTATTTATATGTGCCTTTGTCTTATATTGGATCTTAGAGAAAGACGTACAGGCAAACCTAAGACCTCTGAATCCACTCCTCCGCCAAAGGCCAGAACATTGCCGGGTAAAATGCGATTTAAGAAATGCACCATTAAGATGATTATCCGATGGGAGCAGTTGATGAAGAAACCTTTTTCACAAATAGACTATACCGATAAGGAAGACGTAGACGCCTTACTTTATGTGATGAATATGGACGGAATGAAAGATATGTATACTTATTCTGTTTTTAAAACTGCCATATCAAACGATAAAATATTCAAGGAGCTGATTTCAGGCATAGAGAGGATGAGTATTGTCTCTTCGCAGTTCCAGAAAGCATTGGATTCATCCGGGGGAACTGTAGCTTCAGAATCATGCTTCGTTGGCGAAATAGTAGCTATGCTGATAATGGATGGGCTGGACGCTCATTATGCAATGGAAGAGATGGAGATATATGATCTTCCTTTGTATATCGAAGCGGATAACCGCAAGCGTAGAGAATTTCTGGAGTCCGAAAGATTGTGGACGTATATGACGATCCTTCCTCATATAGACGGCAAGAAACTTCGCTCCGCTCAAGACATGTATCCGTTCCCCTGGGAGATACAGGAGATGAAAGACAAGGCTGAAGCTGAGATAAAGGCCAATGAGGAGGATTTCCGAAAGTTTATGGCCGGTGAATTATTTGATATAAACAAAGTGAATTGGAGTAAAAGTAATTAATTATGGCAAGCAGACTATCATTCTCAATAGCATTAAATTTCTTAACCGAGAATTTTAAGAAGGGAACGAACCAGGTAAAAGCAGCCTTTCGTTCTATGCAGATGCAAGTCCTTACCTTCGCAGCAGCTCTTGGTGCAGGTGGTCTTGGATTAACCAATCTTGTCTCCCGTTTCATTGAGGTGGCCAAGGAATCAAGCCGGGTCACTACGGCTCTGAAGAATGTGTCCGGAACAATGGGACAGTTTGCGGAGAATCAGCGTTTTCTGCTGGATATGGCTAAGAAATACGGATTGGAGATTAACGCTCTGACAGGCAACTATGCAAAATTTACGGCGGCAGCTTCTATCTCCGGAATGACGATACAGGAACAGCGGAAGATATTCGAATCTATGTCCCGTGCTGTTACTGCTTTTGGCATGAGCGCAGAGGATAGCAATGGTGTATTCTTGGCTTTATCTCAGATGATGAGTAAGGGAAAAATCAGCTCGGAAGAATTACGCCTACAGATGGGAGAGCGCCTTCCTATTGCTCTTCAGGCTATGGCAAAAGCTGCGGGAACTAGCGTTGCCGGTCTTGACGAATTGATGAAGAAAGGTAAATTGATGAGCGCAGATGTCCTTCCTAAATTTGCTAAAGCCTTGGACGAAATGATCCCAAATGTTGATACAGATAATCTGGAAACATCTCTGAATCGTCTGAAAAATGCCTTCACTGAGTTGGTCGATGAGGCGGATATCAAAGGCAAATATAAATCTCTTATCGATTGGGTTACTAGCGCAGTAAAAACAGCTACAGAAAATATCAGGAGTGTTATAACTTATGCGATTGCAGCAATCGTGGTGTTGGTAACGAGCAAACTGACTTATAATATAATATCTGCTATAGGTAAGGCTGAATTAGCAGCTAAGGCAGCAGCTCGCCGGGCTGCCAGAGATGCAGGAGTTGCATTTAATGAAATTGAATGGAAGGCAAAAAAATTAAGTGCATCCATTAAAATGGCGTTTAGTAAAGCGATGTTGTCTATTAAAGTAACTCTTGCGTCTATGGGTTTTGCTGCTATATTCGCAGCCATAGGGTGGGTTACTTCAAAATTTTATAATGCCTATAACGAATCAAAGAGAATAAAGGGGCTGTTTGATGATTATTCAAAGCGTATGAATAATATTTCTGCTTCAAACACAGAAATAGTAAAAGTTAAAGCATTGCTGTCCGAATATAATAAAGCTAATTCATCTTTATCTCGTAAAAAACAGATATTAGGACAGATTAATAGCATCCTAGGGACTGAATTAAAAATAAATCAAAATATAGGTAAAGAAACAGCAAAACGAATCTCTTTATTAGAAAGTCAGGCGAGAGCAGAATTGGCCGCAAAAGAAGTTGCAGAAAGTGGGGATGAATTAAGAAAATTAGGATCTAAATCATATAACGGAAAGCTGATAAGCGAAATGGCTCCAGAGTGGGCAATGGCTAGAGGAGACCTGGTTAAAGAAGAGAAGTTTAAGAAAAAATATGGAGTGCGCATGCAAGATGCACTAGGTTTTGAGAATGATTTAAGAAATGAACTGGATTCCTATATTGAGTATTCTAAGATTTTAAAGGATGCAAAAACTAGGCTTGGAAGAGAAGTAAATAAGAGTACGGTAATTACTCCCACCACTACTACAGCTACTTCCACCAAGAAAACTCCTCTTCAAAAGCAGCAAGAATCATACAACAAGCAGCTTGAGGAGTTGGGTGCAGAGTTAGAACTCGGTAAGATTACTCAAGCTGAATACAACAAGGCATTGGGCGAACTGAATATCAAAATGTATGCTCAAGCAAAAGGAACAGGTGATAAGGATGTTCTAGGAAGTACTTATTTCCAAGGCCTTAAAACTGCTGCCGAGAAAGCGATAAGGGATCAGGATAAGAATGCTGCTCTCGTAGAATTCGAAAAGGTTCAAAAGGAATACAATAATAAGGTAAAAGAGCTTCAGTCTCAGGAGTCTAAAGGGCTTATTACTCGAAAAGAGTTGAATGAGAACTTAGCTTCCCTTTCTTTGGATGCCGCAAAATCCGCTGCCAGTATAAAGGGTATTGGAGATGAGGCTGATGTCTTTATTGCAGCAATGAGTCTGAATGCAAAAATGCTTGCGTCTCCCATTAAAATAAAGCCTAGAGACACAACTTTTGATTATAAAAAGACCAAATCCGATATTGCCTCTGAGGAGCTAGAGGCAGCAAAGGAATATGCTGATCAACTGAAAGAGCAGGCCAAAAGCATGGGAAAGACTTTAGAGGATGAGGTTGCCAAATCATTAGCTAATGTCCCTACTTTGGAGAAGGCTTTAAAACTAGCTCAGGTGAAGGAGGATGTAAAGGATCTTACTAAGGAGCTTGGACAAATGAAATGGGATGCCCTAAAAGAAACTGTATCTACCATAGATGGGGTGGCTTCTGCTTTTCAAAGGCTGAAAGATGCTTTTGATCCAGAAACAGAGGCTTCGAGGTGGGAAAAACTGATGGCTATATGGAATACGCTGGCGAGCGTTGTAGATGGAATATTATCAGTAGCAAAGACCATTGAAAATATAACGGAACTTACGAATAAATTAGCTAAAGCTAAGGAGGCAGAAGCGGCGATAGATACTGCAACTACATCTCAAAAGGTTTCTAATGCCGCAACAGGAGCTGCTGCTACCGTTGCGGCTACGACTATTGAGAAAGAGGCAGCTAAAACGGAGGTAGCCGCTAATACGGCTAAGGGAGCTAGTGCGGTTGGAGCAAGTGCCGCAAAAAAACTGCCTTGGCCTATAAGCCTTATTGCAATTGGTGGGGCAATAGCTGCTGCTCTAGCATTGTTTGCCGCTATCCCTAAGTTTGCACGCGGAGGAGTTGTGACTGGTGGTCCATCATCTGGAGATAAAATGCTGGCCCGTGTCAATGCTGGTGAAATGATACTTAATCAGGGACAGCAATCCCGCCTGTTTGAAGCGATTAATTCTGGAAGATTGGGTGGAGGTGGAAATATATCTTCATCAGTCACTACTAGAGTAAGAGCTAAAGACTTGATCCTTACCATTAATAATGAACTTAAATCACAAGGAAAGAAACCTATATCATGAGTTACGGACTAATATACACGATACCATTTGCCACAATTGATAATATCCCATGTGTGGTTGAAATAGAAAAAGACAACTATTCGGGAGAAGTTATGGAACTAAAGGGTGGTAATTCTCCATTTACAATTGACATTGCAGATGATGAATTTCTCTATACTCCTATTCGGTTCAGTACTGCAACAATTCGTGTAGTAGGTAGTGATTATTTGCAGAGTTTGTTTACTACAGCTTATCAAGAGTACCGAGTTGTTTTTAAAAAGAATGGAATAGTAACATGGATTGGTTTCATCAAACCTGAAATCTATACACAGGACTATACTTCAGATGTATTTGAATTGGAGATGGAGTGCATGAGTGCCATGTCTACCCTTGAGTTTATTGATTATGAAGTAGAAGGTAAAAAGAAAGAATTTGTTTCATTATGGTATTTGTTGAAAAGATGTATAGAAGCATCTTCTGCAAATTATAACGCTGTATACCTCCCTTATGTTTATGCGAAAAGTGAGAAAGAATATTTATCTGGCAGTAACATACTATATGATATGAGGGTTAGCGAACAAAACTTTTTCGATGAAGGTGGAAAAGCCATGAAGTTGAAAGAAGTTTTGGAAGAAGTATGCAAATTCTTAAACTGGACTTGCGTAGACTGGAAAGGAGAACTGTACTTCGTAGATTTGGATCATGATGGAGTATATCATAAATATAATGTTACACTAACGGAAAAAGAAGATGTAGGATTTAATAGTATTACGATACAAAATATCGGTTTCGCCGGTTCCGATCATTCTATGGATATTTTGCCCGGATATAATAAAGTGACAATCAAATGCAGTAATTATCCAATTCCTGAGACTTTGAATTTCAGTGTGGATTATGACGATTTAGATCAGTTGGTCACTTTGCCGGATATTGTATCTGGCAATGATGTTTCACATCGCCTACTCTTGAATCCCGGTGATTTGGATATGTATCAATACGAACAGTTCGCACATCGTGTAGACATAAACGGATATAAGAACAATGTAGAGGCGGAAAACCTACTGGGTGCTATTCCTATGCGATATTGTAACTACAAAATGGTTGATAAGGATGGAGGGAAAGTTCCAGATATCACAGAGTATAATTATACTGATATAATAAGAGTGAGGTTAAAAAACAAAGATGGAATAGTATTAGGAGGATATGTTCCCGTTTTTATATTGAGGAGTCCATGTGTTGCTTATCCTCCCGGAGTATTTTGCATTAATGCCTCTGTAAAATACTTCCAGAATGAAGAATTATCTCCTTTGTCAAAAGATAGATGGGGAGGAAACTTAATGATAGGTACTAAATTGTTTATTGGTAATACAGATCTTACGACAGATGATCCGGTACTTGGTAATAACTTGTATAAATGCACATATATATCCTTTGGAGAATACGAGGATGGAGACTATAAAGCTATAATCAATGACAAGAAATTGAATGATCCTTATCAAGGTGCATCAGGTAAAATGATATATTCTTCTCTTACTGGAAGTGGAGTGACAACAGGAGAATTGGAGTTTCAATTGTTAGCTAGCATGTATCCGTCTGAAGTTAACAAGTATGGAGTGTTTTTACAAAACTTTACTGTAAAATTCATCCCCAGAGATGGAGAGGATACTACATCTAACTCAGATCGTATCTACGAAAATGTCATTAATGAAAACTATATTAATGAACTTGATGAGATTGAGTTGAAAATTAGTTCATACAATCATGATGGTGCATGTTATGGAAAAGTTGTATTATGGACCGATTATTTAAGAGATGATCTTTATTCATACATAGAAAGAACTACCATTCGTCCGGAGGAACAGCTTATTCGTAGAATAATCAACCGCTATAATGCCACCCGTGTAAAATTAACTCAAGTGATAAAAGAATCATCAGATATTACTCCGTTATCTCGTTTGTCTGACAATTATATGGTTAATAAAAGATTCATTAATGCAGGCGGATCTATCGACTACAAGATGAATCGTTTCCAATGTGTAATGATAGAGATATGAGCAGTAATATCGTAATAAAAACAAGGGCTATTCCGGCTAGTTCGAGATCGAAGGATTATCGGACTAGTACTGTTGTGCGTACAGGTGGTGGCGGAGGAGGTTCTTCTTCATCCGGTGGTATTTCTGGGGATGTGGGATTAAGCAAGGATATTCGTGTAAATGCGCCAAAAACAGGTTATGTGAATCCGGGAGACGTATTGAGAAAAGGTATGGGATATGAGCAGATATTCAGAAAGATGCTTTATGCTCCGATGCCGGCTACTCTTGTTGGGAAAATATCGACGGCTAATGACGTTGAATTTGGTTCTAAAAAAGGAGTTTTAACCTATACTGCTACCCGTAATGATAACGGAGCGATGACTAAGGCTTTCTACGACAATAATGAAGAAAATATTCTGGCATTTTCTGAAGAGGACAATAATGGCGTACAGATTGCGACAAGAGAATTGGAAGGAAACTATACAAAAGGAGAAATGTATTTTGCTACAGTCATGTATGCTGCCGGTGAGGATGAAGATATTAAGGAATTGACATTGACAAGTAAGATAAGTGTCAACGTTTATCGTAAGTGGTTTGCCGGGCTGTGTGATTCTGTGCCTCAAACCTCCGATGAGGTACGTAATTTGAAATCAAGTGGTTTATATATAAAGGCGGGAACATATAAGTTCCCAGTAGATAAATGGAAGAAAATAGCGGTTTGTATTCCTGCTGATGAGGTTACTGAATTGACGCTTACTGCTTATCCGGGTAATTTCATAGAGGATACAGGAATTACTACCGGCCCAATAACAATATCTGTTGAAGGAGACAACAAAAGTGCCGCGATTGATTATAAGATGTGGGTTGTTCAGACTTCGGGATTGAATGATGCCGATACATTTACTTTTAAAACTGCATAAGATTATGGTTAAGATAAACGGAAGCAGTTTTGCATTACAATATAAAAGAACGACAGGGAGACCTATCGATTCTACGGCAACTTTCAAAACACTGGAAGATGCGACATCATATGCTCGTAATACGGATGCGGAAGAATACTTTCCTTATCCGGCCCAGATAGTCTCTGTTGAGTCAGATGGAAGTGTGTATAAATTGTTGAAAGATGAGACCATTTCGGAAGCGGATGGACGAAGGCATTATAAATTGTCTCCAATAATGACAGGGGACGATGCCGATGATAAATATCTTAGCAAAGTGGAGGACGATGAAGCCAAAGGGCTAATAACCTTCTTGGCCGGCATTGACGTTAAGATAAAAGCCGTTATCCAGAAACTAATCGCGGAAGACGCAACCTTCTCAAAGGAAATATCATCAAAAGACTATGTACAGAATCTCATTGGTTGGATGATTTCCCCCGACGGACATATCGATGCAAAATCACTCCATCTCCGAGACTTCCTTGAGGTTCCGGAACTTCGCTATAACCGCGTATCAATAACTTCGGGAGAAGACTGGCTTGCTCCCGGTGGTGGTATTATCGAATCCGTAAATGAATCCTCTCAGACTCTGACTTTGAAGCTGGAACCGGGAGAAGTTGCAAACCTTGCGGTAGATGACATTTGCAAGGGTATATTCAACAATAGTACAGGATTCCAAACTTCTTATTTTCGTATAACTCAAAAGATAAGCAATTCGGAGTTTAAATATACTCTTAGAAGCGGCTATTCATATCATCCTCAGAAGGCCATGCATTTTGTGGCATATGGCAATTTCACAAATGCGGAGCGCCAGAAATCTGCTTATTCCACAAAAGACTATAAACGCTATCTTGCAGGAGTCAATAACTGGGAGATAACCTCTTCTATGGTCATGATGCAGCTAGGAGACTTGTCCAATCTGGTCATTTCAGAACTGGATTTGTCCGGATACAGTGCATACCTTCGCAATGTGTATATGACCGGTACGATTAAACAGCTTTCACAAGATGGCACTACAGAAGTCCTTGTTCCCGCATTTAAGGGGGAATGGAAAGCAGGAAAGTATTGGTATTACGATGAAGTTACCCATAACGGCAGCACATGGATATGTATTGAACCTAGTACTACGCAGGAACCGTCTGATTCTTCTACAGACTGGCTGAAGACTATATCTAAGGGTGATGCCGGTAGTCCGGGGAGTGATGGAGAGAATGCTGTTATGTATTACCTGCAACCTTCCGTAAACGTAATAAAGAAGAACGCTGATGGTAGCAGTGAAGTATCAAAGGTTTCCTGTCGGATAATGAAGACGGACGGAGCTTCTACCGTAGTGTCATCTCTGCCTGCCGGTTATTCAATGGACTATGTCATCGATTCCGGGACTGCAAACGGATATACTCCGGGAAACGATATTGCAGTATCAGGAATAACCAGTAAAATACAGTTCCGGCTTTACAGTGAGACTTCGGGAGTGGTGTTAGTTGATCAGCAAACCATTATTGTTCTCAAGGATGGAAGTAACGGAAAGCCGGGAGATGATGGAATAGGAGTACAAGATGTGGATGTGCTTTACTACCTTTCAACTTCTTCTAGTTCTCTTTCCGGTGGTTCTTGGTCGACGACTGCTCCGGCTTGGGTAAACGGAAAGTACATGTGGAGTAAAACGAAGGTCATATATACAGATGGTTCCACAACGGAAACAGATCCGGCTTGTATAACCGGCTCTAAAGGAGCTAATGGCTCCGATGGGAAAGGAGTGGCAAGTATTACAGAACAATATTATCTGTCTACCTCTTCGAGTTCTCTTATAGGCGGGTCATGGTCAACGAGTGTTCCCACATGGGTAAACGGAAAGTATATGTGGACCAGGTCAGTTATCACCTATACGGATGGTTCATCGACTACGACAGATGCTGTTTGCGTCACAGGAGCGAAGGGGGAAACGGGTATAGGAGTAAAGAGTTACAGAGAACAATATTACCTGTCTACATCCTATAGCACTCCGGCAGGTGGTTCATGGTCGTATAATGTACCAAGCTGGACAGATGGTAAATTTATGTGGACGCGAACGGTTGTCACTTATACTGATAATACAACTTGGACGAGCGATCCGGTCTGTGTGACAGGAAGTGCCGGTCCATCCGGTAAGGGGGTAAAATCTTTCGAAATATTTTATTACCTCTCGACTTCCTCCAGCTCTCTTGTCGGCGGTTCTTGGTCTACGACCGCTCCTAAGTGGGAGGATGGTAAATACATATGGACTAAAACTAAGGTTACTTACACTGATAATACAACATATGAGAGCGATCCTGCATGTTTAACCGGCGGACAAGGAAAGACTGGATTGCCGGGTGCAATGCTCCGGCCACGCGGAGAATGGAAACCGAATACCGAGTATTATCACAATGATGCGTTTATTGATACCGTTATTTATAACGGGAATAACAAACTCTGTAAGGTAACTCATACATCTACTTCTACATTTGATTCTACGAAATGGGATGAATTCAATGAGTTTATTAATGTTGCGACAAACGTATTGCTAGCGCAGAATGCGACAATTGACGTATTGGGAACTTCCGGAATATTTGTAGGTAATCTTGAAAAGACGCAGGGATGGATGATAACCGAAGGAGCTATAAAGCATAATGAGACAGGTTTTGAATTAACTGCTGAAGGTGGGATAAATACAGCTAATGGAAAGCTGATATTGACTTCTAATAGTACCGTAATTCGAACTAATACCGGTCAGGACATCGCCTTGTTTAAAGATGTTGATGGGGTTCCGATGATTGATGCCAAGAATATCAATACTGAAAACCTGGTGGTGACATCTGGGGCTATTCTAGGAGGATGGGAGATAAAGGATAATAATATAGTGTCTAGAGATATAGTTGATGCAAAGATTCTTTTAGAGGTTAGCGGTACTCGTTTTTTGCGCATTAATGAGTACGGAGGAGTTTCTTCTCAAGGGGCATATCCTTTTTTGACTATACGTAATGATAATCAAGACTGTATTAATCTAAGCACGTATGGTAAAGGAGGAGTTGCGTTAAGAATCATAGCTAACACTTCTGGTGGTGGGGCTATAGAGAGTTATGGATCTCATAAATTCGGCCAGCGCCGGTATGAGAAATGGGATGCTCCTGGAGTATTATGGGCTGCACGTATTACATCGGGAGGTGGTATATCAAACAGATGGGGAGATGGGTGCTATGTATCCAAAGTCGACAGGACAGATACAGGAAATTATGTCTTTTGGCACGATTTAGGTCATACCGACTATTTTATAATAGCTACAGGCATAAACGAGAATTGGACTATTTGTATAATATCTGATAAACAGGCTAGTACTTTTACAGTAAAGACATTTCATAAGGACCAAGGATGGATCAATAGTGCATTTGAGGTCGCAGTTATAGGAAGAAATAAAGTATAAATATTATGATGAGAATAGACTTTAGAAAAATCGAAGTAATAGACATTGAAGGGAACAAGAGTACCATCGATGTATCGCAGAAGTTTGCTAATGCAATTTATCAAAACACAGGTGATATTGGTGAGTTAGAAATTGCAAGGGAAATGTATAATAATGGTGTGGTTGATCTAACTACGGAGCAAGCAGAATCTTTTAAAAAGTATGCAGAGCTTTTTGTTCGGGCTATTGATCGTTTGTCAGTTATTAATGCTTTGTCAAAAGAATAATAATTGGAAATTTAAAAACAAATATTTATGAAAAAAGTATTTTATGACTCATGGCTTGCTAAAGCTATCTTATTTCCAAGCTATTCAACCATCACTTTGTTTGCTTGGGTATTTACTAAATGGTCCAAGACGGAGGCCAGACAATCAACTATCAATCACGAATGTGTCCATGCCCGTCAGTGGATTGAACTGACTGTTGCATCTGGATTACTCCTATGGGCCGGAGAGTTGGTCTTCGGATACTCAGCATGGTGGTTGGCATTATCTGCGGTTATATTTTATCTATGGTATGTACTCGAATGGTGCATCCGCCTAATCGGTAATATCTGCAATCGTGATGCATACCACATGGTCTCCTTTGAAAGAGAGGCCCGGCTAGCTGAGAGAGACAACAACTACTTGGAGAACAGCCACTATTTTGCCTGGCTTAAATTCTATAAAAAATAATGGAACAGATAAGTCAAATCGTAACGTTAATTGGTGGTGCTATTGCAACAATCCTTCTTCCTCTGTTGGGTGCATTTATGTTCTATGACTCAAAAAAGCGTAGGGAAGCAGCCCAGGCAGAAAAAGCAGAAGCGGATAACATCAGTCAGTATGCAGCAGAATGGAAGGAACTTTATGAGAAAAAAGAAGCTAAAGTTCACGAGTTGGATACTAAGATTGATCAGCTTTATGTTGAAAAGAATGAGGACCGTGAGCGTATCCGGGATTTACAGGCCAAAAACACAAAGCTGGAACTTGAGAATCAGGCTTTAATTTTTAAGAAATGCGAAGTTCGGGGATGTAAAGACCGTCAGCCACCAAGCGATTACTAAATAAAAGAGTATGAGTTGGATCAAAGAAAGTAACCGTCCTAAGCACCTGCTTTACGCTATCCCGGCAGGTGCACTGCTTACCATCTTGTTTGTCGCAGGACTGGCGGCAGGAATGGAATTCAAGGATAAACAATGGGGTGGCAAATGGGACTGGCTTGATATTGCGGCGACATTGATTGGAGGCCTTATCGGTCAGGTTATTCAGACATTAGTATTGATTTTAATATTATAGGAGGAAACATATATGGAGTTAAGAGTAGAAAGACTTTGGAAAAAAGATAAATATACAGTTGGACGTCTGTTTGTTGACGGAAATATGTTTTGTAACACATTAGAGGATCGGTTGCGCGATCTTCCCGCAGAAAAGAAGATTCCCGAACAAACAGCCATTCCTGCCGGTAAATATAAAGTGATATATAATTGGTCCCCTAAATTCGGACGCAATTTACCTCGTTTGCTTAATGTACCTTATTTTGATGGTATACTAATCCATCCGGGAAGTACCGCTGATGATAGTGCTGGGTGTATCCTGGTAGGGAAGAATACTGAGGTTGGCCGTCTCACAGAATCTCGATATACTTCCGATCGACTTAACGTATTGATTGAAGATGCCCAAAGGAAGGGAGAGGAGATTACCATTGAAATTATAAACTAAAAATAGAGGAGAAATAATCATGGAATTACAATTTACAAAAATAGAAGATAAGGACTTGTACGCTGCCGAAGCAGTAGTGAATGCTGATTTCAACATCCACCTTGAGCGAACCGCAGCTAGTCGTTTGAACATCTTTCAGCGTACTCCAACGGAGGGTGATTTCGAACCGGTATTTTTGCCATCCAATGTACAGAATAACACCGGAAAGACTTTTGACTGTGATTTCAGTGCTTTGGTTTATCCCAAAACAATCCGTATTGAGAGCTATTCGGAAGTAACAACAGGTATCTTAACGGAGGCAGAATAATGCTAAACAGGTTATCTTTAAATAAACTGAGTCTTAACCGGGTCGATTTAAACCGAATCGGTGGTCGTGATGTAGGGGTGTCCGGTCGTCCCTACATCGACCCCGAATTACTCAGCCACGTCAAGATGGCTATATCCACCTGGGGCAAGACTAACGACGACCCTGACCGGACTGTTTTGAAGGACTTGTCCGGCAACGGGAACGACATGCGCCTGCTGAACTTCGGATTTGCGGAGAATAGTGGATATGGGCTGTATAGTACTGATTTTACTACATGGACAAAAAGTAGCAAAGTAACATCTGTTGATTATAAGTCATTTAATTTTGATACCAGTGCTAATTGGGTGTTATTATATCACAAATCTAATCTTGGAAAAGATACTCCTTCCTTTAAAGTCTATATAAATGCGGATGGTGCTTTATATTATAATTACATAAATCAAGAGGGGATATTAAAGAGTATAGCCATAAAATCAGAAGACTTTGAAACGCCGGTGAGTTATAATACTTTATACATGGGAGAAACTCCTGTGATTATTGGGTTTACGGCTTCCGGTGCATGTAAAGGCTCTATTACTCAACTCCCCGACTTCGAAGGCTGGCTATGTACAGACGGAGTAGACGACATAATTGTATCTGTCAAGCCTGTCTCTGAGATGCTAGAGGGAAGCAATGAGTTTACTGTTATTAGTATTATACATTATATAAATGCAAATAGTGGAATTGCTACTGTCAGTAATAATTTTATTGGGGATTTGGGCGGCAAGGGTGTCTATGCTCGTAATTCTTTCAGCGCATCAGAAACAAATAAAACCGGTATATATGGATATACTTACAACATACCTGATAGAAGAAAGACAGTTATTGGCATTCTTGGAGATGAAAAAGATTATGCTATTACAGATGGAATCAATGTAAATTGTATAGATGAATTTACGGTAAACGGTTTTAGGTATAGCGATCTGAGTATCAAAGAGGTAACTCAGATTGCCTACGCAGGAGGATTCATCGCCAACAAAGTCCTGACTACAGACGAAATCAATCAGATCATCGCCTACTTCAATCTTGACCGTCCGGGACAGATTATCAAGCCTCAATTGTACTATAACATCAAGAAGCAAGGTATCACCAACGATAACCACGCTGAGTTTAACGATCAGTTGATTGACTTTGTAGGTGGTCACAACATCCAGTTGAACAATATCGGTTGGGAAGGAGAAAGTGGTATCAATAGTTATCCTGTAATTTTCGGTGATAATAAGACTTGGGAAGCTCAAGGGTCTAAAGATGGTGATAAATATTATATTTATACTAGTAGTGCTAATAAGTTTAATATTACACAAATTAAAATTAGTAGTTCTTTATTTTATAGTTATATAAAAAGGAATGGAGGATTGACTGTTTTTAACAAAGATATTCCATCTTTTAAAATTAAAGTAACTGGATTAGAATCTACTAATCTTCTCTTAAGATATAATTTTTTAAATTCTGCAAATGCAACAACAAAATCTATTAGTAATATTGTTTCTGATGGCGTTCATGAATTGCCTAAATCTTTTGCAAGTGATGGAAGTTTAACTGATGATAATTTTTGGATAGGTTTATCGTTCATTAAGAAATCAAGTGAGATTCCTGATGTAATAGGTAATGTAAATATTACTATCGAAGTCCTCCCCACCATCGAACACGCTCTCTGCCTAGACGGCATCAACGACTTCGGCAAGGTAACCGGTCTCCCTGTTTTGAAGGACTATACTGTGGTTGCGGATAGAGAGATTGCTTTAGTAAAAGGAGGAGTTGTATCTAAAAGTTATAATAATTCTAATGGTGCATTCATTTTTAATAATAGTGATACTGGTAATGATTATACCTATAGTTTTGGCTCAAATAATCCTTTGGACAGTGAAAATTATTCCAGAAAAATTTGTTATCAATCAAAATACATCTATAATGGTAATCCTATCCAAGTAGGTGCAGGCGTTGACAGTGACTCTATGTGGCTAGGAACAATTAGAGATGGCGATAGCAGATTCTCCAAATTCGCTCTTTGGTCTCTCATGCTCTTCCCCTACAGCCTCTCCGAGTTCTTATTGGAACGTCAACTGAGAAAGTACAAGGCAGGCACTCTGTATCCGGATATGATCGAGTTCAGACCGATTGTAAAGAGTAACATCCCTTACTCCTCGATCTCCTACTCAGTTAATCCGGGAGTGTATGTAACCGAAAGCAGCACGGTAACTATCACCATAACCTTGTCAAATGCTTCTGATAAGCTAATAGGCGTATCATCTAACGCCATCAGCGACATATCCATCTCTAGAGACAATGAAACCTACGAGATAACCGGAAAGGTCACCAAATCTCCTCAGAAGATCAGCATAGTTATCTCCAGCTACTTGACAATGTTAGGTAACGATACTTTAATTTCAAATGAAACATTAATTAAAAACGAATAATATGGAAAAGATATTTGACATAGCAAAAGACTCCGAAAAGTCGTGGGGAGTCATTGCGCAAGGGATAGATGAAAACTTCGATGATACAGCAAAATTTATACTGGCAGATCGTATTCCGTGTGGAGATAACCTGATTACACAACCAGCAGAATTATCTGAAGGTTGGAGTTATGAAAATGGTATATATACTCATATAAGTGGATATGATAATGCTCTAGTTTTTGCACTAGCTACTACCAATGGGAAAAAATATCTTGCGAAATTAACAAAAGGTATAGAAGGCAATGAAAATTCAATACAGGTAGGTATCGGAAATAAGACACCGATAGATACGTATAATGGCAATCTGATAGCCTATATTGGAATAATTAGTGACGGTGGCTCTTTGAAAGTATACCCGTCAGCCAAATATGCATCAACTTTGGAAATTGAGTTATATGAGGTGGTTGATAAGTCATCCTCCAGTCAATTCATAACTTACGGTCGGCAAAATATATATATTAATATAGGGGATAATGATGTATCAAGCTGGTGGAATGTAGCATTGGGATATAATACACTTAAGAAATCTGAAAACTCAACGAGATGTATTGGCATAGGAACAATGTCACTTTCTGAACTTATTTCCGGCTCTCGTAATATTGCAATTGGTACCTATTCTACTGCATATATACCGAGTGGTAAGGATAATGTTGCAATAGGTGCAGACACTCTTTATCCATCCAGAAAAGAGTGTAATAATAATGTCGCAATTGGGAGATCGGCATTAGGAGGAATTGAACATCAGGAATCTGTTGGCATTGGAAGTGATGCATTAGGTTTTTATTCAGGTGCAGGTTCTTCTCAATGTGTAGTTATTGGTCGTAATGCAGGTAAAAATCTAGTAGATAGTGAAGTAAAGACAGAAGGGTGTACGGTTGTCGGATATGAGGCAGGGTATTATGGTAATCAAAAAAATACTTATATAGGCTATAAAGCTGGTAGATATTGTAAAGGCAGCAATAACATCATGGTAGGTGCTAATGGTGGAGGTAGTAGTGTTAATCAATTAAATAATGTAATCCTTCTTGGCAATAATATTAAGGCGTCAAAAGACAGTCAGATGATTCTTGGTTCGACGGCACAGACAGAGGTTATATTACTTGGAAACAAGAAACTTATTTTCAATGAGGATGGGAGTGTTACTTGGGAGCAAATATAATAGTCTGATAAGTAATTAAACAGTAAGCAATTATGAAATACATTACATTCCCCACAGCGAAACTGAACGAGATACCGCAAGAGGTACTCGACGAACTGCACCTGACCCCACGAAAGAGCGTTGACGGTACTCAGGTAGTCATGAAGATAGTTCATTACGAAGCTCTTTTCCCGTCTATTATGACTTTGCCATTACTGGACGAAAAAGAAAAAACGGAAAATCCGATTTATCCTTATCCTACCTACGAAGGCGAAGAGCTGAATTCTTTATTGTCCGGTCCGGAGTGGTCATCAAATGAAAGTATCATATGAAATCTCTCCCTTGGATATTAGTCTGCCTGCTTGTATGCGTGATTGTGTGGATGCGTTGTAATCCACACGATCCTTCGACTGTCTATGTAAAAGGCGATACGATAAGAGTAAGGGACACTATAGTTGATATCGTGCTTATGCCGGTAAAGGAGACCTTAAAGCGTACCGATACGGTGTATTTACCGATAATAGTAGATACCACTACCGACAGAACCGTAGAAGGCGACTCGGTCCCGGTGCTTATCCCGATCACAAGCAAGGAGTATAAGACTGATAATTACCGGGCAATAGTTAGCGGTTATAAGCCCAGTCTTGATTTTATGGAAATCTACGGAGAAAAGGAAATCATCACTCTAAAATCAAAGCAAAAACGCTGGGGCTTTGGCCTGCAAGTTGGATACGGCTATCCCGGTGGATTGTATGTCGGTGGTGGAGTAAGTTATAATTTATTTATGTGGTAATACCGGCACTATCTTCACAGACCGTTTCCGGTATGAAAAGTTTAAGTTGTATTTATATAACAATTTCCATTGGAAAAAGGTTTATTAAGAAAGGAGGACAAAATGAGACATTAATTGATTATTAAGCACTAAGTTATCCGGTAAAGTAGAAGGCCGGTTATCAGTAACAAATAAAATAAACTCCGTTAGAGGCAGGAGAGAAAGAAGCCTCACACCCGTTTCGACGACCAAATCACAGACGGGCTAACATCTCAAGGACTGTTCGTGAGGCTTCATAGCTTAATCAACAGTTTTTGAGATGTTTTGTTTCATAACCTTATATGTTGTTCAGCATGAAAATTACAGAATTATATCAAAAGGTCGTCGGTGTGGTAATCATGGTAACGGGCATAAACGAGAATGATATTCTCCATTCCAATCGGGAAGAGTGCGCTGACGCAAGGTATCTGCTTGTGAGAGTCTTGTCAGACAAGCTATCAGATAAAGAGACCGGTTTGCTTATCGGTAGAACAAGGCAAGGGGTGTCGTTTATCCGCTCTAACGATACAAAAATGAGAAAGTGGAGCGTAATGTCGGCATGGCGGGAAATAGATGATCATATAAAAAGGATTTCTTTTTGATAAAACTCTTGCGTGTATCACAAAAATGTTATATATTTGCAGTGTAAATCAAAAAGAGTCATCATGAATTGGAATGAAATGAAGAAGAAGGCTATTGAAAATGGCTTTGTTTTTGTAAAGCATGGGAGTAATCATGATATCTACGAGAACAAGGCAAATGGGAAAAGGATCTTAATTGAGCGTCATTGGACGCAGGAAGTAAGATCTGGCCTAATGAAAAAGCTAAAAAAGGAAATCGGGTTTTAATCCCGGTTCCCTTCTATATATAAATTTATAATAAGTGGTTGTATTATGAAATTTCAAGTGTCAATAGAGAAGCAGAGCGATGGTACATATATCGCATATAATACCAATGTGGATGGTCTGTCCTTGATTGGTGTTGGTAATACGGTAAACGAAGCGAAAGCGGACTTCTTCAATTCAATGAAAGAGGTTGTTGAAACTTATGATGAGGGAGAAAAGGTTCCTCAATGTCTGAAGGCTGATCCGGTGTTCAAGTTTGACCTGGCTTCTCTTTTTGAATACTATTCGGTATTAAACGTAAGCGCATTCGCGAAGTTTGTGGGCATCAATGACTCATTGATGAGACAATACAAGAGAGGCAATACTTACATCTCCGAATCTCAATTAAAGAAAATAGAGGACGGTATACATACTATCGGTAAAGAATTCGCTAGCCTAAGACTCGTTTGATTTACACCTCCTGTATTAGGTAGCTTGGGACATCTTTATAGGTGTCCCTTTTTTTGTGTCCTGCAAGTAATTCGCAAGTAACTATTCATATGAGCAAGTAACTTCTTCTGTCCTTTGTGATGCGGTTAATATTGACCGTATGCATAATTACATAAGATTTTATGGAAACTGAAATGAAAGAAATTATCAAGGAGAAGGAGTATGTCCATGACGAGAATCGTAAGGAATATGCTTCGAAAAGTGTCGGTAATGCGGCATTGGCCACAGGCATCATTGGTACAGCGCTAGGTGCTGCTGCCATTTGGGGACGTGGCAGAGGTTTTGGTATCGGCGGCGGAATGCCCGAAAACGTAAATATCAACACAGTAAGCGATGCCGTTGCCGGCCGTTCTGGTGTTGCTCCGACTGCATTCAACGCCTACAGCAAATCTTGCGAAGCCGAATTGTCACTGACAAACGAGATGTGGGGCCTGAAGGTAAACACTCTGAATCAGATGTACGCACATCGTGATACAGACGTTGCTGAAAAATTCGCTTTGTGGAAATCACAGGTGGATGGCGACTTCGGCCTGTACAAATCTCAGGTAGACGGTGATTTTGGCCTGTACAAATCAATCCGTGACCTGTACGACAATCAGACAGAGAAGTTGAACAATGCAGCCTTCGGCTTGTACAAGAATCAGCGTGACGGCTTCGATGTACTGAATGCCCGCATCAGCTGTCTCGAAAAAGAAGTCGCTGTAGGTGCAGCAATCCGTCCTTACCAGGACAGACTCATCCAGTGTGAGATTGACAAGGCGTTTACCGCTAGCATCAACTACACAGACCGTCTTGATTGCCGCAACATCAAGGGTGTGGTAACTCTTCCTAGCACTCCGACCGTCACTGGGTTTCCCAGCCAACGTTGCTGCTGCCAAGGAACCACCGCAACAGCGCCAGCGCAGTAAGCCGGTTCCCAAGAAAAAGAAAAAATGAAAGTTAGTGGCGGTGCGCCTTCGGGCGTGCTTGCCGCTTTCCAATATCAACCACTAACTACGAGCTTATGAACAATTACTTTATGACAGGTGATCCGACACTTACCCCTAGTACTTTTGATACGAAGATTTCAGAGCTACAGCAGATGCAGCAGCAACTGGAACTACAGAAAAGGATGTATGAACAGCAGGTATCCCAGCCGGCTAACGAGCAACGCAGCCAGTCACCAGTATGGGACGAAGTAGACTCTATATGGGACAGCATGACCGAAAAGGAAAGAGAACTGGTCACATCCTCAGAGGAGTTTATAGAGAGCAGTAACCATATCTCAATGCTGCTTAACGAGCAATACATGGCAATGATGCGACCGGTAGTAGAACAAAGTAAAGCTGGAAAAGATGCATTGGACAATCATCTCACATTGCTGAAAAGACTCCGTAAATCAGCCCAAAAAGAAGCTGACGCAGAACTGGACGATTTTAAAGAGTATAAAGAGAAATACTCCGATATGCCTTACTCCGAATACCAGAAGATGAAACGTGAGCAAGTGAAGAAAGGAGGTAAGAAATGAAAGTAACCGATATCAACCAGTTTAAAGGTGACCTAAAGACCCAATTGCAAATCTGGGCGGAAAGCAAGATAGACGGAATCTTCCCAACCAAGCCGCAGGTAAGAGGAATCTTAAAGAAGGGATTGAACAACTACATGTATCGCGTCGACGACAAGCTTGACAAGATGATTGATAACTCCCTGCTGTTTCTCGGTGATGAAAAAGGCATGATCGATACGGATGCTGTCTTTGACACATTCGTAGGGATGTTTAAAGAGATGGACATCAAGGAGTATAAGTTGGGAATGATCCCGGTAACCGTTGGAAAAGGTGAGATCGTAGCCACTATTCCTCACAATCCTCTTTTGGATATGATTGTCGGCGATCTGGGTAAAGTGACCATATCCGCCGAGGATATACTTGAAATTAAATCACTATTATAACTAAAAATATGAAATATCTCGATATGATGAAGAAGGCTAAATCCGAAGGCGTTGCCTCGGAAAAGGCCATGTGGAAAAGCGTAGAAGGAGTAGATGAGATCCTTTGCGTTGTCAAAGAAGAGCATCCGGAGATGTATATGTCCTTTATGCGTGACCAGCATGAGGCGCTATACGGTCCCCACTACGATAAGCATTTCGCAGAGATGGACGTAGATAAGATCAGATACACCAATGCTGCCGGAGAAAAGAAGACCGGTGCTCATTGGAATGTCGATCAGATCCTCGAAGCAACGAAGACCATGCCGTTCCCGTCTGGAACAACACCCTGGGACAAATACGTTGCATTCAACTCGTTTTATTCCGATATGTGTGCGGTATTGGATGAGGCTACTCTCTTGAAGGGTGCTTACCGGTTCTACTTCGCCGACGAAGATGCTCCGGCCGGCAAGATCTGGGAGTACATGACAGCCATGATCTATGAAGACTAGCCTTGACATATTGCTGGAACAAGCAGACGACAGATATCATCACGACTTCTGCCGCCTGCTTATGGTCATGCTGTGGAACGCTTAGAGAGGCTCCTTAAATGGCTTATACCTGTCGCCGTCTTGGCAAAGGTTGCGTCCTTGTGTTTGTCCCTGGTTATGTAACTGGGGATTTTTTATTTCAAATGTTAAAGTTTGATATAATCGAAACTTTTCAGTCTTGAAAGTTTGATATTACAGAAACTTTCCGTATCTTTGTAACATCAAAATAAGAAACAAAGTATCAACAACTAAATAATAAAGATATGAAAACAATTATAGAAAAAACAGTAGAAGGCTTTGAGAACGCGATAATCAGCGAGAATGAAGAAAGCTGGTTTGTTGACCTCCGTACAGGTTTGGGAGAGGCTGAATATCCTAAATGTGACTTTACTTTAGAGCAGGCTATTGAGGACCAAATTAACTGGAAAATGGAATGATACGGGAAACAGTCAAAGAAGCAATGAAACTCCGCAATGTTAAATCAAAAGACCTTGCAGAGTATGTAGAAGTAACAAAGAGTACCATGTCCTTGTTTCTTAACGGAAAAACGAACTTAGGACAAGAGAAGATTGAAAAGATTCTGGACTTTTTGGATATAAAGCTAGTAATAACTAAATAATATGGCGGAAGAAAACAAATACGATCAAGAACCGATCAGAGAGCTGCTCTCATGGGCGCAGAATACATTAAATAACAAGACCTACCCGGAAGGAGAGTTGGTCCTGGACAAATGCATCAAAGTAATAGACTGTAAAAGTCATATAGAGGCAATGATCCAAATGATCTCTAAGAACTGGGAGAATCCGACGTTTTACCCGACGATTGACATGTTCCGGAAATTTAGAGAGAAATTGGAAGAGGGTGTTTAAAATATAGTGAGTGTGCAACTTGTGTGTTACCTTTTATTTTACCCGTTACAACATACTGGCTACTAAGCTATTGTATATCAAAACACACTACCAAGAGTAGTGCCACTCACCAATACGGAGGCACCCACAACAGGCAGGCCATCTTCCTCGGCAGTTACCACACCGGTAACTCGGGATGTCTGCGCTGTCACCAGACCTATACCCACAAAAAGGAAGGTCATAAAGAACATCAATTTTCTTTTCATAAATTCTCTCTTAAATTTAACCTATAAATAGACTTCTAGTCTCTAACAGGTTGCAAAGATAACACTATTTATATCAAAATTAAAAAAGTGTTACGTTTTTAACTATAAAGTAGCATATTGAAAGAAATTATCAAAGAAATAGATACAACAAGAAGGCTCTACTATTAATTTTGCGATATTTAAACAACATAGTGCGACATAAAGAAAGTGTTAAAACCGACATTATCATAAAAAGAACATCAGGAAATCATTCAAAATGGTATCTTTTTATCATTTTATGCTTAAATAGCCTCAATAACACTTAACGCTTCCGGAAAAGAGAATCCCCCATCATACCAAGTTCTTCTAAAACTTTGCGCGTTTCCTATGTAGGAATGGTTCCGCAAACTGTAACGATCAAACAAGGAGTCATCAACGTAGTATTAAAAAGTGACGCCAAAGCACTGGATGAAGTAGTAGTAACGGCAATGGGTATCTCACGCGAAAAGAAAGCATTGGGATATGCCGTTCAGGATGTAAAATCCGAACAACTGACGCAAGCTTCCAACTCCAGTCTGGCAGGAGCGCTGCAAGGAAAAGTATCCGGTTTGGATATCAAACCTTCGAGTGGTATGCCGGGGGCATCTTCGCAGATTACGATCCGTGGTGCACGTTCTTTCTCCGGAGACAACACTCCTCTATATGTGATTGACGGAATGGCGGTAACAAGTACCCCAGACGTGGATACACAGATACAGAACAACGGTAGTGTGAGCGGTGTGGACTTTGCCAACCGTGCGGTAGACATCGACCCGAACGACATTGAAAGCATCAACATCCTCAAAGGACAGGCAGCTTCGGCACTTTACGGTATCCGTGCTTCCAATGGTGTAATCATCATCACCACCAAAAGCGGTAAGGGACTGGAGAAAGGCAAACCACAGGTCAGCTTCTCATCCAATGTCAGCTTTGACGTGATTGGGCGTCTGCCCGAATTCCAGAAAACGTATGCGCAAGGGTCCGGTGGCAATTACAGCCCTACTTCGGGGCTATCCTGGGGACCTAAAATCTCCGAACTGCCCAACGACTCCAAATACGGCGGTAACACCGACAATGAATTCACCCAAAAGCACGGCAAGCAATCCGGCAAATATTATGTGCCACAGCGCGCCTCAGCAGGTCTCGCCCCTTGGGCTGCTCCACAGGCTTACGACAACGCAAAAGATTTCTTCGAGACAGGCGTGACTTGGAGCAACTCACTGAACGTAGCGCAAACACTGGAAAAAAGTTCTTACTCCGTATCGCTGGGAAATACGCATCAGGATGGTATTATCCCCAAAACAGGTATGGACAGATATAACGTGAAAGTGAGCGCAGAAACAAAGCTGACCAATAATTTCACGACAGGTTTCGCCGGAAATTACATCACAACTTCCATCGACAAAGCGGTAACTTCCGGAAACGGTCTGCTGAGAACCGTTTACGCATCTCCCGCAAGCTACGACCTGGCAGGTATTCCTAGCCATGTGGACGGTGACATCTATAAGCAAAATTCTTTCCGCGGCAGTTTTGACAACGCTTACTGGGCGATAGACAACAACAAATATACGGAAGACACCAACCGTTTCTTCGGAAATATATACGCCAACTACCAAACAGATTTCGGCACCGCCAACCACAAGCTGAATGCGAAATACATGGTGGGTGTTGACGCCTACACCACGCACTACTCCGACAGCTACGGATACGGAAGCAACACCGGAGGCGGTCGCGGCCAGATAGAAAACTACGGCTGGACAAACGCTACCTACAACTCATTGCTGACCATCAATTACGACTGGCACATCAATGACGACTGGGGCCTGAATGCTGTAGTCGGTAATGAGTTCATCCAAAGCAACAGAAAGAAATACTACGAATACGGATCAAACTACAACTTCGCAGGGTGGAACCACATTAACAATGCCACCACTCAGCAAACGGAAGAGGAAAGGTGGAAAAACCGTACAGTCGGTTTCTTCGCCAACGTATCGGCTGCGTACAGAAACATGCTTTATCTGACAGTAACCGGACGTCAAGACTATGTATCCAACATGCCGCGTGACAACCGTTCGTTCTTCTATCCTTCCGTGTCAGCAGGGTTCATCCTGACAGAACTCGAGGAACTGAAAAACGACGTAGTCAATTACGCCAAACTGAGAGTTTCTTATGCAGAAGTAGGACAGGCAGGGGATTTCCTTGAAAATTATTACTCGACTCCAACGTACGGAGGAGGTTTTTATTCGCTGAACCCCATTATGTACCCGATCAAAGGTACCACTGCGTACACCCCTTATTACACCATATTCGACCCGAATCTGAAACCTCAGAATACACGTTCTTACGAAATCGGTGCTGACGTGAATTTCTTCAACAACCTGATCACGTTGAACTACACTTATTCGCGCCAAAACGTTACAGACCAAATATTCTCAGTGCCTTTGGCTTCTTCTACCGGCGCCAGCAAACTGTTGACCAACGGTGGTAAAATTCATACCGACACGCATGAAATCACATTGGGCTTCAACCCGATCCGCACTAAGAATATCGACTGGGATTTCGCTTTCAACTGGACAAAGATTGACAACTATGTAGACGAACTGGCTCCGGGCGTAGAAAACATCTCACTAGGAGGTTACGTCACTCCACAGGTTCGCGCATCGGCAGGAGAAAAATTCCCTGTCATCTACGGCGTAGGTTACAAGAGAGACGCTGACGGCAACCGACTGGTTGACGAAAACGGTCTGCCCATCGCCGGCGAAGCGCAAGTGATCGGAAAAGTTTCTCCGGATTTCGTAATGGGCTTCAACACTTCATTACGCCTGTGGAAATGTACCATCAGTGCTGTTCTCGACTGGAAACAAGGCGGTCAGATGTACAGCAGAACCACCGGTCTGTCCGACTATTACGGTGTAAGCAAAAGAACAGAGAACCGTGAAGGAACAATCATCTTTGACGGTTACAAACAGGATGGAACCAAAAACGACATCGCCATCACAGGAGCCAATGCACAGCAAGTGTACTACAGCCGTCTGAACGATATTGATGAATCTTCCGTATATGACAATTCTTTCATCAAACTTCGCGAAGTTGCAGTGAGCTACAAAGTACTCCAGAAAAAATGGATGGAACTTTCTGTGAACGCGTTCGCCAGAAACATTTTGGTTTGGGCGCAAATGCCTGACCTCGACCCGGAAGCCAGCCAAGGAAACAACAACATGTCCGGAGCTTTCGAAGACTATTCAATGCCGCAAACAGCTAGCTTTGGTTTCGGCTTTAATATTAAATTTTAATCTGCAAGACAATGAAAAAATATAAATCAATAGGAAAATTGCTGGCAGTTTCTTTCTTTACTGCTGTCATTGCTTCTGCTTGTACGGAAGATGCAATGGACAAAGTCAACAAGAATCCCAATAATCCGCAGGATGCCCCGGCGAAATTTTTGATAACCGACTTGGGAGTCAGCACTGCATTCAGTACAGTAGGGGGAGATTTTTCACTCTATTCGTCCGTTTATATGGAACACGAAGCGGGCATCGGCAACCAGCTCTACCGCGCAGAAGTCCGCAGCGGTGAACCGACCACTGCCACCACTTACAATAATGCGTGGATCAGCGTTTACGCCAATATTAAGAATGCAAAAATTGTGATCAATAAATGCCAGGAAGATCCCTCGGAAAAAGGAAATGTGGTAACTGAAGCGATAGCCAGAATCCTCCTGGCTTACAACGGCGCGGTAGTAGCCGATGTGTTCGGAGACACTCCTTTCAGCGAAACAGGAATTTTGAATCCGGACGGTACGCCGATGTATATGCAGCCTAAAATCGATTCGCAAGAATCTATCTACAAAGAAGTTATGCAGAACTTGGATGACGCCATCACGCTCTTGAAAGATGGAACAGCCGAAGACGAAGGTCTGTCCGGTGCAGTTGGATCTAAAGACCTCATCTATGGGTCGGACCCGGATGCACAAGCCGGCCTGTGGCTCAAGACGGCTTATGCCCTGAAAGCACGCTATACAATGCGCTTGCTCAACAAAAGCGCCAACCAGACAACTGACCTCCAGAATATCCTGACCTATGTAAGCAAATCATTTACAGATGCAAGTGAAGAGTGCAAACTGGATATTTATGACGGCGACTCTCAGTTAAATCCTCTCTGGGCTTTCAGTTATAGCCGCAACAGTCTTGCTGCCAGCGAAAGCCTTATCGAGAAATTTGCAGAAAGAAATGACCCGAGAGCCCCACGGTCATTTACTCAACCTGATCCGAGCGGAAATGTCGCTTACGGAGGTGGTGCAAAGCAAGCCACTACAATCGATGCTATCAAAGTGGCTCCTAACGGCACCCCTCAGGAATTACAGAATAATTACGGCATGTCTATGGCCTCATGGGCTATGACTGCGCCTACACAACTGATCAGCTATCATGAAGTTAAATTCCTTGAAGCAGAAGCACTGTGCCGCCTTGGAGGCAGAACTGATGATGCCAAAGCAGCTTTGAAAGATGCAGTTGTCGCCGCATTCTCCAATCTGGAAAATACAGTTGCCGACGCTGCCAGAAACTGGTTAGGTGGAAAAGCCGACTTTTTGGGTAATGCCGTTGCTGAAGCTTATTTTGACAACGAAGTAGCTCCTCTCTTTGCCGCTAACCCATTAAAAGAAACAATGATACAAAAATATCTGGCATTCTTCGGAGCATCCGGCGAATCTCTGGAAGCTTACAACGATTATCGTCGTATGAAAGGCGCAAACGAGAATTTAGTGGAGCTGAAAAATCCGCTGAACTCAAACAGATTCCCGCTGCGTTTTGGTTACGGAGCAGATGACGTATTGGCCAATGTAGCCATTAAAGAAGCCTTCGGTGACGGGCAATACGTATATTCCGAACCCGTTTGGTGGGCAGGCGGAAGCCGATAAAAATTGCTCTTAAATCTCTCAAAGGAGAGCTTTACATAGAGTCGTTTCTGAACTCTAACAAATTAACGGAAACGAACAGAAATAGGCTGACCGTGAGGTTCGCCTATTTTACTTTTAAAGGCTTTTCCCGCCAAAGGGGCAAGCCACTCCAACGTCCGGGTTACAGGATCAATCTGAAAACCCGGTTTACACTGAAACGTCCGGACATAGTTGACGGGGACAATGTGGATTTTCATATATAAGAATCCATATAATCCCCGTCAGCCATTTGTTAATATCACAAATACAAAACAGGAAAAAACGCCTGCGTTGTTATACCTTATTTCTACTCTTCAATACCGTTTTGCCGAATAAAGATCGTTTTTACCGAAGCAAAGGACTATTTACCGGGAAAAAACGGCTTACCAGACAAGTTCGGGAAAATACTTCGTCAGCGTACCGCGAAGAATCGACAACGTAATCGGCTTCACCAGCACTTCACTGGCTCCCGCATTCATCGCATTCTCCTTGTCAGAGCTGAAAGCATAGGCAGTCTGCATGATGATAGGAATTTCCTTGTTTTCCTCGCGAATAATCTTTGTAGCATCCAGTCCGTTCATCACAGGCATTTTGATGTCCATCAGGATCGCTTTGGCCTCTTTGCCGTATTCCTTGAACAGTGCCACGATTTCTTCACCGTTTTTCGCCCACTGTATATCACATTTCTTTCCGATGATTGCTTTGATCAGTTTGAAGTTGCTGTCGTCGTCTTCAGCCACTAGGATAAGAGGTCTGAATTCATTTGTTTGTCCGCCTTCCATATCGTTTCTATATTATTTTTAAATTTATTCTTTTTAATTACTTTTTAGTCAACATATTTCAGTTAATAATGCTTTTCAGCCCGCAAGTTATAAAAAAGATTGATATATTTCGCTATCTTTGCGCCTCAAATTATAAAGAATTGTATGATTTCCATAGACGGACTAGCCGTAGAGTTTAGCGGCACTACCCTATTTAGTGATATTTCTTTCGTTATCAATGAAAAAGACCGCATCGCCCTGATGGGAAAAAACGGAGCGGGGAAAAGTACGTTACTCAAGATTCTGGCAGGGGTCAGACAGCCTACCCGTGGTAAGGTATCGGCCCCAAAAGACTGCGTGGTAGCCTATCTTCCACAGCATTTGATGACGGAAGACGGCAGAACGGTGTTTGCCGAAACAGCACAGGCTTTCGCACATCTGCACGAGATGGAAGCACGGATCGACGCACTGAACAAGGAGTTGGAAACGAGAACAGACTACGAAAGCGACAGTTATATGGCGCTCATAGAGGAAGTATCCGCCCTGAGCGAAAAATTTTACTCCATCGACGCCACCAACTACGAAGAGGATGTAGAAAAATCATTACTTGGTCTCGGTTTTACCCGCGAAGATTTCCAGCGGCAGACAAGCGACTTCAGCGGTGGCTGGCGCATGCGTATCGAACTCGCCAAACTGTTGCTGCAAAAACCGGACGTACTCCTGCTCGACGAGCCGACCAACCATCTGGACATCGAATCGATCCAGTGGCTGGAAGATTTCCTGATAAATAACGGCAAAGCGGTCATCGTGATCAGCCACGACCGTAAATTCGTGGACAACATCACCACCCGCACCATCGAAGTTACGATGGGACGTATCTACGACTACAAAGTTAACTACTCCCAATATCTGCAACTGCGCAAGGAACGTCGCGAACAGCAACAGAAAGCTTATGACGAACAGCAGAAATTCATCGCCGAGACGGAAGCATTCATCGAACGTTTCAAGGGGACGTATTCGAAGACTTTACAGGTGCAGAGCCGTGTCAAGATGCTGGAGAAACTGGAGCTGCTGGAAGTAGACGAAGAAGATACCTCGGCACTACGGCTGAAGTTCCCTCCTTCGCCCCGTTCGGGCAGCTATCCTGTCACGATGGAAGGCGTAGGAAAGACATACGGAGACCATGTCGTATTCCGCAATGCCAATCTGACGATTGAACGTGGCGATAAAGTGGCTTTTGTAGGCAAGAACGGTGAGGGAAAATCGACGCTTGTCAAATGTATCATGAACGAGATCGACCATGACGGCACACTGACACTGGGACATAATGTACAAATCGGATATTTCGCCCAGAACCAGGCCTCGCTGATGGATGAAAACCTGACAGTGTTCCAGACAATTGACGATGTGGCCAAAGGAGAAATACGCAACAAGATACGTGATTTGCTCGGTGCATTCATGTTTGGCGGACCGGAGGAGTCTATGAAGAAAGTCAAAGTGCTTTCGGGAGGGGAACGTACCCGTCTGGCAATGATCAAGCTCTTGCTGGAACCGGTCAACCTACTGATTCTGGATGAGCCGACCAACCACCTCGACATGAAAACCAAAGATATCCTCAAACAAGCGCTGATGGATTTTGACGGTACGCTGATTGTCGTTTCGCACGACCGTGACTTCCTTGACGGACTGGTGACGAAAGTTTACGAATTCGGCAATAAGAAGGTGACAGAGCATCTTTGCGGCATCTACGAATTCCTCGAAAAGAAGAAAATGGACTCGTTGCAGGAACTGGAAAAGAAATAATAAACAATAAAAAGACATGATCTGCTTTAGGTGAAAAGAAAAGTATTTGTATATTTGTCACATTATATCTGAAACAGATAATTTGAAATGGATGAAACAAGGCAATTATATATTATAAGCGGATGCAATGGAGCTGGAAAAACAACAGCTTCTTACACTGTATTGCCTGAAATATTATTATGCAAAGAATTTGTCAATGCTGATGAGATTGCAAAAGGGTTATCACCGTTCAATCCGGAAAGTATGGCTATAGAAGCCGGACGTTTAATGTTGAAACGTATTGACGAGCTATTGGCAGCAAGAATTAGTTTCTCCATTGAAACGACATTAGCGACTCGCTCGTATACACGACTCATTACGAGAGCACAAAATGCCGGATATAAAGTAAGCCTGATCTATTTTTGGCTGAATTCTCCGGAATTAGCAGTCAACCGTGTATTACAACGGGTCAACGAAGGAGGGCACAATGTGCCTATAGATACAATCTACCGCCGCTATCAGGCAGGCATAAACAACCTGTTCCGAATATATGCGTCACGTGTAGATTATTGGTTATTAGCAGATAACAGTGTCTCTCCCCGAGTAATCGTAGCCGAAGGCTGCCAACAAGGTGAGGACCGGATATACGAACTTGAACTTTTTAATCGCATCAAAAGTTATGTCAAATAATGAAATGCAAGAATTGAGTGATAAACTGCGGCGTGGGCTTCAACTGGCCGAACAACGGCTACTGGAAAAAAATGCCCGCCACGGTAAACTCCTTAGCCAAGGCACGCCCGATGGAAAAGTGATTTACGTTTCCGCCACAGAATTGCTCGAACGCTTGCAGGAACAAGAGAAAGAGAAAAGGATAGGGTCGGAAAAGAAATAATGAAGTTTTACAATTAAAGATATATTGGAAGTTTCACTAAATTTGAAAGCATTTTTGTAAAATAAAGGATGAAAGGGAAGAAACGATTTATAGTAACGATGCTGTTCATTATCAACATTATTATGTTGGTAGCCGCCGTTATTCCCCATCATCACCACCCCAACGGGATGATCTGCATGAAGCAGGACCAACCGGTTGAGCAGCAATGCCCCAACCACCATCATCACCCCGCCAGCGACTCATGCTGCAGCAGCGAATGCATGACACGCTTCCATTCTCCTATCCCCTCCGTACACACTGACAGCGGTCCGAACTACGTATTCATCGCCACCCTGTTTACGGATGTGATCATCGAACATTTATTACGACCGCAGGAAAGACGAGTCAAGAACTACTACATCTATCGTGAATCCCTGCATGGTACGAAAATTCCTCGTACCTCCTCCCTTCGCGCCCCTCCCTACTCTGTTTTTGCGTAAAGACGTAAATGCAAGCAAGTTGCATCTGCGTTACTCTATCTTTGCAGCGTAAAATAAACAGTAAAACTTAGTAGGAAAATTACATTTATGAAGAAACTTATCTTTATAGGAGTGCTGGGCTTATTCGCCCTTGGCTCTTGCAATAGTAAAAAGACCGGTCATGAAGGACATGACCACGAAACCGTCACACACAATCATGATGAGCACGAAGGACATGATCACGAAACAGAAGGACATGACCACGAAGCCGAAGGTGCCGACCATTCACACGAAGGTGAATGCAGCGGAGGCCACGACCACGACAAGGATGCCGGAAAGAGCAGTAAGGCTGCCGGCGAACACAGTGAACCAGCCGGAGAACACAGCGACGAAATCATTCTCCCGAAAGCGAAAGCCGACGCAGCCGGTGTGAAGGTCAGCACCATCACACCGGCCCCCTTCCAGCAAGTCATCAAAACAAGCGGACAGGTATTAGCTGCCCAAGGAGACGAATCGGTTGCCGTAGCTACGGTAGCCGGAGTCGTTTCTTTCCGTGGAAAAGTGACGGAAGGAATGAGCGTTGGCCGCGGCACTCCGCTGATTACCATTTCTTCGCACAACATCGCCGACGGTGATCCGGTACAACGTGCCCGAATCGCTTATGAGGTGTCTAAAAAGGAATACGAGCGAATGAAGTCACTTGTCAAAAACAAGATTGTGTCTGACAAAGATTTCGCACAAGCGGAGCAGAACTACGAGAATGCGCGTCTCAGCTACGAAGCACTTGCCAAAAATCATTCTGCCATAGGCCAGAATATCACCGCGCCCATTGCCGGATACGTGAAAAGCATTCTGGTCAACGAGGGAGACTACGTCACCATCGGTCAGCCACTGGTCAGCGTGACGCAGAACCGCCGGCTTTTCCTCCGCGCTGAAGTATCGGAAAAATACTATCCATACCTGCGCACTATCAGTTCCGCCAATTTCCAGACTCCTTATAATAATGAGGTGTACGAACTGAAAGAACTGAGCGGCAAACTGCTTTCCTTCGGAAAAACGTCCGGAGACAACTCATTCTATGTGCCCGTCACTTTCGAATTTGACAATAAAGGCGAAGTGATTCCGGGATCATTTGTCGAAGTTTACCTGCTTTCCTCTGAACTGGAAAACGTGATCTCTTTACCTCGCACTGCCTTAACGGAAGAGCAAGGTATCTTCTTCGTATACCTGCAACTGGATGAAGAAGGCTATAAGAAGCAGGAAGTAACTCTCGGTGCCGACAATGGCAAAAGCGTACAAATACTGACCGGAGTCAAGGCCGGAGACCGCGTAGTGACCGAAGGGGCTTATCAGGTTCGTCTGGCAAGTGCAAGCAACGCCATACCTGCGCACAGCCACGAACATTAGCGACAGCAGCAAGGTGCCGTAAGCGGATTTCCTTGCAGTGCACACAGAATTAGTTATAATTACGCAAGTTTACCCCCTGCACAGCTTCTTCAAAAGTGAACGGGGGAACCAAACTTAATCAATGAAATATCATGCTAAATAAAATCATACATTACTCCCTGCACAACCGACTGGTTGTGCTCTGCGCGGCCATTCTCCTGCTCATCGGGGGAACTTACACCGCCATGCATACGGAAGTAGACGTGTTCCCCGACCTGAACGCCCCGACAGTGGTCATCATGACCGAAGCCAACGGTATGGCAGCCGAGGAAGTGGAACAGCTCGTCACCTTCCCCGTCGAAACAGCCGTAAACGGGGCTACCGGCGTGCGCCGTGTCCGTTCTTCGTCTACCAACGGTTTCTCCGTTGTCTGGGTAGAATTCGACTGGGGCACAGATATATACCTCGCCCGTCAAATCGTCAGCGAAAAACTGGCGGTAGTCAGCGAGTCACTTCCTGTCAACGTAGGCAAACCCACGCTGGGCCCCCAGTCATCCATCCTGGGCGAAATGCTGATTGTCGGTCTGACCGCCGACTCCACCTCTATGCTCGATCTCCGGACGATTGCCGACTGGACCATCCGCCCGCGCCTGCTCTCCACCGGAGGGGTGGCACAAGTAGCAGTGCTCGGAGGTGATATCAAGGAATACCAGATTCAGCTGGACCCCGAACGGATGCGCCACTATGGGGTGTCGATGGGCGAAGTAATGGCTGTCACCCAAGATATGAATCTGAACGCCAACGGAGGCGTACTTTATGAATTCGGAAATGAATACATCGTGCGCGGAGTACTTTCCACCCAAAAAGTGGAAGAACTCGGCAAAGCGGTAGTGAAGACGGTGAACAGCTTTCCGGTGACACTGGAAGATATCGCCGACGTAAAAGTTGGGCCGAAAGCCCCGAAACTGGGTACTGCCTCGGAACGTGGCAAACCCGCGGTATTAATGACCGTCACCAAACAGCCCGCCACCAGTACACTGGAATTGACGGACAAACTGGAAGCTTCCCTGCAAGACCTTCAGAAGAATCTGCCTGCGGACGTAAAAGTTTCTACAGACATTTTCCGCCAGAGCCGCTTTATCGAAAGCTCTATCGGCAACGTGAAGAAGTCCCTTTTCGAAGGAGGTATCTTCGTCGTCATCGTACTTTTCCTGTTTTTGGCCAATGTGCGCACCACACTGATTTCACTGGTGACACTGCCTCTCTCACTGCTCGTCTCTATCCTCACGCTTCACTACATGGGGCTGACAATCAACACGATGAGTCTGGGAGGTATGGCGATTGCCATCGGTTCGCTGGTGGACGACGCCATTGTCGATGTGGAAAATGTATATAAGCGACTGCGGGAAAACCGTCAGAAAGCGGAAGCTGAACGACTCAGCACACTGGAAGTGGTATTCAACGCTTCGAAGGAAGTGCGAATGCCGATTCTTAACTCAACGCTGATCATCGTTGTCAGCTTCATCCCTTTGTTCTTCCTGAGCGGAATGGAAGGACGCATGCTGGTGCCGCTGGGCATTGCATTCATCGTGGCGCTGTTCGCTTCTACGGTGGTTGCCCTGACACTGACTCCGGTACTCTGCTCGTATCTGCTGGGCAGCAACAAGACCAATAAAGAACTGAAAGAATCGTTCGTAGCCCGCTGGATGAAAGGCATTTACGAGAAAGCGCTGACATGGGTGCTGGCACACAAACGTGCGACGCTAGGAGGTACAATCGCCCTCTTTCTCGTTGCCTTGGGGGTATTCTTCACACTCGGACGCAGCTTCCTGCCTTCGTTCAATGAGGGCTCGTTTACCATCAATATCAGTTCCCTGCCGGGTATTTCGCTGGAAGAGAGCAACAAAATGGGACACCGTGCCGAAGAACTGCTGCTCACCATCCCCGAAATACAAACCGTAGCCCGCAAAACGGGACGTGCCGAACTGGATGAACATGCGCTCGGAGTAAACGTTTCGGAAATAGAGGCCCCGTTCGAACTGAAAGACCGACCGCGCAGCGAACTCGTTGCCGAGGTACGCGAAAAGCTCGGAACGATCACAGGAGCGAACATCGAAATCGGTCAGCCCATCAGCCACCGTATCGACGCGATGTTGTCCGGTACGAAAGCAAATATCGCCATCAAACTGTTCGGAGACGACCTGAACAAGATGTTCTCACTGGGAAATCAGATCAAGGGAGCCATCAGTGACATTCCGGGAATTGCCGACCTGAACGTGGAACAGCAAATCGAACGCCCGCAGCTGAAAATACAGCCCAAACGGGAAATGCTGGCGAAATTCGGCATCACCTTGCCGGAATTCTCCGAATACGTGAACGTAGCGCTGGCAGGAAAAGTCATCTCGCAAGTGTACGAGCAGGGCAAGAGCTTCGACCTCATCGTGAAGGTGAAGGACGACGCACGCGACGAAATGGAGAAAATACGCAACTTAATGGTGGATACCAACGACGGACGCAAAGTTCCGCTGAACTACGTAGCGGAAGTCGTTTCCTCGATGGGACCGAACACGATCAACCGCGAAAACGTAAAACGGAAAATCGTCATCTCCGCGAATGTAGCCGACCGCGACCTCCGCAGTGTTGTCAACGATATTCAGAAGCAGGTTGATGCCTCCATCCAGTTGCCCGAAGGCTACCACATCGAATATGGCGGCCAGTTTGAAAGCGAACAGGCAGCCAGCCGTACCTTGGCGTTGACCTCTTTTATGAGCATCGTCATTATCTTCCTGCTGCTCTACCACGAATTCCGCAGTGTCAAAGAATCGGGTGTGATTTTGCTGAACCTGCCGCTGGCGTTGATCGGCGGTGTCTTTGCTCTCGTCATCACGACCGGAGAAGTGAGTATTCCGGCAATTATCGGTTTCATCTCTCTGTTCGGCATAGCGACCCGTAACGGTATGCTGCTCATCAGCCACTACAACCATCTGCAACAGGTAGAGGGATTGAATGTATACGACAGTGTGATACAAGGCTCTCTCGACCGCCTGAACCCGATTCTGATGACGGCCCTCTCTTCTGCCCTGGCACTGATTCCGTTGGCTTTGGGCGGTGATTTGCCGGGCAACGAGATCCAGAGCCCGATGGCGAAGGTGATTCTGGGCGGACTTTTAACATCGACTTTCCTGAACGGTTTCATCGTTCCGATTGTTTATCTGATGATGCACCGGAAAAAAGAAGGTGAAGTCGCTGAAATTCAGGGAGGAACGATAGAGGTTGCAACAGAAACCGTGTAGCCGGCTACGGAGGATAAATAGAAACGAATAAAGAAAAAAGTATGAAACGAATCATCATTATAGGCTCTTTGATAAGTTGCGCACTTCTCGCCCCGACGGGCGAAGTGCGCGCCCAAAGCGGCATCGAACAGGTTTTGAAGAATATTGAAACCAACAATAAGGAGTTGCAGGCAAACGCCCAGCTGATCGCTTCGCAAAAGCTGGAAGCCAAAACGGACAACAACCTGCCTGATCCGACATTGTCTTATGCTCACCTTTGGGGCGCGAAAGATAAAAACGAAACGATTGGCGAACTTGTTGTCTCGCAAAGCTTCGATTTTCCGAGTTTATACGCCACCCGCAACAAACTGAATCGGCTGAAGGCAGGTGCTTTTGACAGTCAGGCGAGCGTTTTCCGGCAGGAAAAGTTACTGCTGGCGAAAGAGGTGTGCCTGGATATTATTATGCTCCGCCAGCAAAAGCACATTCTGGAGGAACGGCTGCGCAATGCGGAAGAACTCGCCAAAATGTACGCTAAACGCCTGCAAACCGGAGATGCGAACGCACTGGAAACGAATAAAATCAATCTGGAACTGCTGAATGTCAAAACGGAAACTTCGCTCAATGAGACCGCCCTGCGCAATAAACTGCAGGAACTGAACACATTGAACGGCAACATCCCCGTAGTTTTCGAAGAAAGCGCGTATCCCGCAACGCCTTTCCCCGCCGATTATCAGATGCTGAAATCGGAAGTGCTTTCTGCCGACCGCACCCTGATGGCATTCAACAACGAAAGCCTCGTTGCCCGCAAGCAGATCGCCGTCAACAAATCGCAATGGCTCCCGAAGCTGGAACTCGGCTATCGCCGGAACACGGAAACCGGAACTCCATTCAACGGAGTAGTAGTCGGCTTCTCCTTCCCGCTTTTCGAGAATCGCAACAAAGTGAAGATAGCCAAAGCACAAGCGCTGAACATCGACTTGCAAAAAGACAACGCCGCCCTGCAAGTGGAATCTGAACTGGCGCAGCTTTATCGGGAAGCCAAGACGCTGCATACTTCGATGGAGGAATACCGGAAAACCTTTCAGGCGCAACAAGACCTCGCCCTGCTGAAACAGGCTCTGACAGGGGGACAAATCAGTATGATCGAGTATTTTGTGGAAGTATCCGTCATTTATCAAAGTCACCAGAATTATCTCCAATTGGAGAATCAATATCAAAAGGCGATGGCACGGATTTATAAAAGCAAGTTATAAATTCTTCTTTATTTCGTCTTTATGATTGAATAAATAAAAAGAATGCATTACATTTGGGGAGTATAAAAACACTAAACTATTATGAAAACTAGAACCCTCTCTTACTCCTCCATTTTGTTTTGCATTCTTCTTTTATGGAGTGCCTGCAAAGAGGATGCCGACGCTCCTCTCCGGTTTTATGACAGCAAATACGAGGTGCCCATGGGTGGAAGACGCTACCTGGGAATTGAAAGCGGAAACGGAGATTACTCACTGGAAATTGGAAATGCTCACATCGCAAGTGCCGGAACAGAAACCGGCTGGAGCGGAGTTCCTGCCGGATGCCAGATTTACGTAACCGGTATTCTCACCGGAAGCACTTACCTGAAAGTGACGGACAATGCCACACAGGAAACGTGTACCCTGCCCATCAAAGTAGTGGATAACTACGAAGATATAAATCTGATTCGCAACTCTATACGTCCCAACATAGACAAGAATCTCCTGCCCGGCATCGACGACATCTTTCTCATCAGCAACGCTGCCCGGGACGCTTACTTCTTCAAACAAGGAAAGCAAACTGCCTTTTCATCAGGACTGGAGTTAATCACCAAGGGAAGTTATGCATTGGAACAAGGAACGGAGGATAGACTGACATTAAGCCTTACTTTTTCGCTGGACGCAGCACCGCCCTCAGAACATAAATTCATCTTATGGGGAACTCCCTACTTATCTCACCGACTGGACAAGAACCTGCAACTGAACTGGGGGACACCGCCTCTCGAAGATACCCGGACATCGCCCGAGCCGCCTCCATCCTATACATTGGAAGAAATTACGGAAGGAGGAGAACCGGGAACAGGCAGACAAATCGGTTTCATGCTGAATTATAAGGAAATACCTACCGGAATACTTCCTTAAGAATGAACTAAATGAAGAATGATGAATGAAGAATTACTGTGCAGCGTGATAGCGCAGCCCATTCTTCATTCAAAACTGTACAGAAATGAACTAAATTATAAATTGAGGATTAGGCACGGATTACACGGAT
>ERZ827450.381-NODE-381-length-61034-cov-5.142688_pt1 | contig 61034 bp, 53 predicted proteins | sample MGYA00519773_ERZ827450 | MGnify/ENA primary metagenome ERZ827450 (study PRJEB31778, sample SAMEA3449306) | human gut metagenome | biome: human gut; feature: human-associated habitat; material: faeces | place: United Kingdom | collected 2010/2012 ...
GAAAGGTATCCAAGGTTGTGATCGACTGGGCAGCAGGACGTTATGCGACAGCATACGACATTCAGGTGTCAAACGATGGTGCCGACTGGAGCACAGTAAAATCCGTCAGCGGCAATGAAAAAGCATGGACTGAGGACAGCTTTACAGAAACATCCGCACGCTATGTCAGAATGAAGGGTGTACAGCGAAAAGCAAGTGAATATGCAATCTGTGAAATGAAAGTATACCAGAGCGTTGACAGAAGTGCCCTGAAAAATGCATATGAGAAAGCAAAAACGATCTTGAAAAATACAAAAGCTGATTTTGCTTATGCATCTGCAAACACAGATGAACTGGCAGAATTATGGAATGCGTCTGTGAGAGCAAAAGCGGTATACGGTGATGTCATGGCTGGTCAGGAAGAACTGGATGCGGCAAAAGCTGAGCTGGAAAGTGCACAGAATGCTTACCTGAAAAAAGTTACAGGATCCAAAGAAACTCTGACGGAAGAGATAAAGGTGTCTGAAAAAATCGATCTCTCAAAATACACTTCTGAAAGTGCAGCCAAATATCAGGAAGCACTGAAACGGGCGAAAGAGATGCTGGATCGAGCAGATGCACAACCGGAAGAGTTGGACACAGCAAAGAAAGAACTGGAAGAGGCAAGAAAAGCTCTGACGGAAAAAGCAGAACAGCAAAAACCAGATCCGGCACCAAATCCAAATCCGGCACCGGATACTGTCAAAACGGTACCGAAAAAGGGAACGGTATTTACCGACGGAAAAGGAATCAGCTATAAAGTGAACAAATCCGATGCAAAAAAAGGAACGGTTGCAGTAACCGGAACCAGGAAAAAAGGAAGTAAGATCACCATTCCGGCAACCGTTACGAAAGATGGCTATACCTTTAAAGTAACGGAAATTGCAGCAAAAGCTTTCCAAAACAATAAAAAACTGACAACTCTGGTACTCGGAGCAAATATCAGAAAGATCGGAACGAAGAGCTTCTATAAAAACAGCAAACTGAAGAGTATCACCTTCAAGAACAAAAAATCTCTTTAAATTAATAATGCTCTCACAATTATATCACTTTTTACTTATTTTACAATCGATAAATAATTTGTTTATTGAATAATATTTGCTAAAGATAATATCATACTGTATAAAACTTCTCAAAAAACAATACATTTTCTAAAACTCAATTTACACAATGCCTTTAGATTTTTCCTGCACAAAAAAACACGTCCCGCATTTCTGCGAAACGTGCTTTTTTCTTCATTAAGAATTAGGCGTTAGCACCATTCTTCTTGATGATTTCTTCTTGGATAGCCTTTGGAACTGGTTCGTAGTGATCCATCGTCATTGTGAACGTACCACGACCTTGTGTTGCGGAACGCAATGTTGTTGCGTAACCGAACATTTCTGCCAAAGGAACGAATGCATTAACAACTTGTGCATTGCCGCGTGCTTCCATACCTTCAACGCGACCGCGACGAGCCGTAACGTGGCCCATAACGTCACCCAAGTTATCTTCCGGAGCAACGATTTCAACCTTCATGATTGGTTCAAGGATTACGGCACCTGCCTTAGGAGCAGCGTTGCGCAATGCCAAGGATGCAGCAACCTTGAAAGCAGCTTCGGATGAATCGACTTCGTGGTAGCTACCATCATAGAGCTTAGCCTTAACGTCGATCAATGGGTAGCCTGCAAGGACACCATTTGCCATAGCTTCCTTCAAACCTTGTTCAACTGAAGGGATGTATTCACGAGGAACGACACCACCAACGATTGCGTTTTCGAATTCGAAGCCTGCACCTTCTTCGTTTGGCGTAAATTCGATCCAAACGTCACCGTATTGACCTTTACCACCGGATTGACGAACAAATTTACCTTGTGCGGAAACTTGTTGCGTAAATGTTTCACGGTAAGCAACTTGCGGTTCGCCGACCTTAGCTTCAACGTGGAATTCACGCTTCATACGGTCAACGATGATGTCCAAGTGCAATTCGCCCATGCCGGCGATCAATGTTTCGCCAGTTTCAGGGTTTGTTTCAGCCTTGAATGTCGGATCTTCTTCAGCAAGTTTTTGCAAAGCAACGTCCATCTTATCTTGGTCTGCCTTGGACTTAGGTTCAACGGAGACTTGGATAACAGGATCAGGGAATTCCATTGATTCAAGGATCAACGGATGCTTTGGATCCGTCAAAGAGTCACCTGTTGTCGTATCTTTCAAACCGATAGCGGCAGCGATGTCACCAGAGAATACTTCTGGGATTTCCTTACGGTGGTTGGAGTGCATTTGAAGAAGACGACCAACGCGTTCACGCTTGCCCTTTGTAGCATTCAATACGTATGAACCAGCTTCCAAAGTACCTGTGTAAACACGGAAGAATGTCAAACGACCAACGAACGGATCAGTTGCGATCTTGAATGCCAAACCTGCAAACGGCTTGTCATCATCGGCAATCAATTCTTCTTCTTCATCCGTATCTGCGTTTGTAGCCTTGTATGGCTTAACGTCAAGAGGTGATGGAAGGTAGTCGTTGACACCGTCAAGCATCATTTGAACACCCTTGTTCTTGAAGGCAGAACCTGCAAATACAGGGTATACGTCCAAGCTGAGCGTTGCTTTACGGATAGCAGCCTTGATTTCTTCCTTGGAGATTTCTTCACCGCCAAGATATTTTTCCATGATTTCGTCATCAACGTCAGCCAATGCTTCGATCATTTGATCACGGCGTTCTTCAGCGTCTGCTCTGTATTCTTCAGGAATATCAACAGTATCCCACTTTGAGCCCAATTCGTCTTCGTCATAAAGGTCGGCCTTCATTTCAACCAAGTCGATAACGCCTTCGAAGTTGTCTTCAGCACCGATTGGCATTTGAACAGGCAATGGGTTTGCTTGGAGACGATCCTTGATCGTGCTTACCGAGTAATCGAAGTTGGCACCGATCTTATCCATCTTGTTAACGAAAACGATACGTGGAACACCGTATGTCGTAGCTTGACGCCAAACGTTTTCTGTTTGTGGTTCTACACCGGATTGAGCATCCAAAACAACTACGGCACCATCAAGAACACGGAGGGAACGTTCAACTTCGACAGTGAAGTCAACGTGTCCTGGGGTGTCGATGATGTTAATGCGGTGATCTTTCCATTGAGCCGTTGTAGCAGCTGATGTAATTGTAATACCACGTTCTTGTTCTTGTTCCATCCAGTCCATTTGTGAAGCGCCATCGTGTGTTTCACCAATTTTGTGGATCTTACCTGTGTAGTACAAGATACGTTCGGTTGTTGTCGTCTTACCAGCATCGATATGGGCAACAATACCGATATTACGTGTTTTTTCCAAAGGGAATTCACGCTTGTTTGCCATTTGAGATTTCTCTCCTTCCAATATTGATTAATTAAGGTTTCTCTCAAAAAAATGACTATCATAAGATTTGTATAAATCATATAATAGCCATTTCAAATTACCAACGATAATGTGCGAATGCGCGGTTGGCTTCAGCCATCTTATGTGTATCTTCGCGCTTCTTAACTGCTGCACCCGTATTGTTTGCAGCATCCATGATTTCGTTTGCCAAACGTTCTGGCATCGTGTGTTCGCCGCGTAAACGTGAGTAGTTTACCAACCAACGAAGACCCAATGTCGTACGACGATCAGGGCGAACTTCGATCGGAACCTGGTAGTTGGAACCGCCGACACGACGTGCCTTAACTTCCAATACAGGCATGATGTTCTTCATTGCTTCTTCAAAGACATCCAATGGTTCATTACCTGTCTTTTCCTTAACAATATCAAATGCTTCGTATAAAATCTTTGATGCTGTCCCGCGCTTGCCGTCCAACATAAGACGGTTGATCAAACGTGTAACCAATTTTGAGTTGTAAATTGGATCTGGAAGCACTTCGCGTTTTGAAACGCCACCTTTTCTTGGCATTACAACGACCTCCTCAAATTCTCGTAGTTTTCGTTAAATTAAATTCAGTGATTGATTATTTCTTCTTAGGTCTCTTTGCACCGTACTTGGAGCGGCTTTGCATACGGCCATCAACACCGGCAGTATCAAGAGCACCACGAACGATGTGGTAACGAACACCAGGCAAATCCTTTACACGACCGCCACGAATCAAAACAACGCTGTGTTCTTGCAAGTTGTGGCCGATACCTGGGATATAAGCCGTAACTTCGATCAAGTTGGACAAACGAACACGAGCGTACTTACGCAAAGCTGAGTTAGGCTTCTTTGGTGTCATCGTACCAACACGAGTAGCAACCCCACGTTTTTGAGGAGCAGGATTGTTTGTTTGAACTTTCTTGTAACTATTGTACCCAAAGTTTAAAGCTGGGGAATTAGATTTTGAACCTTTAGATTGACGACCTTTACGGACCAATTGGTTAATTGTAGGCATCTAAAGCTTCCTCCTTCCTGATTTCAGATTGATTTTTTAAGTACACACATCCAGGAGTTTCTTTTTTGCTTTTAAAAAAAGAACGTCCCGATGTACGTCTTGCTTTGTGCTAACTTGCTCACAGCCAGCACGATCTCGATTCCTCGAGAGAACTGTTCACATAAAGCACCTTGTATAGAGTACCACGCTTTTATGGCCAGTGTCAAATCTATTTTCAATTTTTTTCTTCATAAAGCAAATTTTTTTAAGCATTTTGCGACTTTAGTTATCGAGGTGATAATTTTGCTGTTGATTTTTCTGATTGCTTTTTTTATCGGCGCATCCCTTGCGTCCTTTGCCGGCTGCGTCGCCTGGCGTTTTGCAAACAACGTTCCCCAAACGATTCCGCGTTCGTTCTGCGAAAATTGCGGACATGCGCTTTGCTTTTGGCAATTGATTCCCGTTGTCGGATACTTGCTTCAAGGCGGAAGGTGCGCATTTTGCAAGCATAAGATTCCTGGCCATGAGACGCTGATTGAAATTATGTTCGGACTTTTTTGCGGAAAGATTTTTTTGCTCCATCCAGATTCCCCCAACCTGCTCACTCTGTTTCTTTCAGCCTGGCTGCTTTTTTTGGCCTGGACGGACGCCTTGAAGTTTTGCGTGCCGGCTGCCTCGCTTTATGGCGGCGGAGCGCTGCTTCTTTTATGCCGTATCGATGCTCTTGCGCAAAGAAATTCCATCGATTGGTGTTTTTTCCTGTTGCTCTTTTGTTTGATGAGACTATTTGAACAAAAGCAAATGTTCGGAGCAGCAGATACTTTCGTCTGCTTGATTTTGAGCGTTCTTTTCGGCATTCAGAATTTTTGCTTCCTATTGTTTCTTTCGTGCTGTCTGATTATCCTTCATTATGCTTTTTTCCACCAAAAAATGCTGCCCTTCATCCCTTTTATCTTATGCTCGTACTTATTTTTCGGTTGTTTCTTCCCCCAGGTAATTAATGTATAATAATTCTACCGATTAATCTTTGGAGGAATCATTATGACGTACAGAATTTTGATGGACTGCGATCCGGGAATCGATGATGCCTGTGCTCTTTCGTGCGCACTGACGGATCCGGAAATATCTTTGGAATTGATTACGACCGTTGCCGGAAACGTTGCTGTCGACAAAACGACCAAAAATGCGCTGCGCCTGGTCGAATTTTTCAGCAAAGACGTTCCTGTCGCTGCCGGAGCCAGGAAACCGCTGCTAAAACAACTTGAAGATGCTTCCGAAGTCCATGGCGAATCGGGCATCGATGGCTATGATTTTGGCGAACCTTCGATTAAGCCATTCTCAGATGATGCCGTTTCAATTTTGAAAGACAAGCTTTTGCATAGCAACGTTCCGCTGACGATCATTGCAACTGGTTCTTTCACCAACCTCGGTCTTTTGCTTTCGCTTTACCCTGAGGTCAAACCAAAAATCAAAGAGTTCATCTTGATGGGAGGATCTCTTGCCCAAGGAAACATGACAAGCGTTGCCGAGTTCAATGTTTTCACTGACCCGCATGCGGCCAGAATCGTTTTTTCATCAGGAATCAAGACAACCATGATTGGGCTTGACTGCACGCTGTTCGGAAGAATTTCCGATGAAACAAAAGATAAGATCAAGCTCTTGGGCAAAGCCGGAAACATGCTTGCCTCAATCATCGAACGCGACATCGATCATGATGAAACGGGCACTGCCATCCATGATTTGCAAACCATTTTTTATTTGCTGCATCCTGAAAAATTCACGGCCAGAAAATTCTGGGTTGACGTTGTTTGTGAAGGACCCGCCATCGGCGCAACCGTTGCGGATATCAGAAAGGCATACCACGACAAGACAAACGTCAACGTTTGCCTTGATGTGGACACCGATGCATTCAACAAGTGGTTCCTGGAAGAAGTCGAAAAAAACATGCAGTAGCTTTTCGGCTCTGCATTTTATAATCAGATACAAAAAAACGACCGGAAAATTTCCAGTCGTTTTTCTTTTAATCTTCGCTGTTCAAATTGTTGGCTTTGGCAACGTCTTCCAAGGTAGAAACGCCGTCATCTTTGAGCGAATAAACGCCGCTTGCAACTTTAGCAGGAGCATCTTCTTCAGGGACGATGTCACGATATTTCTTCATGCCAGTACCGGCAGGAATAATCTTACCGATAATGACGTTTTCCTTAAGGCCAACCAACGGATCGTTCTTGCCGCGGATTGCAGCATCCGTCAAGACACGAGTTGTTTCCTGGAATGAAGCAGCAGACAAGAAACTGTTTGTTTCCAAGGAAGCCTTCGTAATCCCAAGAAGAACGGGACGTGCCGTTGCCGGAATTCCACCATTAACAAGCGTTTCAACGTTGTTGTCCTTGAAGTCGTTGAGATCAAGCAACGTACCAGGAAGCATGTTCGTGTTACCAGGATCCATGATGCGAACTTTTCTGAGCATTTGGCGAGCCATAACTTCGATATGCTTATCAGAAATTTCAACACCTTGCATACGGTAAACCTTTTGAACTTCACGCAAAATGTAGTTTTCGGTTGAAAGAACGTCACGAACCTTGATCAATTCCTTCGGATCGATTGAACCGACCGTCAACGGATCACCACGGTGCACGCTGTCGCCTTCAGCAACCTTAAGCACGGCCGTAAACGGAATGTTGTACGTGCGTTCATCCGTATCGCCCTTGACCGTAACGACTTTCGTACGTTCTGCCGGATTTTCTTCAACGCTTTCGACAATACCAGTAACTTCAGTAATCGTCGCACGACCTTTAGGATTGCGTGCTTCAAAAATTTCCTGAACACGAGGAAGACCTTGCGTAATATCGTCACCGGCAACACCACCGTTGTGGAATGTTCTCATGGTAAGCTGTGTACCAGGTTCTCCGATAGACTGAGCTGCGATAATACCAACTGCTTCACCAACCTGTACCGCTTCGCCGGTCGCCATGTTCGCGCCGTAGCACTTTGCACAGATACCGCTCTTGGAACGACAGGTCAGGATGGTACGGATCTTCACTTCCTCCACAGGCTCGCCCTTCTTATTGACACCTGTTTCCATAATCCGTTTTGCACGGCCGGGTGTGATCATGTGGTTTGCACCGACGATCAGCTCGCCGTCCTTATCATAAATGTCTTCACAGGAATACCGTCCTGTAATTCTGTCTTTTAAGCCTTCGATGGTTTCCTTGCCGTCCATGAACGCTTTTACAGACATGCCCGGAATCTTATCCTTGCCTTCTGCACAATCGATCTCACGGATGATCAGCTCCTGGGATACGTCTACCATTCGACGGGTCAGATAACCGGAGTCCGCAGTACGCAGAGCGGTATCGGACATACCTTTTCGTGCGCCATGGGCAGACATGAAGTATTCCAGTACGTCCAGACCTTCACGGAAGTTGGACTTGATGGGCAGCTCGATCGTACGACCGGTTGTATCCGCCATCAGACCACGCATACCTGCCAGCTGCTTGATCTGCTGGTTGGAACCACGGGCACCGGAATCCGCCATCATGAAGATGTTGTTGTATTTATCCAGACCCTTTAACAGTACGTCGGTCAGCTCTTTATCGGTTTCCTGCCAGGTCTCGACAACGGCACGGTAACGCTCTTCTTCTGTGATCAGACCACGGCGGAAGTTTCTGCCGATCTTATCTACAGTCTTCTGAGCCTCAGCCAGCATCTCTGCCTTCTGTGCAGGCACAGTCATATCGGAAATGGATACGGTCATGGCAGCTCTGGTGGAATACTTGTAACCGATTGCCTTAACGTCATCCAGAACCTCTGCGGTCTTGGAAGCGCCGTGGGTGTTGATTACTTTTTCCAGAATCTGCTTTAACTGCTTCTTACCAACATGGAAGTCAACCTCCAGCTTTAAGAGGTTTTCCGGCTGGGTACGGTCTACATAGCCCAGATCCTGAGGCAGGATCTCGTTGAAGATAAATCTGCCCAGTGTGGATTCTACGAATCCTGTTACGGTCTCGCCCTCTGCGTTGACCTTACTCATGCGGACATGGATGCGGGAATGCAGGGTGCAGGCTTTATTTTCATAAGCCAGAATGGCTTCGTTTACGCTCTTGAAATATTTTCCTTCGCCGACAGAACCGGGACGCTCCTGGGTCAGGTAATAAATACCAAGGACCATATCCTGGGAAGGTACGGCTACCGGTCCGCCATCGGAAGGCTTCAACAGGTTGTTGGGAGACAGCAGCATGAAACGACACTCTGCCTGTGCTTCCTGAGAAAGCGGAAGGTGTACAGCCATCTGGTCACCATCGAAGTCGGCGTTGAACGCGGTACAAACAAGGGGATGCAGCTTGATTGCCTTACCTTCTACAAGGATCGGCTCAAATGCCTGGATACCCAGTCTGTGCAGTGTAGGTGCACGGTTCAGCATAACCGGATGCTCTTTGATGACATCTTCCAGAACGTCCCAAACCTGCGTATCCAGCCGTTCTACCAGCTTCTTCGCATTTTTGATGTTCTGGGAAATGCCTCTGCTTACCAGCTCCTTCATTACGAAAGGCTTGAACAGCTCGATTGCCATTTCCTTCGGAAGACCGCACTGATAAATTTTCAGTTCGGGACCAACGACGATAACGGAACGTCCGGAATAGTCAACACGCTTTCCTAACAGGTTCTGACGGAAACGACCGGATTTACCTTTCAGCATGTCAGACAGAGATTTCAGTGCACGGTTACCGGGGCCGGTTACCGGACGGCCTCTTCTGCCGTTATCGATCAGAGCATCTACCGCTTCCTGAAGCATTCTCTTTTCGTTGCGGACGATGATATCCGGAGCACCCAGCTCCAGCAGTCTCTTCAGACGGTTGTTACGGTTGATGATTCTTCTGTACAGGTCATTTAAGTCAGACGTTGCAAAACGTCCGCCGTCCAGCTGTACCATCGGGCGCAGATCCGGAGGGATTACCGGTACGGCATCCAGAATCATCCACTCAGGGCGGTTGCCGGACTCACGGAACGCTTCTACAACTTCCAGACGCTTGATGATTCTCGCACGCTTCTGTCCGCTTGCATCCACCAGTTCATTTTTCAGCTCAACCGCTTCGGTTTCCAGGTCGATGGCCTGCAGCAGCTCCTTAATGGATTCTGCACCCATGCCGACACGGAAACGGTTGCCCCAGGTTTCTCTTGCATCCTGGTATTCTTTCTCGGAGAGAACCTGCTTGTATTCCAGATTGGTGTCGCCCTTGTCCAGTACGATATAGGAAGCAAAGTAAAGCACCTTCTCCAGAACACGGGGGGACAGATCCAGGATCAGTCCCATCCGGCTCGGAATTCCCTTGAAATACCAGATATGGGAAACCGGCGCTGCCAGTTCAATATGTCCCATACGCTCTCTGCGGACGCTGGACTTGGTTACTTCAACACCACAGCGGTCGCAGACAACGCCTTTATATCTGATCTTTTTATATTTGCCGCAGTGGCACTCCCAGTCCTTGCTGGGTCCGAAAATCCGCTCACAGAACAGACCGTCCCGTTCGGGCTTGAGTGTTCTGTAGTTGATCGTCTCAGGCTTTGTTACCTCGCCTCTGGACCACTCACGAATCTTCTCCGGGGACGCAAGTCCGATCTTGATCGCATCAAACGTCATCGGCTGATAAACTTCGTTTTTTGTTTCAGACATCTTGGCACTCCTTTACATATCTTCGATTCGGCTTACTCTTCGTCAAAAGATTCCTCAAATCCGTCGTCTGCAGCATCTTCGGTGTAATCATCATCTGCGTTCACCAGCTCCTGTTTCTCGGAGTCGAATTCCTGCTTCTGATAACCCATCTTGCCCAGATTTTCTTCTTCTTTGTAGTTGTAGCCCTTGGAATCTCCTTCCATCTCATAGCGGTAATCCGTATCGCTGTAATCGACAGTTTCCATGATCTCAACTTCTGTATTATCCTCCCGCAGCACTCTGACATCCAGGCCGAGGGACTGCAGCTCTTTGAGCAGTACCTTGAAGGATTCCGGAATACCGGGTTCAGGGATGTTGTCGCCCTTGATGATCGCTTCGTAGGTCTTGACACGTCCTACTACGTCATCAGACTTCACAGTCAGGATCTCCTGCAGGGTGTAGGATGCACCGTATGCTTCCAGTGCCCAAACCTCCATCTCACCGAAACGCTGGCCACCGAACTGAGCTTTACCACCCAGAGGCTGCTGTGTTACCAAAGAGTAAGGACCGGTAGAACGTGCATGGATCTTATCGTCTACCAGATGGTGCAGCTTCAGGTAATGCATGTGACCGATGGTTACCATGCTGTCGAATTCTTCGCCGGTACGGCCATCCCGCAGTCTTACCTTACCTTCCTTAGAGATCGGAACGCCCTTCCAGAGCTTTCTGTGATCGCGGTTTTCATACAGATAATCCAGAACCTCAGGAAGCAGCTCTTCGCCATGCTTCTCTTTGAATTCATCCCATTCCAGGTTTACATAATCGTTTGCCAGTTCCAGGGTATCCTGAATATCTTTTTCGTTTGCGCCGTTGAAGATCGGGGTTGCTACGTTAAAGCCGAGGGCTTTTGCAGCCAGAGAGAGGTGAATCTCAAGGACCTGACCGATATTCATACGGGAAGGTACGCCCAGAGGATTCAGTACGATGTCCAGCGGACGACCGTTGGGCAGGTACGGCATATCTTCTACAGGCAGTACACGGGAAACGACACCCTTATTACCATGACGGCCTGCCATCTTATCGCCGACAGAGATCTTTCTCTTCTGTGCGATATAGATACGAACCGCCTGATTTACACCGGGAGACAGCTCATCGCCATTCTCTCTTGTAAATACTTTGGCATCTACAATAATACCATATTCACCGTGAGGTACCTTCAGAGAGGTATCACGCACCTCACGCGCTTTTTCACCGAAGATCGCACGCAGCAGGCGCTCCTCAGCTGTCAGCTCGGTTTCTCCCTTGGGAGTTACCTTGCCGACCAGAATATCTCCGGCACGAACCTCAGCGCCGACACGGATAATACCTCTGTCATCCAGATCCTTGAGTGCTTCGTCGCCGACACCGGGAACATCTCTTGTAATTTCTTCCGGTCCGAGCTTCGTATCACGGGCTTCTGCTTCATATTCTTCAATATGGATGGAGGTATAAACATCATCCATAACCAGACGTTCACTCAACAGTACGGCATCCTCGTAGTTATAACCTTCCCAGGTCATGAAACCGATCAGCGGGTTCTTACCAAGGGCAAGCTCGCCTTCGGATGTAGAAGGACCGTCTGCAATTACCTGTCCTGCTTCAACGTGGTTGCCTTTAAATACGATCGGTCTCTGGTTGTAGCAGTTGGACTGGTTACTTCTGGAGAACTTGGTCAGGTGGTATTCGATCTTCTCGCCGTCATCTGCCGTCATACGGATCAGATTGGAGCATACATAATCGATGGTACCGGACTTCTTTGCAACAACGCAGACACCGGAGTCAACGGCTGCCTTTACTTCGATACCGGTTCCGACTACGGGAGCCTCGGTTGTCAGAAGCGGCACTGCCTGACGCTGCATGTTGGAACCCATCAGCGCACGGTTCGCGTCGTCGTTCTGCAGGAACGGAATCAGTGCAGTCGCGACGGAGAATACCATCTGAGGGGATACGTCCATGTACTCGAAAACTGTCTTCGGATATTCGGATGTTTCATCCAGATAACGACCGGATACGTTGGCATTTACGAAATGTCCTTCCTCGTCCAATTCGGAGTTTGCCTGCGCTACATGGTAGTTATCTTCTTCATCCGCTGTCATATATACAACTTCATTGGTTACGCGCGGGTTTTCCGGATCGGTTTTGTCGATCTTACGGTAAGGCGCTTCAATAAAGCCATATTCGTTGATCTTTGCATAGCTTGCCAGGGAGTTGATCAGACCGATGTTAGGACCTTCTGGTGTCTCGATCGGGCACATTCTTCCGTAATGGGAGTAGTGTACGTCTCGAACCTCGAATCCGGCACGGTCACGGGACAGACCGCCAGGTCCCAGTGCGGACAAACGACGCTTGTGCGTCAGCTCGCCCAGCGGGTTGTTCTGATCCATGAACTGAGACAGCTGGGAAGATCCGAAGAATTCCTTAACTGCAGCCTGTACGGGCTTGATGTTGATCAGAACCTGAGGAGAGATCTCCTCTGCATCATGGGTGGTCATACGCTCACGGACAACTCTTTCCAGTCTGGAAAGACCGATTCTGTACTGGTTCTGCAGCAGTTCGCCGACCGCACGGATACGACGGTTGCCCAGATGGTCGATATCGTCTTCGTTACCGATGCCGTACTCCAGATGCATGTTATAGTTAATGGAAGCTAAAATATCTTCCTTGGTGATATGCTTCGGAATCAGCTCGTGCACATTCTTGCGAATTGCTTCTGCAAGCGCTTCAGGATCCTGAGAATACTCTTCCAGAATCTGTGCCAGTACCGGATAGTAAACCAGCTCTGTCACGCCCAGCTCCTTGGGCTCACAGTCTACATAGTGGGTCAGCTCAACCATCATGCTGGAAAGCACTTTGACTTTTCTTTCCTCGGTCTGGATGTACACATAAGGAACTGCGCTGTTCTGAATCAGGTCAGCCAGTTCTGCTGTTACCTTGGTGCCTGCTGTTGCCAGAATTTCACCGGTTGTGGTATCCACAACATCCTCAGCCAGTTCGTGGCCGCGGATACGGTTGCGCAGCAGCAGCTTCTTATTGAATTTATAACGTCCTACTTTCGCCAGATCATATCTTCTGGGATCGAAGAACATCGCGTTAATCAGGCTTTCTGCGCTCTCTACGCTCAGAGGCTCACCCGGACGGATTTTCTTGTATAACTCTAACAGACCCTCCTGATAGTTCTCAGAAGTGTCTTTCGCAAAGCTGGCTTCAATCTTGGGTTCATCGCCGAACACTTCGCGAATCTCGTCATTGGTGCCAAGACCCAGGGCACGCAGCAGTACGGTGATCGGTACCTTACGGGTACGGTCCACACGAACGTAAAATACGTCGTTGGAATCAGTCTCATACTCCAGCCATGCGCCACGGTTCGGGATTACTGTACAGGAATACAGCTTTTTACCAATCTTATCATGACCGATGCCGTAATAGATGCCGGGGGAACGCACCAACTGGCTGACAATTACACGCTCCGCTCCGTTGATAACGAACGTGCCGGTCTCGGTCATCAACGGTAAATCGCCCATAAAGATCTCGTGTTCACTGATTTCTTCTTTTTCCTTATTATACAGACGTACCTTCACCTTGAGAGGAGCTGCATATGTTGCATCTCTTTCCTTGCACTTCTCAATAGAATACTTCACGTCTTCTTCACACAGCTCGAAGTCTACAAATTCCAGACTCAGATGTCCGCTGTAATCGGAAATCGGAGAAATATCATCAAACACCTCTTTTAAACCTTCATCAAGGAACCACTTATAGGAATTCTTCTGAATTTCTATAAGGTTGGGCATTTCCAATACTTCTTTCCGTCGTGCATAACTCATACGCATGTTCTTGCCGGTGGCAATTGGACGTATTCTGTTTTTTTCCATTGACACTTCACCCCGTTCTTATCATTGATTTCTTGAAACTATTACTTTTCGGTATCTAAGCAAGTAAATCCATTGCATAAAAAATGGCATACTCTAACACAATAGTGCACACTACAATCTAACACAATCCATTCTGTCTGTCAACTGATATTTTTAAAAAATTGCGAAAAGGAAAGGCGTCCGCATTCGCGAACGCCTTTGTGGTAAGATATGGTCTCAATTATTTCAGAGTAACCTTAGCGCCTTCAGCATCCAGCTTCTTCTGGATATCTTCAGCTTCTTCCTTGGAAACGCCTTCCTTCAGAACCTTAGGAGCGCCGTCTACAACTTCCTTAGCTTCCTTCAGGCCCAGACCGGTAACTTCACGAACAACCTTGATAACCTTAACCTTGTTAGGGCCAACCTCGGTCAGTTCTACGTCGAACTCGGTCTTTTCTTCAGCTGCTGCTGCTTCGCCGCCTGCTGCTGCTACAACAACGCCTGCTGCTGCGGATACGCCGAACTCCTCTTCGCAAGCCTTTACCAGATCGTTTAACTCTAATACGGTCATCTCTTTGATTGCTTCAATAAATTCCTGAGCGGATAATTTTGCCATTTTAATTTACCTCCGTTTTAAATTATTGTTTTGTCAGCCGCATCTGCGGCTCAGTTTCTTTTTCGGAAAAAAGATTATTCTGCAGCGGGTGCTTCTTCTGCAGGTGCTGCTTCGCAGTTTGCTGCGCCGCCTTTCTCTGCGATCTGATTCAGAACGCGAGCCATGTTGGTGATAGGGGACTGCATGCTGCCCAGCAATCTGGAAATAAGAGCTTCTCTTCCAGGGATCTTAGCGATCTCCATGATTCCTGCTGCATCGTATGCATTGCCTTCTACAACGCCGCCCTTGATCTCCAGCTTTTCAGCTGTCTTAGCGAAATTAGCCAGCTCTCTTGCAGGAGCAGTTGCGTCGGTAGTAGAGATTGCGATTGCGCTGGGGCCTTCCAGATACGGAGCCAGTGCCTCGAAATCTGTTCCCTTGAACGCAAAGTTCATCATTGTGTTTTTGTACACCTTGTAAGTAACACCAGCTGCACGAAGCTGCTTACGAAGTGCGGTATCCTGATCAACGGTCAGACCACGGTAGTCTACCAGAACAACAGACTGCGCATCTTTCACTGCTTCAGCGATCTCTGCTACTACAGGTGCTTTCAGTTCAACTTTTGCCATTTTCTTACCTCCTTTTAGATTCTTCTGCCGAATAAAAGAAGTTGTTCGTACAAAAAAACCTCTCTATCCAAAGACAGAGAGGGAAATTCATCGCATTTCTTTCACTCCTCGGCAGGCGTTTCTTCTTACACCGGTTATCCGGTACCTGCTGTCTTCGGCACGGTCTCAACGACCTTGTTTACATTAGCATAACAGGAAGGGGTTGTCAAGGAGTTTTTCTATTTTTTTATTACAGTTCACTCGTACCTTCTTGTAAGCAGATTTCACGCTTGCATGAAAATCTGCTTACAAGAAGGTACGAAGGGAGCGCCATTTTATGAGCAAAAATGAGCTGCGAAGCAGCGGAGAGCATCGAAGATGCGCTTTTGCGAATGGCGCGGGTGAACTGTAACAAATATTCTGCGCAGAATTACACTGCGGCAGAATCAGGCGTAGTTAAAACACGAACCGGCATCGGGCACTTTGCCTGCTGCCGGTTCGTGTTGTGACGGCGGGAAAACAGTGCATGGACGCATAGGACAAAAGCTGTGGCACAGAGCCGTTTTGGAAGAACAGGAAGATGGAGGCAGTATGACGCAGGAAAAGCAGGTTCCGGAAACAGAGGTTTGCTATGGAAAGATTTACCGTCCGGAAAGAGCGGTAAAGATTATCAAAAAGGACGGGAGCAGATGCAGAGGTGATTTTGCACTGCGGCGATTATGAGACGGACGAAGAACTCGGATAGAAAAATAACCGACTGCAGGCGTACAGAAAAGGTGCGCAGGCGAGACAGCAGGAGAAGAATATGAAAAGAATTGCAGCATTTGAAAAGGTGAGCTTTGCACAGTACGAAAAGGATTTCGCGGACGCGTTCCCAGGCCATGAAACGGCGGAAATTCGTGCAATTTATGATGATATTACAAAACCCAAACGGGCGACAGCGGGAAGCGCAGGCTATGACTTTTCTGCGCCGGTGGCGTTTGTGTTAAAGCCGGGCGAGACGATTAAAATCCCGACCGGAATCCGTGCGCGGATGGACGAGGACTGGGTGCTGTGCCTGTTTCCCAGAAGCGGACAGGGCTTTAAGTACCGTTTGCAGCTGAATAATACCGTCGGAATTATCGACAGCGATTACTATAATTCCGACAATGAAGGACATATCATGGCGAAGCTGACGAACGACTCCAACGAGGGCAAGGTGCTAGAAATCCATCCGGGCGAGGGCTTTTTGCAAGGGATTTTCATGCCGTATGGCATCACGGAGGATGACGAGGCGGACGGAGTCCGCAATGGCGGATTTGGAAGCACGGACAGACGCTGAGAAACGGGGAACGTATGAAAAAGCGAATTTTATTGCTGACAACCGGCGGGACGATCGCCTCACAGGATGGCGGGAACGGTCTGGCACCGGTGCTGTCCTCCGACGATTTTTTGGATTATATGAAAGAATTTGAAGATGTCTGCGAGTTAGTTCCATACGAGGTCTGCAGCATTGATTCGACGAATATGGAAGCCTCGTGGTGGTTGAAGCTGGCGGGACTGATTCAGAAAAACTATACGTTATACGACGCGTTTCTGATCTGCCACGGGACGGATACGATGGCGTATACGGCTGCGGCGCTTTCCTATCTGATTCAGAATTCTGTCAAGCCGATTGTCCTGACCGGCGCGCAGAAATCGATTCTGCAGGAAATCACCGACGCGCGGAAAAATCTGCACGACAGCATCCGGTGCGCACTTGACGACCGAAGCCGGGACGTTATGCTGGTGTTTGACGGCAAAATTATTGCGGGAACGCGGGCGAAAAAAACGGCGACCTTCAGCTATAATGCATTTTCCAGCATCAATTTTCCGGTGCTTGGGCAGATTCACGACAACACGGTGGTCTATTATATCCAGAAGGATATCTGCGGTCCGGTGCGTTTCTTTAACCGGATGGATCGGAAGGTGTTTTTGTTAAAACTGACACCGGGGATGTCCACGGAGATCATTCCGCATATTTTGAGCGTGTATGACTGTATTATTATTGAAGGCTTCGGCGTCGGTGGATTGCCGGATCGTCTGCGTCAGGCGCTTTTGGAGGAAATGCAGCATTACAAGGCGCATGAAAAGATCCTGATCATGGCGACGCAGGTGACGTATGAGGGCAGCAGCATGGACACCTATGTGGTGGGGCGCGCAGCGCGGGAGCAGCTGCCGTTTTTGGAAACCTACGACATGACGCTGGAAGCGGTGCTTGCGAAGATCATGTGGATTCTGGGTCTGCACATGGAAGACCGAAAGGAAATCGAGCGTCTCTTTTACAAAAAGATCAATTACGATCTGTTTCGAAACGAGTAAACCGTTTGGATAAAACTGTATGCGGGATGGAGATTAAAATGGAGAAGAAGCGGACGAGGAGAATGAAAATGGCGATGCTCTGTTATGTGCTGGCGGCACTGTGTCTGGTATATTGTGTTGGCGTGGTTGCAACCAAGGCTGCCGGAACGAAATTTTACCTGATCTGGCTGGCAGGGACGGCACTGTTTGGTCTGTTCGGCTTTTTTATACAAAAAGGGCTCTGGATGCGTTTGCCAATCGGACTGCGGGCGGGAATCGGCGTGCTTGCAGGCGTGGGGATTGCCTGTCTGTGCGGTCTGTTGATCCTGATTGGCAGCACATTTTCTGCAAAAGGAGAGCAGCAGCTTTCCTATCTTATTGTGTTGGGTGCACAGATGAAGCCGAACGGTCCCAGTGTCGTTCTGGAAAAGCGGCTGCGTCGGGCATATACCTATCTGACGGAAAATCCGGAGACGCTCTGCGTACTGTCCGGCGGGCAGGGCAGCAACGAGCCGGTCAGCGAGGCACAGGGTATGTATGAGGATCTGGTAAAAAAAGGAATTGACCCCAAACGGCTGATTTTAGAAGACCAGTCCACCAACACTGTAGAAAATCTGCGCTTTTCCAGAAAGCTGATTCCGCAGGAGGTTCAGAAGGTCGGCATTGTGACAAGCAATTTTCATGTTTACAGAAGCCTGCGGCTGGCAAAACAGCAGGGCTTTTTAGATCCGGTCGGGATTTCTGCGGATTCCGGTGTTTATTTTCTGCCCAATAATGTGCTGCGGGAATGTTTTGGTATCGTGAAGGACAGACTATATGGCAACCTGAAATTTTTTTAAAAATTTTCAAACTATGTGAAACCGGACGGCAGCTGTCTGCGTGTATGTAGATAGCAGGGCACAAAAGAATCCTGCGGCAGGACGATTTCCTGTCGGAAGGGTTGAAAACTGTCGATTTTACAACACCATATAGGAAGGAATTTTCGGATATGAGAAAAAAACAGATGCTTGCACTTTTTATGAGCCTGAGCCTGCTGGCACAGGGAATGTTATTTAGCGGTTGCGGACAAAAGAGTATCGGGGAAGAGCCTGCACAGACCCGGACGGAAACGGAAGAAACACAGTCTATGGAGACAAGCGATTCAAAAAAACAGGATCAGACGTCTGAAACGGATGAAAAAAATCAGACGGCTGCAGATAAGACACAGGATCAGGATGTTGCGCGGGATGAGGAAAACGGCTTTGCACTGCGTTTTACGGAGACTTTGCTGAAGCAGAAAAAAGAGGGAGAAAACCTGATCGCATCCCCGTATTCCGCATGGCTGCCCCTGGCGGCGCTGGTAAACGGCTGCAGCGGGGCAACACAGGAACAGCTGTTAAAAGTGATCGGCGAAGCCGGGATCGACGCTGAAACGTTAAATCAGACGGTAAAGGCGGTCAATGCCGGGCTTTCCCAGGAGGAACGCAGAAAAAGCTACGAAGAATATGGAGAAACGTTTGAAAGCCCACTGAAAATCGCAAATGCATTGTTTGTTCAAAAGGATGCAGCGGTAAATCAGACGTTTGAACAGCTGTTTTCGGATAATTACGATGGAAAACTCTTTTCTGTTGACTTTTCGGATTCCTCTGCAGCAAATGCCATCAACAGCTGGGCCTCAGAGAAGACCGATGGAAAGATTGTAGAGATTGTGGACTCCTTCGATGCGGATACGGTAGCGGCGATTGCGAATGCATTGTATTTTTCGGACAGCTGGAGCAGCCCGTTTTTGGAAGAAAATACGACGGAGGGCACGTTCCACGGCGCAAAGCAGGACGAGAATGCAGAGTTTATGAATCAGAAGCTAAGCGACGGCATTTATTATGAGGACGAGACGATGCAGGCTATCGTGCTCTGGACGATGAACGGAGGGCAGATGGTACTGTGCCTGCCCAAAGACGGCTATAGTGCGGAAGAGGTACTGCAGAGCCTGACGACAGAAAAGCTGCAGAAAATCAGCGGAGCGGATTACCGCTGCGTACAGCTTTCTTTGCCCAAGTTTAAGCTGGAAAGCAATGTCTTCTCGATCAAAGAGGCTCTGGAAGCCATGGGGATTCCGCTGATGCAGGCAACAGACGCTGCGCTGACAGAGGTTCTGGATAACGAGGCTCTCTATATTTCGAGTGCACTGCAGAGTGCAATGGTTGAGGTGGATGAAAACGGACTGACAGCTGCCGCAGTTACCGTGATGGGACTGGAAAAAATGGCGCTGATGCCCGAAACCGATCCGATAGAGCTTACCTTTGACAGACCGTTCGCGTTCGTTTTAACCGGAAACGGTGAGGACGCAGGCGATCAGATTCTCTTTACGGGTGTGGTGAACCACTTATAAGGCGTAGCAGAGGTTGAAACGAAGCACTGGCTGGTACAATAACATTTTTTCATCAGAATAAGGAATAAAAAAGCCCGGATTTTTCAGATGCTGTCATGGCAGGGAAAATCCGGGCTTTCGGCTGTATTGACTTTAACGGATGAAAATAATATAATGATAGCATCGAAAAATCCCGTTTGACAGGGTTCCATTTTACAGAAAAAGAAGAAAAAGAGGCATAGAAAAATGAAAAAACTGGAAGAATATGTAAGAAGTATCCCGGATTTCCCACAGGAGGGAATTATTTTCAGAGATGTTACGAGCGTGCTGGAGGATGCTGACGGCATGCACCTCGCAGTCGATACCATGCAGGATCTGGTAAAGGATCTGGAGTTTGACGTAGTCGTAGGCGCAGAGTCCAGAGGCTTTATTTTCGGTGCACCCATCGCATATAACCTGCATAAGCCCTTTGCACTGATCCGCAAAAAGGGCAAGCTGCCCTGTGAAACCGTGTCTCAGGAATATTCTCTGGAATACGGCACGGCAGTGATCGAAATGCACAAGACCTCTATTAAACCCGGACAGAAAGTGCTGATCGTAGATGACCTGATCGCAACCGGCGGCACGACTCAGGCGATGATCTCCCTGGTAGAGAGACTGGGCGGCGAGGTTGCAGGCGTGTTGGTTTTGATCGAGCTGGCAGGGCTGAAGGGAAGAGAAGCAATTGCAGGATATCGTCTGGATTCCGCAATTGTATATGAAGGCAAATAATTGATTTTCGAAAAAGAGTTACGACGTAACTCTTTTTTGGCAGAAACTGATAAAACTGGACGATGGTAAGGTGTGCGGAAGATGGATAGAACGGAAGACAGATCAAAAGAGCCGAAAACCAAGCTGGTGCTGGATGACGGACGAATTGAGAGCATTCAGGAATTTATAAGCCCGGAAGAACTATATCAGGACCTGATCGAGCGGGTGCGCAAGTATCATCCTTCGGATGATATTTCCATGATTGAAAAAGCGTATCGACTGGCAGATAACGCCCATCAGGGACAGGTGCGTAAATCCGGCGAGCCTTACATCATCCATCCGCTGTGCGTGGCGATTATCCTGGCGGATCTGGAGCTGGATAAGGAGACGATCGTGGCGGGACTTCTGCACGATGTGGTGGAAGATACCGTGATGACGGTCGAACAGGTCGGAGAACAGTTCGGAACGGACGTTGCCTTTTTGGTGGACGGCGTGACCAAGCTGCAGCATCTGCATCTTGCGGACAATTCCGGCAATAAGACAGAAGCACAGCTGGAGATGCAGGCGGAGAACCTGCGCAAGATGTTCATGGCGATGGCGAAGGATATCCGCGTAATCATGATCAAGCTGGCGGACCGCCTCCACAATATGCGCACCCTCAAGCATATGCCCCACGAAAAGCAGATCCGGATTGCGCGGGAGACGATGGACATCTATGCGCCCATTGCACAGCGTCTCGGTATTTCCAAGATCAAGGTAGAACTGGACGATCTTTCGTTAAAATATCTCGAACCGGACGTTTATTATGATCTGGTGGACAAGATCGCGATGCGCAAAAGCGAGCGCGAAAAGTATATTCAGGGAATCGTGGACGAGGTTTCCGAGCACATCAAAAAGGCGGGAATCGAAGCTAAGATTGACGGTCGTATCAAGCATTTCTTCAGCATTTACAAAAAGATGAAGAACCAGCATAAGACCATCGACCAGATTTATGACCTGTTTGCTGTCCGGATTATCGTAGATACGGTTAAGGACTGTTATGCGGCACTGGGCGTAATCCACGAGATGTACAAGCCGATTCCGGGGCGTTTCAAGGATTATATTGCGATGCCCAAGGCAAACATGTATCAGTCTCTGCACACGACGTTGATTGGAAGCTCCGGGCAGCCCTTCGAGATTCAGATCAGAACTTATGAAATGCATCGTGTGGCGGAATACGGTATCGCCGCCCACTGGAAATATAAAGAAGCCTCCGACGGCAAAAAGGTTGAGGCACAGGAAGAAGAAAAGCTGGCATGGCTGCGTCAGATTCTGGAATGGCAGCGCGAGATGTCGGATAACAAAGAATTCATGAACATGCTGAAAAGCGATCTGGATCTGTTTTCCGACAGCGTATACTGTTTTACGCCGACCGGCGACGTCAAGACCTTGCCTGCAGGCTCTACACCCATTGATTTTGCCTACAACGTCCATACTGCAGTCGGCAACAAGATGATCGGGGCGCGGGTCAACGGAAAGCTTGTGACGATCGATTACGAAATCCAAAACGGCGACCGCGTGGAAATTCTGACTTCGCAGAATTCCAAGGGACCGAGCCGTGACTGGCTTACGGTAGTCAAGAGTACGCAGGCGAAAAACAAGATCAACCAGTGGTTCAAAAACGAAGTCAAGGAAGAAAATATCACTAAGGGCAAGGATCAGTTCAACACCTACTGTAAGGCACGTTCGATCAACCTGGGCGAAATTATGAAGCCGGAATATCAGGCAGCTGTCATGAAGAAATACGGCTTTATGGACTGGGACAGCGTGCTGGCAGCGATCGGACACGGCGCGCTCAAGGAAGGTCAGATCGCCAATCGGATGCAGGAGCTTTATGAGAAAGACCATCCGAAGGTGATGACCAATGAAGAAGTGCTTGCCTCCATTGCAGAAAATAATGCCAATCAGGCGAAGCAGATGCACCCCCACAGTAAAAACGGCATCGTGGTCAAGGGGATTCATGATGTGGCAGTACGTTTTTCCAAATGCTGCTCTCCTGTGCCCGGGGATGAGATCGTCGGCTTTGTGACAAGAGGACGGGGGATTTCGATCCACCGGACGGACTGTATCAATGTATTAAACCTGCCGGAGATCGAACGTGCCAGACTCATTGAAGCGGAGTGGGAGCCCTCGGATACTGGCGCAGATGGTGAGAAATATATGGCGGAGATCAATATCTTTGCACATAACAGAAGCGGACTTTTAGCAGACATCAGTAAAACGCTGACGGAGCGCAATATTGATATCCAGACGATGAATACGAGAACGAACAAGCAGGGAATTGCTACATTGTCTACTTCATTTGAGATCAGCAGCAGGGAAGAGTTAAATCAGATCGTAGCGAAGCTGCGCAACATCGAAAGCGTCATCGATATTGAGCGTACAACGGGCTGATGCGATGCCGGCGGCAGGTACGAGCAGGTATTGGGAAAGCCGATATGGAATTGGCGGCGTTTCAACGTTTGCAATGCTATCGGAAAATAGCGATTTGCCGCTTGGCTTCTGGGAAAGGAAAACGAATGTCTGAAATTAAAATTGGGCGAAAGACGATGGGTGTCTGCGCAACAAACTGTTATTTTTTATACCGGGAAGGCGGGACAAAGGCGGTCGTAGTCGATCCTGCGGAAAACGGAGCAGGGATTTTCAAATTGCTCTCCGAAAAGGACTTTACTGTGGAAGCGATTCTTCTGACACACGGTCATTTTGACCATATTGGCGGCGCAGCAGAATTAAAAAAAGCATCCGGCGCAAAGGTGTATGCATTGGCAGAAGAGAAGAAAGTCTGCCGGACGCCGGAGTTAAACCTGTCTGCTCAGATGCCCCCTGTTGTGACGATCGAAGCGGATGAATGGCTGACAGACGGACAGACAGTGGAAACTGCGGGGATTTCATTTCAGGTCATTGCAACGCCAGGGCATACTGTAGGCGGATGCTGCTATTACTGTAAAGAGGGCGGTTTCTTATTCTCCGGCGATACGCTGTTTGAGGAATCGGTCGGCAGAACAGATTTCCCGACCGGCAGCATGAGCAGTCTGGTACGCTCTGTGAAAGAAAAACTCTTTGTCCTTCCGGAAGATACAAAAGTTTATCCGGGACACGGAGATATTACTACAATTGGAAGGGAGAAGCAGTACAATCCCTACTGCCAGTAAAAAGATGATTATTGTAACGTTAAATGAAGACAGATATGCATATGATATCCATTCTCTGGTAAAGGCCTTTTATCCGGAGCAGGAGATCAAAGTTTTTGTAAAAGGAACCAAAGAAGAACGAAGTGACGCCGGGCTGCCGGCGTTTTTCGTGGAATTTGATGAGACGTCCATCTGCGCAGGAATTGAAAATGGAGGGACTAAAACAGTCAATCTAAAGACGCCGGAGGACAGGGGAACGGTTAAAAACGATTTAAAACAGCTTTTGTACGCGCTCCTTTCCGAAGAAACAGGAAAGACGCTTCCCTGGGGAACCCTGACCGGTATTCGTCCGACGAAAATTGCGAAACAGCTTCTGGAACAGGGACAAACAGAACAGGAAGTCGCTGCCTATATGGAGCATACCTATCTGGCATCGAAAGAAAAAACGGAGCTGTCGATTGACATTGCCAAACGGGAAATGCAGATTTTATCCGGAATTCATTATGAGGAAGGATACAGCCTTTATATCGGGATTCCGTTTTGCCCAACGACCTGTCTGTATTGTTCCTTTACCTCTTTTCCGATCTGTGCATGGAAAAATCGCGTGAGCGACTATTTAAGCGCCGTGGAAAAGGAAATCGATTTCGTAAAAGAAGCCTGCGCAGACCGCGTTTTGGACAGCGTTTATATTGGCGGCGGCACGCCGACTACACTGGAACCAGAGGAATTGGAGCGGCTTTTTTTGAAGCTTCAAAATACGCTTGACTGGTCACAGGTGCGGGAGTTTACGGTAGAAGCAGGGCGCGCGGACAGTATTACGGCAGAGAAACTGCGTGTGATGAAGCGTTATGGTGTGACGAGAATTTCGGTCAATCCACAGACGATGAAGCAGGAAACCCTTGATCTGATCGGTCGTCGGCATACTGTGGCGCAGACGGTTGAGGCATTTCGGCTGGCGCGGGAGGAAGGCTTTGATAATATCAATATGGACCTGATTCTCGGGCTGCCGGGAGAAACGAAGGAAGATGTCGAAGAGACCATTCGCCGAGTGCAGGAGCTTGGACCCGACAGTCTGACGGTACATTCTCTTGCAATTAAGCGGGCTTCCAGGCTGAGCCAGTGGATTTTGGAGCATGGCATCAGCACGCTGCACAACACGGACAAAACGATGGCGATCGCTGCCCAGGGGGCAAAGCAGATGGGCATGGAACCGTATTATCTCTACCGACAGAAAAATATGTCCGGCAATTTCGAAAATGTCGGCTATGCAAAACCGGAGAAGGCGGGTATTTACAATATTTTAATTATGGAGGAGGTCCAGACGATCATGGCACTCGGTGCAGGAACCATCTCCAAACGCGTCTATGGCGATGGCAGAATCGAACGCTGTGACAATGTCAAGGATGTCGGGCAGTATATCGAGAGAATCGATGAGATGATACAGCGCAAACAGCGGTTATTCTCAGAAGAATAGTTGGATTTTCAATAAAATATTGTAACGTGTTATGGAAAAATGAGTACAACAAAACCGTACAGATGCAACAGTTTGTTACTCGTGACAGTAACATCGAAACCAAGGGACATTTCTAATTACTTAGGAATGTCCTTTTTGCGCATTTGTGAATGGTTTTAGGTGCAACAAACACATGAAATAATGAAATGGAGGTCCATTATGAACAACACAGCGTTAGGAGCAGAAAAATAAAAAGCCCTTTTGGATTAAATTGGGCGCGGTTGCGGCTTGTCTCGCAATCGTGATTGCCGTAGACGGCATACTTGCTCCTTTTTCTGGCGGCATGATTGTATCGGCTTACGCTTATGGCACAGATGAAGAAATTACTACAGCCGGAGCAGTAATGAATAGCGGCACAATCAGCGATAGCGGAGAGATGAAAGGACAGCCGTTGATGTTCTATCTTTCTGGCAAAGATATTGCTGCAGTCCGTTTTTCTTGCAAAAACCAGCAAATCAATTTTGGGGACTGGACAGAAAAAAGAGATGAATATGGGAACGCCCAGAACTTTACCGTTGCCTATGGGGAGGACGAAAGCGAATATTATTATTTGACGATCAGCTGGGTGCCTAATGCTATCATTCGGGAACTGACTGACAATGAGGACAGTACGATTGCAGCTTTGCCGGAGGAAATGCGGAATGATTGACAATGTGATTGAAAGTTTAGTTCCCATTATTCTTGTTGATGTCGAGGAAAATTCAGGACTAAGCTATGATAAAGTGCTGTTTGAATTGACAGAGGAACAAAAGATTGGGAATTAAAAACTGGTACGCGTGTACAAATAGTCTGCTCGGACTTTTTTCAAGAATCGACTCCCCCGATTGGCAATTTAATTTCTATTACAGAAGCAGCACCCAATGATGAGTTGAAAATAGCAGATGAAGCAGCCAGAGCCTATTATGAGAATACAGTCTTTGAAGTTGTTTCTTTGGAATTCAAGAGCCTAATCGCACAATCACTTTACAACTGAATAATGGAACATGGGAAGTTGTGAACGAGGGATACTAAGAGATTGCACAGAGAGCCGACCAGCCGGGTAAGCTGTCAGACCGACCGGCAGAACGGACTTCATTGCAAGAAAGGCTCGCAGCAATGAAGGCAAGGGTGTCCGGGACACCTGCAGGAAGGGATGCAGTAGATAAGACAAAGGGGAAGGAGATGCATGAATTAATCAGCGTTTCCCTAGCTTAAAAGCCGTAGAAATTAAGTGATAAACATGATATATTTATGGAGAAGAGAGACATATAATCTTCTCCATATTTTTTGGGAGGAAATTATATGGGTAAAATAAATATGCAGGATTTCGCAAGATTCCAATGATTAAGAAAGTGCATGATGTGCTTATATATCAGAGAACATACCATAAAGACATTGCTACTCGGTTTTCTCCGAGAGAAGGATTTGAGGATCTGGTATTTACTTCTAAGACGAACAATCCTATCAATGCAGCTAACATCAAAGATTCTATCAATTATATTGTAGATCGGATTAACAAAGAAAATCCAGAGCAGCTTGATCAGAATGCCACTGCGCCCATAGCTAGGTAGCCCAGATAATAACAATAGTTTCGCCAACGCCTAATAACAGCATCAGTAAAAGGAGGAATCGACGAATGAGACAACGAAAAATGAAACAACAAAAAATGAAACAACGGAAATCAAAACAAAGCAAATCATTAGCAAAAATCCTGACCTTGGGGATTGCCGCAGCTACGGTCGTGTCATCCATGAGTGTACCTGGTGGATTGCTCGCACCGGAAACGGTATACGCGAGCGACAACACCGGGACGGCAGAATCCGGAGATCAGGGCACAGCGCCACAGGAGGAAACAATTCAGTTTGATGTGAGTATAAGACCGAACGATAGCGCTACCGTATATGTTATGCAGGTGACAAGTCTGGCAGATACTGATAGGATGAGCTATCAGTATAGTATCAATGGCACAGATTATTACTCATTGCAGAAACTTCAGACGCAGGAGACATTTGGCGCCAGTCAGAAGGTTGATCTTCACGTCAGAGCGGTCGGATCAGACGATACGATTTTGGCAGCTGGCAATCGTGAGATCACAACTCCGAGCGCCAGCGACGTTCCGACGATCTCCGGTACTGACAAGTTTTCAGACCGCACGGAGGTGACGATCACAGCGCCCCCCGGTGCGATCATTTATTACACAACAGATGGTACAGTGCCAACAAATGGATCACAGCAGTACAATACACCGATTACGCTGACAGAGACGACTACGATCCAGGCGATTGCGATAGAAGATGGTCATATCATGAGTGATGTGGTCGGAATGGCATTTACGAAAGAATCATCCGGCGGCAGCAGCTCCGGCAGCAGTTCATCAGGCGGTTCCACCGACAGCGGATCTGAAACTGCTCCGCCACAGGACGATAACAAGGACAAGACTACGACTAAGACCGAAACCAGAGAAGATGGTACAGTTGTGACCACGACTGAAATCCGGGCAGAGGACGGTTCCGTACAGATCAGGACCGAGATCAGAAATGAAAAGACAGGAATGAATATAGTGGTCAATGTATCGAAGAATGCCAAAGGTAAGATCACTTCAGCTACTGCAGAAATTCTTGATAGAGGTTTTGGCAATGTGAAGATCTCCGGGGAAGCACTTTCAGAGATCGTAAAGGCAGCAGGTACGAAAAATGTAAAGACCACGATCAAGATGCTCACGAAAAACGACTGGGTCATCCGGGAAGTGACGGTCAATGTAAATACGCTTCTGAAAAGAACCGTGAGACCTAAAAAAATGAAGATCATTGAGATAGATCCTGAAACAGGTGAGAAGCTTGTAGTCAGTAAAATGCCTTTCAGGGTAGCGGCAGATGGAAGCGTTGAACTGGATCATAATGAGCTGGGTCACGGAATCTATGAGTTAGTGACAGCCGATGAGGAAGAAGCACTCACGAAACAGATACTGCGGTCGATCAAAGCCACGAAACAATCAGCCACCATCCGCGAGAAGCAGGGGACGTACTTCTGGTTTGAGAAAGGGGTCAACTGGTTCAATGTTGATAAAGTGACTTTTTCGGTCCTCGATCCGGATGTGGCGCGCGTTAGCTCAAATGGCAGGATCACGGGTCTGAAGCCCGGAAAGACAGTCGTCAAGGCGGTTGTCAGATTGCAAAACGGTCGGTCAAAGGTCATAAGAATGACCGTAACCGTAAACGAGAAGAAGTAACGGCTGTTGGAAATACGTTACTGGAATGAGGCATGATTAAACAGTAATGGGATGACGGTGTCTGGCTGACAAACACCCCCCTGGGGCTTGTGGTTTTTCAGTTCTATGGTAAAGTAGGTACAGAAAAAACGAAGTCTCAGGGGGAATTTTTATGCACATGGCAGATGCGCTGGTCACTCCGGCTGTGGCAGGTACGATGTATGCTTGCTCGGTGGCTGTGTCATTTCCAAAATATGATCTGATTGGTCTGTTGGGGATGGCTGTCTATCTGATTGCAGGATTTCTGCTGGCAGAATTATCGTTTGGTAAGTGCCTGCGGCGACTGCGTGTTGTTCTGCCGCTCGTCTGCATGGTAGGGCTGAATATGGATTACTCAGGGACGATTCAGGTTGGGGAATATCCGGTAAGCAAACAGTATCTGCCGCAGATTCGCGCAAAGCTGGGGTATGTGTTTCAGGATTCAGACAGCCAGTTATTTATGTCAACTGTATATGAAGACGTTGCGTTCGCGCCACGAAACGGGGGTGATAATCATGAGAATTGAACATGTTGCACTTTATGTAAATGATTTGGAAAATACAAAAAAATTCTTCGTGAAGTATCTGGGGGCAAAATCAAATGATGGATATCACAATCAGAAAACAGGATTTTGTTCTTATTTTCTTACATTTGATGATGGTGCACGTATTGAAATCATGAACATACCGGAAATGGCTGATTTACCGAAGAAACCAGCTCGTACTGGATATTCACATATAGCTTTTAGTGTGGGAAGCATAGAAAAAGTGGATGAATTGACAGCAGAATTAAAAGCGGATGGTTATGAGGTTATTAGTGGACCACGTACTACGGGTGATGGATATTATGAAAGCTGCATTGTTGCGGTTGAGGATAATCAAATTGAGATTACAGTATAGTGGAAAAATGTAGGTATTTGAAAGGATAAAAACATGTCTTCAAGCAAAGAATATTTACAATTTATATTAGAGCATTCAGACATGAGAGGCACAGTTAAAATAATCTTTTTGTTCTAATTTGCTTGTTGACATTTTTGTCATACAAAAATATACTGGTGGTAAGGAGGAATAGGTATGTCAAAGGCGGGACGTCCAAAGGCAGATGTAAAAAAGGAAAAAGTAGTAAGTATAAGAATGAAGCCAGAGGATTATGCGAAAGTTAAGAGATATGCTGAATCCTCCAACAAAACCATTACACAAGTGATGCAGGAAGGTGTTGCAAAATTGTTAGACGAAAAAGAGTAGCATCTATGAGAACTTCTCCAATCGTTACGGAAAGGAGAAATTTTATGGCATCACGTCAAGGCAGGATGAAGAAGGTATTGTATGCAAGACAAAGATTGATGTTTGTGTAGGGACAGGATTTGGTTATAGTTGCAAGTATTAAACTGCAAATAAGGAAGATAGTAATCCGGCATTCTTTTGATTTGGATGTAATGGAAGAAAAAAATAATATGAAATGTGAGATAGAGCGTATGGAAATAAACTATACGTTCTATTTTTGCCTTTTTGAGAAAAGGGATTAAATAACGATTGACATGACAATCTGATTTTAATCCTTTGTTCGTTTCTTTGAAAAAGATCGGGTGGAACTTTTGAAGCTGATGTGGCATAATCTTAGTTAGATCAAATCAACAATAGAATGCACGCTCTGTGAACATTCTATTGTCAGTCATGAATAAAAGTAGAGGAGTGTAGAGTTATGACGATTTTAAATCAGTTGAACAGCGTGCCCATGTACCTCATTTGTGGCGGCATCATTGCATTTGTGGCAGTTGTCTGTGTGATTTTCCTCATCAGAGCGTATCAGGCGGGCAAGGCACTGGGAATGGATGAAACAAAAATGAAACGGACCATTATTTCAAGTGCAACCTTTTCGGTACTGCCGAGTATTGGAATTTTGCTGGGAGTCATTGCACTTTCCGGAAGTCTGGGAACACCGTGGCCGTGGCTTCGTCTTTCCGTGATTGGAGCGCTTCATTATGAGACACAGGTAGCGCAGGCAGCAGCGGAGCAGGTGGGAATGACGACACTTTCTGCATCTGAAATGACAGCAACGTCATTTTCTACGATTGCTCTGTTGATGAGTATCTGTATTATGTGGGGCATGGTATTATCGATTTTCTTGAATAAGAAGTATACACAGAAGCTCACGAAGAATTCTTCTTCCGGCAAGTCGGGATCAGCCGGTTTTGCAGATCTTGCGATGACAGCAATGTTCATTGGACTTGTAAGTACCTACATTGGCCGTTACATCGGAGGCTTCATTTCTGAAAATGGTCTGTTTACCTTTCATGGTGATATCATTCCGCTTGTGGTTATGGTGGTTTCTGCACTGGTAATGGGAATCTTCGTATTTCTGTCTGAAAAGAAAAAGCTTGGCTGGGTAGACAGCTTTTCCATTGCGGGAAGTATGATTGCCGGTATGACAGCCGCTGTGATTGTCGGGCTGATCTGATAAGATAGATGAAGAAAAGCAGATACATAGAAGTGGATCACAATTTTAAGAAAGGGACAGGAGAATTATGGAAGAAAATAAAACAAGTACGTGGGAAGAATACCGGAAACGCACGCATGTAATCGGAAGAGTAGTAAGTGCCGTGACACTGGTTATGCTGGTAGGGGCACCGTTTTTGATGGGGAAAATTTTAGGAGCTTATCCGGATCTTGGAGCGGTGGCAAGAGCTTTTTTGTCCGTAGGACTGGTATGGCTGGTGAGCAGTGTGGCAGAGTTTTTGATCTACACACCGATGCTGGGTTCCGGTGGCGGATACCTTGCATTTATTACCGGTAATCTGATTAATATGAAGATTCCGTGTGCAGTCAATGCGCGTGATATGGTTGGAGCGAAGACCGGAACACCGGAAAATGAAATCATTTCTACGATTTCCATTGCAACCTCATCCCTTGTTACGATTCTGGTTTTGGCAGTCGGCGTCCTTTTAATGGTTCCGCTGCAGCCGGTTTTACAGAGTGAAGTATTGCAGCCGGCGTTTGAAAACGTGGTTCCGGCGTTATTTGGAGCGATGGCATATAAATATTACCGTAAGAATATGCATATAGCTGTATTCCCCCTTGTGTTGATGAGTGCGCTGTTTATTTTTGCGCCGGGACTGATCGGATCAACCAGCTTTATGATTATCCCGTCTGGTGCAGTTGCCATTCTGGTAGCGTGGATTTTCTTTAAGAAGGGAAAGAAGGAGAGAAACTCATGAAATATGTAGGATTGGTTTTGCTGGGAATCCTTTTGATTATCATTTTATTGTTGCTGATTGCAATAGTCCGGACGCTTTTGATGCCGAAGAAAACTTCGAATTATAAGCCGGATGCAGATGAAAAAGAGGCACTTCGGCTTGCCGAAAAGCTTTCTAAGATGGTACAGTGTGACACGACCTCACATGCCGGAGAGACGGAAATAGAGAAATATCTCGGATTTCATAAGGTTTTAGAGGAGCTTTTCCCGTTGGTACATAAAGAGCTTCAGAAAACCGAAATAGACGGAAATCTGTTATATTATTGGAAGGGAAAATCGTCCGAAAAGCCGATCCTTCTGATGAGTCATCAGGATGTCGTTCCGGCAGAGGGAGAGTGGATTCACGCTCCTTTTTCCGGAGATATTGCAGATGGTAAGGTATGGGGACGGGGCACGGCGGATACGAAGTGTACGGTAATGGCTTTTCTGGAGGCCGTGGAAGAACTGCTTGCGGAAGGCTTTGTGCCGCCGACGGACGTGTATCTGGCATCCTCCTGTACCGAAGAATGGGCAGGAGACGGAGCGCCGAAGCTTGTAAAGGAACTGCAGAAAAGAGGAATCCGGCTGTTCCTTCTGTGTGACGAGGGTGGAGCCATCATTACGGAACCCGTTGGAGGAATTCCTGGAAACTTTGCAATGGTGGGTGTCTTTGAGAAGGGCAAAGCCGACGTGAAGTTTACTGCAAAAAGTAATGGAGGACACGCCAGTGCGCCGTCTAAGGGAACACCGATTGCACGCCTTAGCGCTTTTGTAACCGAAGCAGAGAAGCATTCACCGTTCCAAAAGAAGATGCTTCCGGAGGTTTCTGCCATGTTTACTTCACTGGCACCATATGCCTCCTTCGGGTTAAAGCTGGTGCTTGGAAACATGTGGCTGTTTAAGCCGCTCTTAAAAGCGGTACTTCCGAAGATCAGTGCACAGGCAGGAGCTATGCTGCAGACGACAATTGCATTTACCATGCAGTCCGGTTCCGATGCATATAATGTGATTCCGCAGGAAGCAACCCTTGGAGCCAATATGCGTTTTATTCCTCATCAAGGAGAAAAGGAAAGTCTTGAAATTATCAGGAATCTGGCTTCCAAATACGGTTTAGAGACGGAAATTATCCATTCCAATGACTATACAAAGCCTGTAGATATCCATGGTGAGGGGTATCGTCTGATGGAGCAGGTGATTGCACAGACCTTTCCGGGACTGCCGTCCAGCCCTTATGTAATGACCGGGGCTACCGATGCACAGTTCTATAGTCCGGTATGTGACAACTGCATCCGCTTTGCGCCTGTGGTTTACGGACCGGAGCAGATGAAGGGCATGCATGGTCTGAACGAGTGCATGGAATATAACTGCCTGCCCGGCGCGGTGCAATTCTATAAGAATCTGATCTGCGCAGAGAAGTAGTTCAAGAAAGAGAGATATGACCAATTTAAAACACTGGACAAGCTGGTTCAAAAAAAAGACACCAGGCAAAAAGCTGTCCCCCAAAACAGGCAAAACAGAAGCTGGATATACCTATATCATGAGCGATCTGCACGGCTGCTTTGACGAGCTGAACGCGATGCTTGCAAAGATCGGCTTTTCGGATCAGGATAAGCTGATCCTGGCGGGAGACCATATTGACCGTGGAAGTCAAAATTATGAAATGCTATGCTGGATGGAGCAGGTTCCTCAAAATATCCTGCTGCTGCGCGGCAATCATGAGGAAGAGTTTTTATGTTATCTGGAGCTGCTTTTGGCAGTGCAGGAGAAGCGGCAGCTTGTGATCGATGAAAGCAGCAGCAAAGATCTGGAGCATCTCTATCAGGAGACAAAAAACCTGATAGAGCAGCATAACCGACAGACAGAGCAAATCCGGGTGTTCGATCATTATGGGACGCTGGAGGAGCTGATCACAGAACAGTGTATTTCCATGGCAGATCTGCGGCGGTGGGCAGTCAGGATGGAAGCAATGCCCTATTTTTGCAGATTTTCCCTGCCGGAGAGGGAATGTGTAGTGGTACATGCCGGATATCTGGAGCAGTTCCCGACAGCTGGTCTGACCGGAAAATATACCTGTGTCGAAGATTTTTATCTCCGCGCGCGGGAAGATGCGTATCTGGCAGGGGGAATCGAAAACGGGATGATCGTTGCGGGGCATACGCCGACGCTGTCCAAGGATTACATGATGTATAACGGCGGTCTGGTTTACCAGCATTATGATCCGCAGAAGAACTGTCTGTATTATGATATCGACTGCGGCTGCTCTTACCGTACGGTTCGGGCAAACGCGCGGCTGGCGTGCCTGTGTGCGGAAACAGGAGCGATTTATTACTTGTAAAAAACGTTCAAATAGTATAAAATCGGAAACGATAGGACTGCGAACAAAGGAGAACGGTAAAATGTCACTGAATAAAAAGCCTGTCACCGGTATGAAAGATATTCTGCCTGCAGAAATGCAGCTGCGGGATTACTGCATCAACGTGATTAAGGAAACCTACGGAAAATTTGGATTTACTTCTATTGAAACACCCTGTGTGGAATCCATTGGCAACCTAAACAGCAAGCAGGGTGGCGAAAATGAAAAACTGATTTTTAAAATTTTAAAACGCGGCGAGAAATTAAATCTTGCGGAAGCAAAAGAGGAGATGGATCTGGTAGACGGCGGTTTGCGTTATGACCTGACGGTTCCGCTGGTTCGTTTTTATGCAAATCATGCAAACGAGCTTCCGTCCCCGTTTAAAGCGCTTCAGATCGGCAATGTATGGAGAGCTGACCGCCCGCAGAGAGGCCGGTATCGTCAGTTTATGCAGTGTGATATTGATATTCTGGGCGAGCCTTCTAACCTGGCGGAGATCGAGCTGATTCTGGCAACGACTACGACTCTTGGCAAGCTCGGCTTTCAGGATTTCGTCATCCGCATCAATGAAAGAAGAATCCTAAAGGCGATGGCAGCCTACAGCGGCTTTGCAGAAGAGGATTATGATACGGTATTCATCATTCTGGACAAGATGGACAAGATCGGCGCAGATGGTGTAAAGGCTGAGCTGGTAGAGAGTGGTTTCGCAGCAGAAGCGGCAGACAAATATATGGCTCTGTTTGATGAGCTGACTGCAAACGGAAACAGCGTAGCATGGCTGGCAGAAAAGCTGGGGGATTTCCTCGAGCCGGAGGTTTCTCAGAACCTTTCTGAGATCATTGACAGCGTCCGCGCCACAAAGGCGTCTGAATTTGAGATCACCTTTGATCCGACTCTGGTGCGCGGTATGTCCTACTATACCGGAACCATTTTCGAAATTGCCATCCCTCAGTTTGGCGGAAGCTGCGGAGGCGGTGGTCGTTACGACAAGATGGTAGGCAAATTTACCGGAAAAGACGTTCCGGCGTGCGGATTTTCCATCGGCTTTGAGCGTATCATCCTGCTGATGATGGAAAACGGCTTCCAGATCCCCGGACAGCCGAAAAAGATCGCATACCTGATCGAAAAAGGTGTATCCGGCGACCGCCTTTGCGAAGTGATCGCACAGGCACAGGAGGCGAGAAAGAACGGCGATCAGATTCTGGTTGCGCGCATGAACAAAAACAAGAAGTTCCAGAAGGAACAGCTGACCAAAGAGGGCTACACGAATTTCGTAGAGTTTTATAAAAACCCGATCGAAAAACAATAGAATACACGCTCTGCGAGCATTCTATTGTCATGAATAATTGTGTCAAAGCGCTGCGGGTCTGTTTGAGGCGGCATTGGATGATTTAAGAAAATCTTAGGAAAATTTTCTGAAAAGAAACCGTTCCCTGTGATATCCTGACAAGTATGGCAAACTGCCGGACAGGATATAAGGGAGCGGTTTTTTATATGACAAAAGAAAAAAGAGGTTCGGAACCGGAGCTGAAATTGTGGGATAGCCCGGGGACGACGAAAAAATATACGAAGAACGGAAAAACAGGACAACTGGATCTTTTATGGGGCGAAGAACGGCCGCTGTTCGATGACTGGGATAACCGTATGGAGCAAAAAACGGCGCGTGCGCGGGATTGCCAGAGCTACAGCGACTTGCCGGTACGCCGTCCATCCGCTACGCAGTACGAACCGTCCATCCGCCGTCGTGCTGCTGCACAATATGAAGCTCCTGCCAGGCGCCGCCCTGTACCGCCTGCTGCGAACAGGAAAAGGAGCTGCCGTCGTCGAACCCGCCTGCAGAAAGAATTGCAAAGCATTGCGGTTTATATTGCTGCGTTGCTGTTTTTAGTGCTGGCGGCGTTTGCGGTTTGGAAATTCGTCAGCATTTCGAAGAATCAGAGTACGGAAACCGGGGCGATTTCCCGGATTACCCAGATTCTGGAACAAAAAAAGTGCGAGAAACCGCCGATGGAAGAAGCGCTCCTGACACCGAATCCATACTCCAGACCGCAGGATGCGCTTTCGACGGTTACGCAGCTGTATGTGCATTATACGGCGAATCCCGGGACATCTGCACGGCAGAACCGGGACTATTTCGAAGGACTGGCACAGACCGGGCTGACATCAGCTTCCGCACATTTTGTGATCGGATATGAGGGCGAGATTGTCCAGTGTATTCCGTTAAATGAGATGGCATATGCGGTGATTGGGGAAAACGACCACTCGATTTCCATTGAATGTTGCTATTTGGACCAGGACGGAAAATTTACGGATGCAACCTATCAGTCCTTGCTAAAGCTTTTGGGCTGGCTGATGGAGGAATACAATCTGGATGTTTCGGATGTAAAACGCCATTATGATGCGGGCGGAAAGCTCTGTCCGCTGTATTATGCGGAGCATGAGGATGCCTGGGAACAGTTAAAGCAGGATCTTTCCGACTATATTAGTGGGGAAAAAGTCTAAAAAAAGGTTTTCTATGAAAACGGTTTGTGCTAAAATAAACGCGACAAAAAAATCGCACAGACATAATAGCGGGTAAGGAGAAAAAATGAGCATCAGAATCGGAATTTTAGGATACGGAAACCTGGGCAGAGGCGTAGAGAGCGCAATCGCCCATAATGAGGATATGGAGTTAGTCGGAGTATTTACCAGAAGAAATCCGGAAAACGTAAAGATACGCACTGCAGGCGTAAAGGTGCTGGAAGCTTCTGAGCTGGAGCATATGCAGGATCAGATCGACGTGCTGGTTCTTTGCGGCGGAAGCGCGACGGATCTGCCGGCTCAGACCCCCAAATATGCAGCGGATTACAACGTTGTAGACAGCTTTGATACCCACGCAAGAATCCCGGAGCATTTCGCAGACGTTGACGCTGCTGCAAAAAAAGGCGGAAAAATCGGCATTATTTCCTGCGGCTGGGATCCTGGAATGTTCTCCTTAAACCGCTTATATGCAAACTGTATTCTGCCGGAAGGACAGGATTATACCTTCTGGGGCAAGGGCGTCAGTCAGGGTCATTCCGATGCGGTTCGCCGGATTGAGGGCGTAAAGGATGCCAGACAGTATACCATTCCGGTACCGGAGGCACTCGATGCGGTCAGAAGCGGCAAAAATCCTGAACTGACCACCAGACAGAAGCATACGAGAGAGTGCTTTGTTGTTGCCAAAGAGGGCGCAGATCTTGCAAAGATCGAAGAAGAGATCAAGACCATGCCGAACTATTTTGCAGACTATGATACAACCGTACATTTCATTTCTGAGGAAGAGATGAAGAGAGATCACAGCGGACTTCCCCACGGCGGCTGTGTCATTCGTACCGGCGTGACCGGAATGGACAACGAGCATAAGCATGTGATCGAATACAGCTTAAAGCTGGATTCCAATCCGGAATTTACCGGTTCTGTTATCGTAGCTTATGCAAGAGCCGCTTATCGCATGAGCAAAGAGGGCATGAGTGGCTGCAAGACTGTATTTGATATCGCTCCGGCTTATCTTTCTTCCAGAAGTGCAGAAGACCTGCGCGCACATCTGCTGTAAAGCGCGGCTCGAAAAGCTTTTTATCAGCGGCAGAGAAGGGGATAAAATTCCACTTTGCCGCAGGATGCTTTTTGTAGACAGAAAGGAGCGACCGGATGGTTCAAAACGGAAAAGTAAAAATTTATCTGGCGGATATCCGGCCGCTCTTTGATGAGACGATGCAGAAAAAGGCGCTCGCACAGCTGGATGAGGTTCGCAGACAAAAAGCATTGTCGTGCAGACAGACAAAACAGCGTGCGGCAAGTCTGACGGCAGGTCTTTTGGCAGAAGAGGCGAAACGCAGAAACGGATTTGACGGCTGCCCGGTGTGTTATACCAAAAACGGGCAGCCGTATCTTTTTATACAAGATGGGAGACGGGCATTTTTGAGCCTTTCCCATTCGGGAGATTATGCGGTGTGCGCTTTTTCTGACTGCCCAGTGGGCGTGGATCTTCAGCAAAGAACAAAGATCCGGCGCAGCGTTTTGCAGAAGTTTTATCTACAGGAACAGCTGGAGGCCTGGAAGAAACAGTTTGACAAGAAGGAAGAACTGTTCCTGTCAGAAGCAGAGACGGAGCGATTTTTACGGGAATGGACAGTCAAGGAAAGCTATGTCAAGCTGACCGGAACCGGGCTTTCGAGAGATTTGCGTGCACTGATGGTAGACTGGAACCAAAACAGGGTCGAGGAAGCAGACCGGCCCGGTTGGGGATCGAGGTTTTGTGAATACCCGGTTTTGGAGGATTATTTTTTATCCGCCTGCAGCTGCCCGGAAGAGGTGTGATGGTTTCTGTGCGGATACTGCCCGGGAAAGCCTTGAAACGCCGGAAGTTTTTATAAAAAACTTCTCTTATCGGAAAGTTTTTAGCTGACGGGGAATATACATGGGACATGAAGAAATGCAAAGCACTGTCTGCCGTCTGGCAGGCGGTATGCAGCAGGAGGCATGTCCATGGAAAAAAAGAAAACCGGAATTTCACAAACCGGTGCGCGGATGCCGGTTGTTTTGTTAAAAAGCCTGTTGGTGTCGTATCTTATGGCCGGGGCGCTGTTATTACTTCTGGCACTGTTGCTGTATCGGATGCAGCTTTCCGCACAGGCAGTGTCGATCGGAATTCTTGTAATTTATGCGGTGACAGCGGGACTTTCCGGTTGGCTTGCCGGAAAAGGAATGCGGGATCGGCGCTTTTTATGGGGACTTTTGACCGGGAGTCTGTATTTTTGTGTGCTGACAGCTTTGACTTTGATAGTCAATCACGGTCTTCAGGATGTCGGTAATCACTTTTTTACTACACTGATGATCTGCAGCGGCGCGGGAATGCTGGGCGGGATGCTCAGCTGATGCCGGGAGAAGGGCAAAGACGCGGTTCATGACAATAGAATGTTCGCGGAGCGTGCATTCTATTGTATTGCGAATGGCGCGGGTAAACGGTAACATGAGTTCTGCCGCTTTGCAGCTCATTTTAAAAAAAACACTTCCCCTATAGAAGAATCTATGCTATAATAAATTAAATTTCGAAAAGACGGCGCCTTTTTCGGCGTGACACATAAGGAGGTTATGTGAGATGAAGCACATCAAGACATTAACAACAAGAAACCTGAAGGAATCCATGAAGAAGGGCGGATGCGGCGAGTGTCAGACATCCTGCCAGTCCGCATGTAAGACATCCTGCACGGTTGGCAATCAGAGCTGCGAGAAGATGAAATAAGCAGACGACGCGACGAGATATAAGCAGCGATGCATATCGCTGCTTATTATGCGTTTAAGAGGAATACGAGAAACGAAAGGATTTTGGAAAGTGATACACCAGTATAAGAACAACGGCTACAATATCGTTATGGACGTCAATAGCGGCAGCGTGCATATTGTAGACGATGTGGTTTATGATGTAATCCCTCTGGCGGAACAGCTTGTTTCCGGCGGCATTCGGGATGTGGATACCGTGACGGCGGCAGTGGAAGCCTGTCAGAAGCTGACCTACAGCCACGACGAGGTGCGTGAGGCGGTAGAGGAGATTCTGGAGCTGGCGCAGGATAATGTCCTGTTTACAGAAGACATCTATGAAAAATATATCGGCAATTTCAAACAGCGCCAGACTGTAGTCAAGGCATTGTGCCTGCACATTGCCCATGACTGTAACCTCGCCTGTCAGTACTGCTTTGCAGAAGAGGGCGAATATCATGGCAGAAGAGCGCTGATGAGCTTTGAAGTCGGCAAGAAGGCGCTGGATTTCCTGGTAGCCAACTCCGGCAGCAGAGTAAATCTTGAGGTAGACTTTTTCGGCGGAGAACCGCTGATGAACTGGCAGGTTGTTAAGGATCTGGTTGCATATGGCAGAAGCCTGGAGGAGCCTCATAACAAAAAATTCCGCTTTACCCTGACGACCAACGGCGTGCTTTTAAATGATGAAATTATGGAATTTCTGAATAAAGAGATGAGCAATGTCGTTTTGAGCATCGACGGTCGGAAAGAGGTACATGACAGAATGCGCCCGTTTAGGGGTGGACAGGGCAGCTATGATCTGATTGTACCGAAGTTCCAGAAGCTGGCAGAGAGCCGTCACCAGACCAATTATTATGTACGCGGTACCTTTACCCATAATAATCTGGATTTTTCCGAGGATGTCAAGCATCTGGCAGACCTTGGTTTTGAACAGATCTCGGTAGAACCGGTTGTGACAGACCCCAAAGAGCCCTATGCATTGCGTCCGGAAGATGTTCCGCAGCTGCTTGAGGAATATGACAAGCTGGCAGTCGAGCTGTTAAAGCGTCAGAAAGAGGGCAGAGGCGTCAACTTCTTCCACTTTATGATCGATTTAAGCGGAGGCCCGTGTGTGGCAAAGCGCCTTTCCGGCTGCGGCTCGGGTACAGAGTATCTGGCGGTAACACCCTGGGGCGATTTTTATCCCTGCCATCAGTTCGTCGGCAACGAGAAGTTCCTGATGGGCAACGTGGACGAAGGCATTGTGCGTCCTGACATCGTGGACGAGTTCAAATGCTGTAATGTTTACGCCAAAGAAAAGTGCAGAAGCTGTTTTGCAAAATTTTACTGCAGCGGTGGCTGTGCTGCCAATTCCTATAATTGTCACGGAAAGATCGACGACGTCTACGAGCTTGGCTGTGAGCTTCAGAAAAAGCGCGTGGAATGCGCGATTATGATAAAAGCGGCACTGGCCGACGAAGAAGAATAAGGAGTACGCAAAATGAGCAAGAAGAAAGGCATCATTACACTTGTCTGTGTGATCGCGTTTCTGCTGGCAGGTACCTGGACTGCGGTATTCGGACTGGATAGCGCAAAGACAGGCTCTGCTGCAAACATTAAGCAGGGACTTGATCTGGCAGGCGGTGTAAGCATCACCTATCAGGTGGTGGGAGACGAAGCACCCAGCTCGGAGGATATGGCAGATACCATATATAAGCTCCAGCAGCGTGTAGACAATTATTCCACAGAGGCGCAGGTATATCAGGAGGGCTCCGACCGGATCAATATTGAAATTCCCGGAGTAACTGACGCAAATGCGATTCTGGAAGAACTGGGTAAGCCCGGTTCCTTAACCTTCCTGGACAAGGACGGTAAGGAAGTATTAAGCGGTACGGATGTAGCAGATGCACAGGCAGCCTATCAGACCAATAGCATGAATAATCAGGAGCCTGTTGTATCTCTGACTATGACTGCAGATGGAACCAAAAAGTTCGCTGATGCGACAAAGGCAGCATATCCGAACCATGATGTTATTTACATCGTTTATGACAATCAGGTGATCAGTGCACCGTCTGTACAGGCGGAGATCACAGACGGCAAGGCAGTCATCAATGGCATGAGCTCCTTTGAAGAGGCGGAAAACCTTGCTTCTACCATCCGTATCGGCGGTTTGAAGCTGGAGCTGGAGGAGCTGCGTTCCAACGTAGTAGGCGCACAGCTCGGATCTGCAGCGGTCCGTACGAGCCTGATTGCCGGTGCAATTGGTCTTGCGATTGTTATTGTTTTCATGATCGCTGTTTACTGGATTCCCGGTGTTGCAAGCTCCATCGCACTGTGCATTTACACGGTGCTGGTTGTTCTGCTGCTGAATGGCTTTGATGTTACCCTGACCCTGTCCGGTATCGCAGGTATCATCCTGTCGATCGGTATGGCAGTCGATGCAAACGTTATTATTTTCGCCAGAATTCGGGAAGAAATCGCAACTGGCAAAACTGTAAAATCTGCGATTCAGATCGGTTTTAAGAAAGCGCTGTCCGCGATTATCGACGGCAACGTAACGACGCTGATCGCAGCGGTAGTGCTGTACTTTATGGGTACCGGTACCGTCAAGGGCTTTGCCCAGACCCTGGCGCTCGGTATCGTCGTTTCCCTGTTTACTGCGCTGGTTGTAACCAAGCTGATCCTGAACGCATTTTATGCGATGGGTATCCGCAATGAGAAATTCTATGGCCGTGCAAAAGAGACAAAGGTAATCGATTTCCTGGGCAAAAAGAAGATTTTCTTCATCCTGTCTGCAGTTGTCATCATTGCGGGCTTTGTGACGATGGGCGTGCATAAGGGCAATGGCGGCGATGCATTAAACTACAGCCTGGAGTTCAAGGGCGGTACTTCTACCAGTGTAGAGTTTAACGAAGATATGAGCATCGAAGAGCTGGATGAAAAGGTCGTTCCGATCATCGAGGAAATCAGCAAGGATGCAAACGTACAGACCCAGAAGGTGCAGGGCTCCAATCAGGTTATTTTCAAATCTGCAACGCTGGATGTTTCCCAGAGAGAAGAATTAAATTCCAGACTGGAAGAGGAATTTGGTGTAGATCCGGAAAAGATCACAGCAGAGACCATCAGCTCTACCATCAGCTCTGAAATGCGTACCGGCGCAGTATCTGCGGTTGTGGTATCTACCGTGTTGATGCTTCTGTATGTATGGTTCCGTTTCAAGGATGTCAGATTCGGTGCCAGCAGCGTAGCAGCACTGGTACACGACGTACTGGTTGTACTTGCGTTCTATGCGGCGGCAAGAGTTTCTGTCGGCAATACTTTCATTGCATGCATGCTGACGATTGTCGGTTATTCGATCAATGCGACCATTGTTATCTTCGACCGTATCCGTGAGAACATGACCTCTTATAAGACAAAGGAAGAGCTTGCGACGATTGTAAACCGCAGTATTTCCCAGACACTGTCCAGAAGTATTTTCACATCCCTGACGACCTTTATTATGGTTGCAGTGCTGTACATCCTGGGCGTGTCCAGTATCAAAGAGTTTGCACTGCCCCTGATGGTCGGCATAGCATGCGGTACTTATTCCTCCATCTGCCTGGCGAGCGCGTTCTGGTATCTGCTGCGCACCAGAGTAGGCGGAAAGAAAGCAGAGAAGAATAAAAAGGCAGCAAAATAATGGCAAAATGGTACGTTGCCGCAAAAAAGGCGGATTTTAATGGCATCGGGCAGAGATTTTCCATCAGCCCGGTGCTGGCCCGCGTCATACGAAACCGGGACATCGAAGGAGATGAAGCAATTGAAAAGTATCTCCACGGCACGATCCGGGATCTGTATGATCCGGCACTTTTAAAAGAAAGCCGCGAGGCGGTGCTGCTGCTGAAAGATAAAATCAAAGGACAGATGCCGATCCGCGTCATCGGAGATTATGATGCGGACGGCATCTGTTCTTCTTATATCTTGAAGCGCGGTCTGGAAGCCTGCGGCGCGGTGGTGGATACGATGATTCCACACCGCATGAAGGATGGTTATGGTTTAAACGAACATCTGGTAGACGAAGCTTACGCAGATGGGATCGATACGATTCTGACCTGCGATAACGGCATTGCAGCGTATGCGCAGATCGAGCAGGCAAAAAAATACGGAATGACTGTGATTGTTACGGATCACCATGAAATTCCATATGAGGAAGAGCCCCTTGCAGAGCCGGATCCGGAAACAGGAGAGAGGTCCAGACGGCGGTATAAAATTCCGCCTGCGGATGTGGTCATCGACCCGAAGCAGCCGGGAGACACTTATCCGTTCCAGGAAATCTGTGGTGCGGTTGTTGCATTTAAACTGATGCAGCTTTTATTTGCAGAGTTCGGCTTTGACGGGATTTCAACAGATTTGACATCCGGGAAAAGAAGCCTGTTGGATGAACTGCTGGAATTTGCGGCGTTTGCAACGATTTGCGACGTTATGCCGTTGCGGGAGGAAAACCGAATTTTGGTGCGGCACGGGCTGGAGCTGATGAAACAGACGCAGAATGTCGGATTGCATGCGCTGATGGAGGTCAACCAGATTTTACCCTGGCAGGATGGAAAGCTGGGGGCATTTCATATCGGCTTTGTGCTCGGTCCGTGCCTGAACGCCTCCGGGCGTCTGGACAGCGCGCAGCGCGCGATGGAGCTTTTGGACAGCAAAACAAGAGAAGCTGCGGTAGCGCAGGCAGCATTTTTGAAGCAGTTAAACGACAGCCGGAAAGAAATGACAGAGGAATATGTCAAAATAGCGGTAGAGATGATCGAATCCGGCCCCTTAAAGGACGACCGTGTTCTGGTTGTTTTCCTGCCGGACTGCCATGAGAGCATCGCCGGTATCATCGCAGGAAGAATCCGGGAACGCTATTATCGCCCGACCTTTGTGCTGACCCGAGGCGAAGAGGGCGTAAAAGGCAGCGCGCGTTCGATTGAAGGTTATCATATTTATGAAGAAATGACGAAATGCAGCAGCTTTTTCACCAAATATGGCGGGCATAAGATGGCGGCGGGGCTTTCCATGCGGGAAGAGGATGTGGAGCCGTTCCGTCAGAAGATCAATGAAATATGTACGCTGACGGAGGACGATCTGCAGGAAAAAATCCATATCGATGTTCCAATGCCGGTATCCTATGTATCGTTTAGACTGGTGGAGGAGCTGGAATTGCTGGAGCCCTTTGGAACAGGAAATTCGAAGCCGGTATTTGCACAAAAAGATCTGAAGTTTGTTTCGGCTCGTGCACTCGGCAAAGCAGGAAATGTGCTTCGTTTTACGGTGGAGGACAGCGAGCAAAAACGCTGGGAGATGATGTATTTTGGCGGAAAGGACAATTTCGAAGCCTATGCGGCGGAAAAATACGGACAGACTGCGCTGGACGGACTGTACAGCGGAAAAGGCAGTCCGCTGTATTTTGACGTCGTGTATTATCCGGGCGTCAATACCTGGCAGGGAAATACGAAGCTGCAGCTTGTGATGCAGCAGTACCGGTAACAGAGCTGCGCGATGGTGGCGAAAAGCTGATATTTTTTGACAACGTGAAATGGATTTTAGACGCAGTTTATAACTTTTAAGAAGCTTTTTAGAAACTGTACACAAAATGCTCACAATTTTCGGGTACCATAGATTTCAGATAGTAGAACAACTCACTATCTCCCCCCTCATAAGAAAGTGAAAGCTCTGCATGAAAAATGCAGAGCTTTTCACTTTCTTTTTTTTATGCTACACTGAAACAAGAGCCTGGTGTGAAAAATAAGCGTGATCGCTTATTTTTCACACAGCTATTTGTGCCGCAGGCGTCACAAAGTAGCTATTATCGCAGAACAGAACTGGAAGTTCTGCTCGCGATTCCTTCGGCGCAAAGCGCCTGCGGAATGGAGATTTTTATGACATATGGGATATTTGTATGGCAGGCAGGAGAAAAATCAGAAAGCAGGGAGATGCAAGATGCGCTCTGAATGGATAAAAAAGGCGGCTGCAGCATTGCTGGCAGCCCTTTTATTGGAACTGATACCGTGTCAGTTCTCGTTCTGGACGACGGTGACAAAAAAAACAGAGGATCTGACTGCGCGGACGGAAATTCTCGCGGGTTATACGGCGATCGAGGAGCTGGATCAGGACGTGGCGAGCGGCGCTGCGGCAACGCCAGGCGATCAGACAACGGAAGGCGGCAGTGCACTGTACCTGTTTGACGGCAGCTACCTGGATGACGCGGGCTATTTGCACGTCCCGGACGGCAGCCTGACGCTGCGGGTAAAAAATTATAAAGGCTCGCTGCAACGGATTTTTTTGAATCTGGATTTTTTGTACAATCAGCCTGTTCTGGCAGAGGTATTTGCACGGGACGAGGGAAACAGCTATCCTTATAGTCTGGGCGACGGGCGAATTTTGCTGCAGTCGGTTCCGGAAAATCGGTATTTAAAGGTGTATCCGTATGGACAGGTGTCGGATTTCTATATCCGCATCCAGACGGTGGACGCCTCTGGAAATGCTGCCGCAGGAAGCTATGGCGAGCTGGTTGTAAAATATCATGGTTTGTCTGCAAATGGAACGATTCCATTCCACTTTCGGGCGGGACGCTTTGTGGTTTTGTGGGCGGCTGTGTTTGGAATGCTTTTGCTGAAAAAAGACAGCAGGCTGCATCAGATCAGCTTTGACGCGCAGGATGCGCGTGGTCGTCAAAAGCGGTTTGTAGTCGTATTGGGGTTTACTGCAGTGTTGCTGGCAGGGGCATTTTTCTTCGTCCGCATCAATCCGGCATGCCGACAGAACTTGGCAGTGCATCACGCACAGTACCAGGAGCTGGCGGAAGCACTTTCGGAGAGGAAGGTCAGTGTCGGAGATGCAGAAGAAGCGCTTTTAGCAATGAAAAATCCCTATGATACCATCGCACTGCAGGCGGCGGGAATCGGCTATCGGGCGGATTATGCCTATCACAATGGGAAATATTATGTGTATTTCGGTATTGTCCCAGTGCTGCTATTGTATTTGCCCTATTATTTGCTGACGGGGGGCGCGCTGCAAAACTATGTGGCGGTATTTGTCTTTTTTGCAGGATTTATCATTGCGGCGGCTGGGTTTGTCTATGAACTGATGAAACGGTATTTTAAGGAGCAGCCCTTTTATCTGTGGGCGGTAGGAACCGGGATGCTCGTCGGAAGCTATTCGATGTTTTATCTGTTAATCCGACCGGATCTTTACCATGTGCCGATTGTCGCGTCCGCGATGTTTGCAACGGTGGGACTCTGGCTGTATCTGGCAGGGCTGAATCGTCCGAAAAAAGCGGTGGGGCTGTATGCGTTTGGCTCTTTCTGTATGGCTCTCACGGCGGGATGTCGGCCCCAGTTTATCCTGTTTGCAGCACTGGCGGTTGTTTTGTTCTGGGAGAGGGTCTTTGTAAAAAGGGAGCTGTTTTCAAAGAAGGGCTGGAGACAGACAGCTGCGCTTGTTGTGCCCTATGTGCTGATTGCGGCCGGACTGATGGCGTATAATGCGCTGCGGTTTGGCTCCCCCTTTGATTTTGGTGCGTCCTATAGCATGACGAGCAACGATATGACACACCGCGGCACGAATTTGGAGCGGATTTTGTATGGAATCTGGTATTTCCTGTTCGAGCCGATGCAGCTGGAAGGAAAGTTTCCGTATTTGCAGAGCGCGTCGATTGCGACGGATTATCTCGGAAAACTGGTAACGGAAAGCTGGTTTGGCGGGATTTTCGCCTGCAGTATGCTGACCTGGGGGATTTTTTTGCTCGGCAGACTCAAAAAAAACGGTGTACTTTCCAAAGAACTGACGTGGTTTTGCTGCGTTTCCCTTGCAGCAGCGCTTGTGATTGGCTGTGTGGATGCAAACGGCGCGGGAATTTTGATCCGCTATGGCTGCGACGTGTCCTTTGGCATCTTTTTGGCGGCGGTTGTGGCAGTGCTTGGGGCAGCGAAAGCGGCGCGGCAGAAAAAGGTCTATGGCCTGTATGTCGCCTGGTTGAAGGCAGCGATTTTCTTTCAGGCAGCGGTGCTGTTTCTGATTTTGGTCAATAAGGACGGCAGCATCAACCTGCAGACCGGAAACCCGGCGTTATATGAAACGATCCGGGCAGCATTGCGATTTTAAAACCTGAATTTTTCTGCATTTGAAAGGAATAAATGAAAGAAGAAAACAATGACTCAGAGAAAAGCTTTTCTTACAAAGGAACAGAGCCTGATGCTGCGCGGAATTGCCATTTTCCTGGTTCTGATTAGCCATTATGCAGTGTGGATTGGGGAGATATTTCACAGCGATCTGCTGGAATATGGGCTGGGCAGGTTCGGTGTTTACGGTGTGGATTTATTTTTTGCAGTGTCTGGCTACGGACTGGTCAAAAGTGTTGGAAAAAAGAGAATCAACGGAACATTTTTGTGGAAACGTTTTAAAACTGTCTATTTACCGTATCTTCTGATTGTGGGACTGATTACGGTCTATGACGGTGGAATTTCGGGAATGACAGGATGGGTTTCGTTCCTAACCGGGGCAGAGTATTGGTATATCCGAAATATTCTGGTCTTTTATCTGGCGTTTTACGTTGTTTACCGGCTTTCTGACAGATCGTGGGTGCGGATGCTTTTGATGGCGGTCTGCCTGACGGCGTATTCCGGACTGCTGATCTGGCAGGGACGCGCGCTGTTCTGGTACATTTCCAATGTTACATTTTTGTTTGGAATGCTGCTTGCGCAGTACGAAAGGCAGCTGTTAAAGGCGGCGGGGTTTTTGTATCCGTTACAGCTTCTGGCACTGGCGGTCGGAATGTATTTTGTCATCAAAACGGAGCTGGCAGGCTATACCGTGATCCCGCCGCTGGAAGAAAAAATCCGCAGCGGTCTGCTTGCAGGGCTGATCTGGACGTATCTGATGGTGCAGGGCTGCGCATTTTTGCATGAGAAAATCCGGTGGTTGGAAGCAGTGGGCAGCTTTTCGCTGGAGCTGTATCTGTGCCATATGTTTGTGTTTTACCGCGTTGTCAATGACTGGCTGCCGCAGCAGGAAAATGTTGTGCAGATCGTGGCTGCCGCCACAATTGCAGTTGCGCTTGCCTGGGTAATCCATATGCTGTTTGATCTGTTATGGAAAGCGGCGGCTGCGCTGAGTGGGAGATGAGGGCAGATGTATGTGATGCGCGTGCCGGACGGCAGGAATGCCAGCTTCGGAAAGAATTCTGGCATAACGGGATTGTGACAGAAGCGGGACGCGCAGCTCGGCATGAGCTATTGCTATTCCTATGAAGAACAATGGCAGCCGAAAAACATTTCTGTGATATTTCGGATGTATCAGTTCAATTTGGATGGAAATGACGATTTTATTTATAAAGAATACTGGAACAGGTACAGCAACCATTTTCTGGAAAATATGTAATGGTAAATACAAAGTGCGCAGATGGAGCATTTTTCTGTAAAGACAGTTGCATCGGATGCTTGCCATACAGTTTGGGAGGGTATATGACTTTTTTTCATGCTTCACAAATAAAGGGGATACAGGTTCTCGAACCGAGAATTTCCAATCACAATTTGCCGTTGATTTATTTTTCGGGCAAGAGAGAAAATGTATTGGTATATCTTAGCAATGCAGTCGAAAAAACGTGTAAAGAGAAAAATTTTCAGTATACGGGAATCTGGCACAAGTGGGGATCTTATGGATTTACACAGGATGGCAGGCTGCAATATGAGGAATATTATCCGAATGCGTTAGCGGATACTTATAAGGGAGTATCAGGATACATATATTCTTGTAATCATTTGGAAAAATGTGAAAAGGGAAATATCGGCATTCCGGATGTATATGTTTCATCGGTTCCTGTAAAGGTGGATTTTTGCGAATATATTGAGGATGCGTATACGGAACTATTGCTTGCAGAGGAAAAAGGACTCATAAAAATAGTCCGATATGAGAAATTTATACAAAAAGGTGAAGCTTGGCTGAGAAAAGTCATACGGGAAGAGTATGAAAATAATTTTGACCATCCGGAGTATCAGTTTTTCTTGAAATGCAAATTTTCAGAAATAACAATACATTGTGAGAATATATCTATCAATTCCCCCGGGAGCCATTAAAAAAGCTTTTACATTTTAAAATCAGATAAGAAATCCAGGCTAACATACCGCAGTTACCTCCGTCTACTATAGTATACGCTGGCAGTGGTGAGGTTATGCGGATGGAAAGCACTTTTGGAGAGGCAGGAGGAGACAGGATGGAAAAGTTATACAGGATACTGAAAATTTTTCTGTGGTGTGCAATCGGGATATTTGTGGGACAAAGTATTTATCAATGCTATGATTATTATGCCCGCCCGGGCTTGTATGCATCTAACTCTGCGCCGTGGTATACGAGCATTTTGCTGTCGGGCGTCGTTACCCTAATCATTGTGCTTTTGATGTTGCTTGTCATGTGGATGATTCAGAAGAAACTATCAAAAAAATGAGTGTGGAGAAAAATATGCTTACCTATCATAAAACAACCGAAAAGGAAAAATGCTTTATCACGGAATGGAAATATCCCGGTGAATATGCGGTTTATAATTCCGTACCGTATGAGGAACAGAAAAAAAGAGGCTTTGGGTTTGCCAATCCTGCGAACCATTTTTACTCTTTTTATGATGAAACAAAGCTGGTCGGTTTTATAAATTTATACGAAGAGAAAACAGAAATCTTTTTCGGAATCGGCGTAAATCCTGACTGCTGCAGCGAAGGCTATGGGCAGCAGATGACGAAAACTGCCTGTGAAATATCGAAAGTACTGTTTGGAACAAAGACGCTGTATCTGGAGGTTCGGACATGGAATAAAAGAGCGGTCAGCTGCTATCAAAAGGCGGGCTTTGTGATCAAAGGTGAGCCGATCCGTCAGACGACGTCAGCCGGGGAAGGTGTATTTTATCATATGGTGCAGGAGATGGAATAAGCTTCCGGGACAGATTTATGCTATAGCAACAAAATCGCTTTTGCTTTTCGTCGATATTTGGTATGATGGATATACAATACAGAAGACATAAAAACCACCAGTCCTACACGCAGGGCGGAAATGAGAGGGAGCATGAAAAAAAGAAATAAAAAAACGGCAAAAATTCTGGCTGTAGTTCTGGCGGCAGCGCTTGGGGTATGCGTGCCGGAGACGACGCTGCAGGCGGCAGAGACACAGACATCTGTGCAGATTCAGATGCCGGGCTTTGTGGTGGAGCAGTTCAGCGCGCCGAGATTGATGAATGTGACAAAAAATGCCGTTGTCCGGACGCTGCCGGACCATAACGCGGAAAAGCTTACGTCCGTGACGGCAGGAAATACCGTTTGGGGCTGGGGCCAGACCAACACCGGTTGGTATTTTGTACAGGTTGGCAGCCAGATTGGCTATGTCCGTTATGAAGCGGCAGCGTATGCGACGCAGGATCAGATCACTGCGATACAGGCTCAGGCAGCCACAGCAGCGCAACAAGCCGCAGCAGCGCAGGCTCAGGCGGCCCAGCAGGCGCAGATCGCGGCAGCAGCTGCAAATCAGCCGGCAGTGGCGGCAGGAATTGTCTTCATTGGGGATTCCCGGATGGTGACGCTCAAGGATGCGGTAGAGCGCAACTTGGGCAGCTGCGCGGCAGCAGTCGTTGCCAAAAACGGAAGCCGGCACGAATGGCTGCACGACACTGGGATTCCGCAGGCGGACAAGATCATCGGCAAAGGCAGCAGGGTTGTCATCAACATGGGCGTCAACGATCTTTCCGATGCGGATAAATATGCAAAGGACGTCAATTACTGGGCGGCAGTCTGGAGCGCAAGGGGTGCGCAGATTTATTATGCGTCTGTCAATCCGGTCTGGGCAAACAGCTATGGGATGACGGAAGAACGCGTAAAATTGTTCAACGACCGCTTAAAAGGACAGCTGATTCCGCAGATTATCTGGCTGGACAGCCACGATTACCTGATGGGCGTCGGCGTCCATGCATCGGACGGAGTACATTATAAGGATGACACCAATCTGGTGCTGTATCAGTATTACCTGAGCATGATCGGCGCGGTTTAAACAGTTATTTATAAAAAGGCGTGTGGAAACGATTGTTTCGTTTCACATGCCTTTTTTGTAAAACTGCCATATAATCGAAATTTATAGAGAAAAACACCTGTCAAAGAATCTTTGCGCAACGATATCTCCAATGTAAGGCGACGATTGCTTTACATTGAACATTATTTTTAGAATAATAATATTCGTAGGACGAAGACAGAAATATTATGATAACAGAGAAAGGGATGCGACATTATGAACATCGGAAATCAAATATTGAACATTCGGTAAGAAAAACAATTAACGCAAGAGGAGTTTGGCAGATTATTTCATGTCACTCGACAAACGGTTTCAAATTGGGAAAACGGAAAAAAGTTATCCTGAATTTATATTGAAGAGCATGATTAAGTGAAGTTTAGCATTCATAAATTCATATCCAAATGATGTTATAAAAAAGAATGGAAGTTTCCGATATGATAAAAACAATAGAATGCACGCTCTGCGAGCATTCTATTGTCATGAATAATGTCGGGGGCAAAAGTACCCGACATTGATGTCTGCGGATTATTCCGTTTTAGTGGACTAGACGGGAGTCGAACCCGTGTCCAAAAGCCCATTCCCTGTCCTTCTACTATCATAGTCTGTCTATTTGCCGCCGGTCTTGCTCCGGCACGTTCCCTCCTGAATCCGGGAGCAGACACCCTGATCCATTCGGTAGCTTCATGATACGCCTGCAGGGACAAAGCTTAACCTGCATCGTTTCTCACATAGTTGATGCCCGGGTCTTAAAGTGTGAGTGCTCTAAGTCGGACAGCTGCCATTAGGCAGCGTATGCTAATTCGTTGTTAGCGTTTGTATTTAATTTGTGATTTGACGCATCACCTGCGGATAGCTTCTCCAGCTGCAAGACCCCTGTCGAAACCTTGACTAGCCCTTGATCAGAATTATTATAAAGGTTTACAGACGGCATGTCAATGCCTTTGCTGCTTCGATTTAACGCATATTTATACCTTTTTCCCCATAAAATAATATTACGAATGAAATGCTGCGTGTGAACTTGTAACGTTCCAGCAAGAATTGTTTGTACGGATCAGGAGGTCAGATGATAAAAAAGAAAAGCGTAGAGAAAAGCAATCCGGAGTGCCGTCGCAGTTTGACAGACCGATCGGAGCTGCAAAAGTTTGTGCTGCATTTGCTGCAGGGCGCGATGATCGGGATCGGGGCAGTGCTTCCGGGAATTTCAGGCGGTGTTTTAAGCGTAGTGTTTGGCATTTACGAACCGATTATGGCATTTTTGTCAAACCCCAGGGAGGCGCTTTCACAATACGGCAGACTTTTGCTTCCGGTGCTCCTGGGGGCAGCGGGCGGATTTTTGCTCTCTGCGCGTGCGATCGGATTTTTCCTGACACGCTATGAAGTTTTGTCGGTGTGCCTGTTTGTCGGGCTGATCGTCGGAATGCTGCCGTCGATGTTTAGGGAGGCAGGAGAAAAAGGAAGGAGCAGGTGGGATCTGTATGCGCTGGCGGGGGCGTTTTTTACGGTACTGATCCTTTTGAGTCTCGTGCGCCGGATCAGCGTTTCGATTCCGCAGGGGCTTTTTGGAAATCTGTTCTGCGGCTTTTGTGTGGCGCTCAGCATCATTGCGCCCGGAATGAGTTTTTCTGCGCTTTTGATGCCGCTTGGGCTCTATACGCCGTTTATGGAAGACGTCGGAGCAGCGTACCTGCCTGCAGTTGTTCCGGCGGTGCTGAGCGCAGGCGTGACGATGGTGCTTCTGGCAAAACAGATCACGCGGCTTTTGGAACGACATTACTCGGTCGTGTTTCATGGGATCATCGGGATTGTTTTGGCGGCGACGCTGGTAATTGTGCCGTTTTCTGCGCTTGAAAATCCGGAAACATCGGCAGTGAGCCTGATTTGCCTGGCAGCGGGCGCCGGGACTGCGCTGCTGTTTTCCATGCTGGGGGAAATGTAACGGGCGACGCTGTGGGGCGGCAGCCAGTTTTTTTTCTATATAGGAAGCGTAGCGTGCGGCGCATGTTGACTGAGGATGGGCGGTGCGCAGCAGTGTGAAAAACGGGATGCCGGAGGAAAGTTTATCCTTTTTTAATATTTAATTCCCGACTGGTATATTGCATTTTGGGCGGAATGCAGTAAGATAGACTGGTATCAGAAGAGAAAGCCGCAAACCGGCGGCGGAATGAGAGGCAGCATGAAAAACAATTGGAAAAATAAAATGATGCAGTTTATGCAGGGACGCTACGGGGCAGATCAGATGGGACAGATGCTTTCGGCAGTCAGCATGGTGTTTCTGATCATTTCCCTGTTTTCCAGAAATCAGGCATGGTTCTTGCTGGCGGTGATCGGAATCGTCTACAATTATTTTCGGATGTTTTCCAAAAATATTTCAAAGCGCTACGCGGAAAACCAGAAATATCTGAAGATGACGGCGGGAATCCGGAGAAAGCTTGCTTCCTGGAAATCCCAGCTTGCACAGCGCAAAATTTACCATATTTACAGATGCCCTGGCTGCAAACAGAAAATCCGTGTGCCCAGGGGGCGCGGTAAAATCGAAATCCGCTGTCCTAAATGCAATACCAGATTTGTAAAGAAGAGTTAAGAAGCCTATGTTTGGATATATTATCGTAAATAAGCAAGAATTGAAATTTCGGGAATTTGACGTATATCAGTCCTATTATTGCGGGCTTTGCCAGAGCCTGAAAGAACGCTTCGGCAGACGCGGACAGCTGACGTTAAGCTATGACATGACGTTTGTTGCGCTGCTTTTGTCTGCGCTGTATGACGAGCCGGTGGAAAGCTCCACCTGCAAATGCGTGGCGCATCCGTTTGAAGCGCATGCGACGAGTCGGAGCGTGTTTACCGATTACGCGGCGGATATGAATCTATTACTGTCTTATTATAAATGTCTGGACGACTGGACGGACGAACGCAAATGGAAAGGGCGTCTGCGGGCGGCAGCGCTGCGCGGCCGTGACAAAATGGTGGAAGCGCGCTATCCGGAGAAAGCGGAGCATATTTATACCTTGTTGGAGCACATCCATCTGTACGAAAAGGCGCAGGAGCCTGACGTGGATCTGGCGAGCGGCTGTTTTGGCGAAATTATGGGCGAAATCCTCGCCTGTCGGAAGGATGAATGGGAAGACGACCTGCGCAGGATGGGATTTTTCCTCGGAAAGTTTATTTATCTGATGGATGCCTACGAGGATATGGAAAAGGACGAAAAAGACGGCAATTACAACGTATTTTTACTGCGCAGGAAGAAGCTTTCCGATGACGAAGCATTCGAACAGGAAGCCTATCAGATTCTGCAGATGATGATGGCGGAGTGCTCCAGAATATTTGAAAAGCTTCCGATACTGGAGCATGCGGAAATTTTACGCAACATCCTGTATTCCGGCGTATGGTGCCGTTATGAGATGATACAGAAGAAGAGGAAACAAAAGGATGCGTGACCCTTATCAGGTACTTGGCGTGTCTCAGGATGCGTCGGAGGAAGAAATCAAAAAGGCATATCGGAAACTGAGCCGGATGTATCATCCGGATGCCAATATCAACAATCCGAACAAGGCGCAGGCGGAAGAAAAATTTAAAGAAATCCAGCAGGCGTACCAGCAGATCATGAAGCAGCGCGAGCAGGGCAGCAGTCCTTACGGCAATCAGGGCTATGGCTACGGGAACAACGGCTATGGAAATGGCGGGAATGCACAGAATGGCTACGGAGGTTATAGTGATTTTGGCGGGTTCGATGATTTTTTCGGCGGCTTTGGCTTTGGCGGCTTTAGTTCAGCGGGCGGCTATGGACAGAATGGCTATGGACGGTCAAACACCGGTGCGGACGACGAAGAATCCGTTTATTTCAGGGCTGCGCTTAACTATATCAGCAGTGGACATTATAAAGAAGCGTTGAATGTGCTGAACAATATTCCGCAGCACAGCGCGCAGTGGTATTATTACAGCTCCATCGCAAATCAGGGACTTGGAAATAATGCGGCGGCGCTGGAACAGGCGAAAAAGGCGACGGAGATGGAACCGCAGAACGCAGAATACGCAGGCTGGCGGCAGCGGATGGAGTCCGGCGGCAGTTGGTATACCGGACGACAGACGCAGTATGGTGGAATGCCGGTATCCGGCGGCAGCGGATTTTGCTGGAAGCTGTGTCTGGCAAACCTGATCTGCAACCTCTGCTGTGGAGGTGGGGGATTATGCTGCGGCGGTATGCCGGCAGGATATCATTTATGACAATAGAATGCTGCAGAGCGTGCATTCTATTGTTGAGAAAGGAGATACTTTATGCAGACAATTGTGATTTACTCCAGTCAGACAGGAAATACCAGAAAGCTTGCAACACAGATTTTTGCGGCGATTCCTGGCGATTCCAAGGACTTAAAAAATATTGACGAATATCGGGAAAAGGACGCAGAGCTTTATTTTGTCGGTTTTTGGGTGGATCGAGGCGACTGTGACGAAAAGACAGTAGAACTGCTTTCAGGTCTGCATGGCAAAAAGATCGCCCTGTTCGGAACCTGCGGGATGGGAAACGATCCTGCCTATTACCAGAAGGTGATCGACCGGGTAAAGACATGGATTCCGGAAGATAATGAATATATGGATGCATTTCTCTGCCAGGGTAAGATGCCGATTCAGGTGCGCAGACGCTACGAGGAAATGGCAAAGAGCGGACAAAATACCGAACAGATTCAGGCTATGATCCGAAATTTCGACCGGGCGATGCTGCATCCGGATCGGGCAGATGAGGCAGCGGCAGCAGATTTTGCGGGACAGGTCTGGAAACGGATCGGATCATGACGTGCAATCCAATGTGCAGCGCCGTTTGGTGCCACAAAATACAAGGATCATTTTTTTACATGTAAAATGCAAAAATCCCCATTGCTTTTGAAATTGTCTGTGGTATATACTACACAGAGTAATTTACAAAGGAAAGGGGATTTTTTATGGTAAAGGATATGACAGAAGGCAAGCCCGGAAGACTGATTCTGGAATTTGCTATCCCTCTTTTACTGGGAAATTTATTCCAGCAGTTTTACAGTCTGGTGGATACTGCGATCGTTGGAAAGTTTCTGGGCGTGGATCAGCTGGCGGCGGTAGGCTCCACCGGCTCGATCAACTTTTTGATTATCGGGTTCTGTATGGGAATCTGCAGCGGTTTTGCGATTCCGATTGCGCAGAGGTTTGGAGCAAAGGACGAGAGCGGAATGCGCCGCTGTGTAGCCAACAGTGCATGGGTATCTGTGATCTTTGCAGTGGTGCTCACGATCGTGACGGTGCTTTTGTGCAGAAATATCCTGCAGTGGATGCGGACACCGGAAAATATCATCGACGATGCATGGATGTATATCGTCATCATTTTTGCGGGAATTCCTGTGACAATTCTCTACAATCTGACTTCAGCGATTATCCGTGCGATGGGAGATTCCAAAACACCGGTTTATTTTCTGGTGATGTCGGCACTGTTAAATATTGTACTCGATCTGTTCTGCATTCTGGTACTGAAAATGGGTGTTGCGGGCGCAGCGCTGGCAACCGTGATTTCTCAGGCGATTTCCGGTATCTGCTGTCTGGTCTATATGATCCGTAAATACGAGATTTTGCGGATGCAGGGAACAGAAGGAAAGGCTGACCCGGAACTGATGCTTCGTCTGACAGGAATGGGCGTTCCGATGGGATTGCAGTATTCCGTTACGGCGATCGGCAGCGTTATTTTGCAGAGCGCGGTCAATACGCTCGGTTCCACTGCGGTTGCAGCGGTTACGGCCTCCGGGAGAATCAGTGGATTTTTCGTCTGCCCGTCTGATGCGCTGGGTGCGACGATGGCGACCTGGGCAGGGCAGAATATGGGCGCGAAGAAGCCGAAGCGAATCCGTGAAGGACTTCGGATGGCAAATATTTACGGAATCGTGTATGCACTTATTGCATTCGGTATCCTGGCAGCTGCCGGTAAGTATATGGCGCTTTTGTTTGTGGACGGGACAGACCCGGAGCTGATGAACCGGATTCAGCAGATGCTTCTGATCAACAGCGGAAGCTATACGTTCCTGATTCTGGTCAACAATGTCCGCTTCCTGATTCAGGGAATCGGCTTCAGCACGCTGGCAATTTTCTCCGGCGTGAGTGAAATGATCGCCCGTGGTATTGCAGGCTTCGTGCTCGTTCCGATGTTCGGATTTCTGGGCGCGTGCGTTGCAAATCCGCTGGCATGGCTGTTTGCAGATCTGTTCCTGATTCCGGCGTATCTGTATGTCATGCGGCGAGTGGAAGATTTCTTTTCCGGAAAACGGGAGCAACTGTAAGCGGTTTGGTGATACCGGAACAAAGATCAGGAAACCTCCTGGAAGCAAGCCTGCATCGGATTTCTGACTTTTTGCCCCTGGCATCACAAGTTCACATTTCTGACATATTTTTCTGCTACACTGCGGATAGATGAGTGATGACAGTTGCCGCGCTGCGGCAGATGAGGAGGCTATATGGACAGACAGAAGATTCTTGTGGTAGACGATGAGAACAGAATGCGCAAACTCGTAAAAGACTTTTTACAGAGAGAAAATTTTGAGGTACTGGAAGCAGGAGACGGAAGCGAGGCACTGGATGTCTTTTTTGCCCATCAGGATATCGCGCTGATAATTCTGGATGTGATGATGCCGAAGATGGACGGCTGGCAGGTATGCCGGGAGATCAGGTCCTATTCCAAAGTGCCGATTATCATGCTGACGGCGAGAAGCGATGAAAAGGATGAGCTGCAGGGCTTTGATCTGGGCGTGGATGAATATATTTCCAAGCCGTTCAGCCCGAAGATTCTGGTAGCGAGAGTAGAGGCGATTCTGCGCCGCACCGGTAAAAGCGCACAGGAAAATGAGGTACTGGACGTTGGAGGAATCCATCTGGACAAGGCGGCGCATATGGTGGAGATCGACGGCAGAAGCGTCGATTTAAGCTATAAGGAATTTGAACTGCTGACTTATTTTATGGAAAACAGAGGAATCGCTCTTTCGAGAGAAAAGATACTGAATAACGTATGGAATTATGACTATTTCGGCGATGCCCGTACGATTGACACGCATGTAAAAAAGCTGCGCAGCAAGCTGGGCGATAAAGGCGAACTGATCAAGACCATCTGGGGAATGGGGTATAAGCTCGATGCATAAAAAAGAAAAAAAGACCGCAAAGCGGACGTCCATTCGCAAACAGTTTGCAGGGATTTTTATCGGTTTGATGGCGGGGACGATTCTGCTTTGCTGGTTTTTAAACAGCGGTTTTTTGCAGAAATATTATATCTCGAATAAAAAAGCAGTTCTGATGCGGATGTATGAGGAACTGGGAGAGGCGGTCGCAAACGGCGAGATTGATACGGACGAATATCAGCTTTCTCTCCAGCAGCAGTGCTCGAAGTATAATTTGTCTCTGCTCGTGCTTAATGCGAATTCCGAGGTGGTTGCGGACTCCGGCGGCGGTTCTGAATTTTTGAAGCAGCAGCTTTTACAGCATCTGTTTGCACTAAGCGGCGAGAAGTACGAGATTATGGAAAACGGCAATAATTATATTGTCGCACGCGTTTCAGACAGTCGGGCGCAAATGGAATATATAGAAAGCTGGGGCATTCTGACGGGCGGATACTTTTTTATTGTAAGAAGTGCGCTGGAAGGAATCCGGGACAGTGCGAAAATTGCGAATACGTTCCTTGCAAGCGTCGGTATTTTCTCAGCAATTATCAGCGGTATTGTGATCTGGATTGTTTCCCGCAGGGTGACGACGCCGATTCTGCAGCTGGCGGACATTTCGGAACGGATGTGCCATCTGGATTTTGAAGCCCGTTACAGCGGAAACAGCAAAAACGAAATCGGCATTCTCGGCGAGAATATCAATCAGCTTTCCGATACGCTGGAGCATACGATTTCAGAGTTGAAAACGGCGAACAATGAATTAAAAAAGGACATCCAGAAAAAAGAAGAGATCGACCAGATGCGTCGGGAGTTTCTGTCGAACGTTTCCCATGAGTTAAAAACGCCGATCGCACTGATCCAGGGCTATGCAGAGGGACTTTTGGAGGACGTCAATTCCGATCCGGAGAGCCGGAAATTTTACTGCGACGTCATTGTGGACGAAGCGGCGAAGATGAACAACATGGTCAAAAAGCTTCTGACGCTCAACCAGCTCGAAGCCGGCAACGACGTTGTTTCGATGGAGCGCTTTGATATTACGGCACTCGTGCACAACTATCTGCAGTCCGCAGATCTTCTTGCGAAGCAGAACGGCATTTCCGTCCATATGGATCAGACGAAGGAGATCTATGTCTGGGGCGATGAATTCAAGATAGAAGAAGTTCTGATGAACTATTTTTCCAATGCGGTCAACCATTGTGAAAAAGAAAAGGTTGTCGAGGTAAAGATCGAGGAAATGGACGGGCACGCCAGAGTTTCGGTGTTCAATACCGGTATGCCGATCCCGGAGGATTCTCTGCCGCATCTGTGGGAGAAGTTTTACAAGGTGGACAAGGCGAGAACGAGGGAATACGGCGGAAGCGGTATCGGACTGTCGATCGTCAAGGCAATTATGGAGTCGATGAACCAGAAATACGGCGTAATCAATTACGAAAACGGCGTTAGGTTCTGGTTTGAACTGGAGCTTGCCGGGGAAGAATCGGAGATTACTCCTGCAATTTCTGAAAAAAACAGTTGAAATATGAGGTTTTTTAGGATACACTTGTATAGTATTGAAACCGTGATTATTTAGGAGGAAGATTTTATATGATTTCTGCAGGTGATTTCAGAAACGGCGTTACCATTGAGTTTGAGGGCAATATTTACCAGATTATTGAGTTCCAGCACGTTAAACCTGGTAAAGGCGCTGCTTTCGTTAGAACCAAGTTAAAGAATATTAAGAGCGGCGGTGTTGTTGAGAAGACTTTCCGTCCTACTGAGAAATGTCCTACTGCCCGTATCGAGAGAAGAGATATGCAGTACCTGTACAACGACGGCGATCTGTATACTTTCATGGATATGGAAACCTATGACCAGATCTCTCTGAACCAGGATGCAATCGGCGATGCTCTGAAGTTCGTAAAAGAGAATGAAGTCTGCAAGATCTGTTCTCATAACGGCAGCGTATTCGCAGTGGAGCCCCCTCTGTTCGTAGAGCTGGCAATTACTGAGACCGAGCCTGGCTTCAAGGGCGATACCGCTACTGGCGCAAATAAGCCTGCTACCGTTGAGACCGGCGCACAGGTTTATGTACCGCTGTTCGTAAACGAAGGCGATGTCATCAAGATCGACACCAGAACAGGTGAATATCTGCCCCGTGTATAAGTAAGACTGTTCCCGCCGTTGTCCGTCACAACTTTCTTTGTGGCGGACACGGTTTTCTAAATAAATAGAATATTCGTCTGAAAAATGGCTGATAAAGGCTGTCGGAAGCAGCCCGGGCCCGTTTTTCTCATCGTTCGAAGTTCCGCGAACCAACGAATCTCTGGCATATACAGATCTGTACAGAGGTTTTTAAGTTGTGTTTTCCGGAGCTTTTTTTGTTCCGTAAAGCAAAAATACAAAAGGCAATCAAACAGGAAAGGTGGGAAAAAATGGACTATCAGATGTTCAAAGAGCAGCTTGCCGCACTGCTGAAAAGAAAAGCCGGCGATGATTTTGAGGTGAAGGTAGAATCGGTGCAGAAGCTGAACGGTATCGAAAAAGAGGCGTTTGT
>ERZ827450.382-NODE-382-length-60998-cov-7.645964_pt1 | contig 60998 bp, 84 predicted proteins | sample MGYA00519773_ERZ827450 | MGnify/ENA primary metagenome ERZ827450 (study PRJEB31778, sample SAMEA3449306) | human gut metagenome | biome: human gut; feature: human-associated habitat; material: faeces | place: United Kingdom | collected 2010/2012 ...
CGTTACTGAAAACTTATAAAAAGTTATAAACCTTTATGTTTCATTCCTACTTCAATGAGTATGCTTTTGTACTGTCGAAACAGATACTACTCACAAGTTCTTGTACTCTCCATAGGCGTAAATTCCGAATTAACGTATCCGTACATATTTGCATTAACGTTTCATTGTTAGCTTGCAAATTTTTCTCCATAAGCTTTTAGGTTTAGTGATGCTTGAAAATCTCTATTTATAACATTTCCACATTCACATTTATAAATTCTGTTAGATAATTTCAAATCCTTTTTTATATTTCCACAACAACTACAAAGTTTTGACGATGGATAAAATCTATCAGCTACAATGAGCTGAATACCATTGTTATTACATTTGTACTCAAGCTGTTTTCTGAATTCAAAGAATCCCTGATTCTGAACCGCTTTGGATAAATGTCTATTCTTCATCATTCCACTAACGTTTAAATCTTCGATACAAATAAATCTTGGTTTTCGATTTACGATTTCAGATGTGGTCTGATTTAAATAGTTTTTACGGATATTTGTTAATCTATGATTCACTTTAAGTAAAAGTTTTTCGCTTTTGATTACATTTTTAGTTTTACAGTAACTTACTCCTTTCTTATTTTTCTCATACTTTCGAGAAACTCTACGCTGTAACCTGCGTCTGCATTTCTCTAGTTTTTTAACTACTTGGCTTTTATTAATATTCTTGTATGTGTTGCCATCAGAGCAAATAGCCAAATCCTTAATTCCTAAATCAATTCCTATACCATCATTATTTAGATTTTTCTTGCAGTCTGGAAATTCCACGCATACGCTAATCCACCAGTTTAATCCGTCAAAGGATATTCTCGGATTCATATATTTAACATCTGTTGGAATACGTCCATGTTCTGCAAGTCTTACCCAATTCTTTTTTTGCTTATTTGCTTTCCTGCTGGAAGAAAAACCTTCAAGCTTAACGTGGGTATTACTGAATTGTATCTTAACGTTGTCCTGATAGAACTTCGGCATGGATCTCTTTCTGGACTTAAATCTTGGGAATTTTTGCAAACCCTTGAAAAAGTTCTGATACGCAGTACAGGCATCTTTAATTGCCTGCTTGGTTACATTGTTAGAAATATTCAATAACCATGCGTATTCCTCAGAATGTCTAAGCCTTGTAAATTCTTTTCTGAGTTCTGAATCCGAAATGAATTTGCCGCCTTTTTCATAAGTTTCTTTTTCCCTGGCCAAAGCCCAGTTATAAGCAAATCTTGAAGCACCTGCGTACTGAAACAGCTTAGTTTTCTGTACATTGTTTGGGATCAACATTACTTTTATGGCTTTTACCATCGGTCTCCTCCTGCATCAATTCTCGGATAAATTTCTTCGCTTTGTTCGCTCGTTTTCCTTGTAATTTGCAGCTGAATACTGTGATTATTTGAACCAGATCTTCAACAAATTCCTGCCGTTCAGATTTTTCAGTATTATCCATCTGTCATTCTAAATTTGTTTATGGCTGGAAACGCGACAATATCCAATTGTAATGCGGTTTTTAGGCTTTACATTTATTACCTGGTTGAGTTGCTCATCAGAATAATATTTACTCAAAGTATCAACTTCTTTCAATAATATTCTGCTCTAATATCTCAGAAAACTCAACATCTACTTATATGATTTTATAATTTATATTTAACTGTTGATAACCTCCTTATTCCGGGAATTTCTATTCCGATTTTCTGCCATTTTTGTATGTTTTCGATAATTTTATAGTAAAAGATCGCAATTTAATTGTCAATCTGTTCTTTAGGATTTTATAGAATATTTTATTTTTTTATGAACCACAACCTTTTCGTTTTCAACTGCAACTTTTTTCTTCCTGTTCCAGCTGCCTCGTTTTGCGTACAACCGGAAAAACACCGATCCTTCCAGTGAGGAATAAAAAACAAAAAAGCGGCCGCACATTACCGCACAGCCGCCTTTCATTTCTCTTCTTTTCGTATTTCCTGTCCGTCAGATCGTCACGATAACGCCGCCGTCATTGGCATACATGCTGCTGACGCCCGCAGTATCCATAATCACAACATCCTTTACAGAAACCTTAGAGGTCACCATCCGCTTCACACTTTCTGCACGCTCCGGGCAATTACAATGGGTGATCATCAGGGTCTTTTCCTCCGGTCTTGCCACATTGCGCACCACTGCGTCTGCCATCTTCTGCAGACCCTTACGGATGCCGATGCCCTGCCCGATCTGCTCGATCCTGCCGTCCATCGTGCCTGCCATAACGGGCTTGATGCTCAGAGTAGATGCAACCAGTGCCTTGATACCGCTGAGTCTGCCGTTTTTACGCAGAGTTTCCAGATTATCCAGGACAAAATACGTATTCATCTCACGGCGGAACGCTTCCAGACGGCTTACCACCTCTTCAAAGGGAAGTCCCTGTTCCTCCAGGGAAGCTGCCAGCAGCGCAAGCTGTGTCTCTCCGCAGGAAGCCGAACAGGAATCCATGACGTAAATCTGTTTGGACTCGTCCTCTTCCAGATACATCTGCCTCCCGACCATGGCACTGTTATAGCTTCCGCTCAAATTGCCGGACAGCGTTACCACATAAATATGCTCTGCCTCCGATTCAAACGCCTGCCGATAGCTCTCCGGCGACGGACAGGAGGAACGCGGGCACTGGGGACATGACGCAACCTGCTCCAGAAATTCTTTCTGATTAAAATGCTCATCGTCCATAATCCGGTAATCGCCGACCTCCAGACCAAGCGGTACGATTTCAAAATGCGGATCCTTCTTATATTTCTCCGGCAGCTCACAACAGCTGTCCACAACGATTTTATAACTCATGTTTTCCTCCATACCGCAGGCGCTTTGCGCCTGCCGCACCACGGCTTCTCGTATATTCTCAAAACCAATCCATGTAGTTTTCATTACTACATATGATAACACGTTCTGACTGTTCCTGTAAAGGGTATTTCCAAAAAACCCCATCTCTGATATACTGATACCACAGTTCACTCGTGGATTTTTGAAGGAAGATTTCGTGCTCGCACGAAAATCTGACTGAAAAAAGCTACGAAGGGAGCGCCGCTTCATGAGCAAAAGGAGCTGCGCAGCAGCGGGAAGCGTCGCAGACGCGTTTTTGCGAATGGCGCGGGTGAACTGTTTCACAACCGACCGGCACGCATATCACAAAAACCGCGCAGCAGCGGGAAGCGTCGCAGACGCGTTTTTGCGAATGGCTTTTCATGGAAGGAGATTTATATGACCGCTTTTCAGATTCTTGAAATGAAACATTTTATGGCGAAGCTTTTGACAGAGGATTGCTTTGACTCTTTTCTGCTGGAGAAGGCTTCGGTTTCCTGCGCCGTTTCCTATGAAATCGACGGGCGCGTCAATCCCGAATTTTATCAGGACGATGAAACGCCGGACGCCGGCTACCTGTTTCTGCCCTGGAAATCCATCCGCCCGGTTCTGTTTCAGATGATCCGCGGCAAACACACGCCTCTTTCCTTCAAATTCGTCCTGCATCTCATGCCCCAGTATGTCCCCGGCGTCATGAAGGGCGCAGATCCGTCTTTAAAACCGGAACAGGTTCAGGCGCTGGTCCTGACCATAAAATATGACGGCTCCGCCATCCGCCTGACGACCGGAACCGCCTTTTCTTCCTTTGTCCCCGATAAAACACTGGACGCGCAGTGGGACAAAACCATGCGCCAGTTTCTTTCCCGCAAGGAAATCGCCTGCAGGGAATAATACTTTTATCTTTTCATTTTAGGTTTAAAAACAAGGCTCGCCAGATATCCGAAAATCAGCGCCGCCGCAGTTCCGGCAGCCCCTGCCTGAAAGCCTCCCGTAAACAACCCGAGAAATCCGTCTTGTTCCACCGCTTCTTTTACGCCCTTCATCAACGTATGCCCAAAGCCAAGCAGCGGCACGCTCGCCCCTGCCCCGGCAAAATCGACAAAGGGCTGATACCAGCCAAGTGCGCTCAGCACTGCGCCCGAGCAGACCAAAAGTACCATAATCCGCCCCGGCATCAGCTTCGTCTTTTCCATCAAAATCTGCACCAGCGCGCAAATCAGACCACCTACCCAGAATGCATTCAAATAGTCCATCGCCCACACGCCCCTTTCCTTTTCCCGGCAGTTTCTTTCCAAAGAGCACCGCCGTTTTGGTCAGGATGCGCAGCAGATTCCTGTTTTATACACTGTGAATAATGTCTTGCACGCTTTTTAGACCGTCACTCTGCGTCCACCGTCACCAAAACATCCCCGTACAGCACACCGTCGTAATAATCCAGCAGCAGCTTCACCACGCCGTCATACGCTTTCATGCCCTCTTCCACTCCGTTTAATTTCAGAGAAGCCGTTGTCGCCGCGTTGGAAACCTTTTTCGCTGTTTTGGTACTGACAACCGCCTTTTTCTCGACAGTCTGCCATGCTTCCCGGGTCAAAAACATGTTATCCGCATAAACCTGTGCAGAAATCTGCGGATGCTTCGCGTATTCTTTCCGGCTCTTTTGAATGCTCTCACGAAATTCTTTTTCCACATAATTGAGCACGCCCATATAGCCGCTGTAGCGGAAAAATGCATCGTCTGAGTTGATACATGCAAGATATCCGATCAGATTCGCCTCATCCTCCTGCATAAAGCCCTTTAAATGTGCAAATTCATGACAGATCACTGAGGGCTTATTTACAATATACATCGTTCCGTTGTAGTTTGCTTCCATGGAAAATGGGAAATAATACCCCATCATATAGGTCTGACTGAGCAGCTCCGAAAAATAAATCTCCTTCGGCTGCGGATAATAGCCCTGCAGGCGTCCATAATCTGTGCCGACCTGCTGCATCGCCTCTACAGCCGCCTGATTCATGTCTCCCTTATAAATCAGATAGCCGTCTGCATCCCGCTCCATCTGCTCTGCAAGCTCGTTGGCATTGACCACAATATAATCCCGCAGCACAGCAAGCTCTGCCTTGGAATAGTTCTCACTGCGCACCTGCTCCATATACCGATCCTCAAACGCCGAAGAATGATACAGCAAAAAACAATTACAGGTCATAACCCAGACGAGTGCCAGAAAAATCCAGGAAAATGTACAGGAAAAGCTGTGAAACAATTTTTTGCTCCACGCTTTTTTTACAGTCAAACGCAAAAATCCTACCGCTGCAAACGCTGTCAGGAACAAAATTCCCAGCACGATCATGCCCTCTCCGACGCTGAACGGAAAAACCGACATCACCCGCGTGGAAATGCTGCTCCATACCGGAAAAACCGATTCCGCATAAAAATCGCAGAAGCTGCTGCTTTTCCACGCCAACACATTTAACGCCAACGCTGTCAGAAACAAAATGCCCCATACCTTTTTTTTCAACTGATCATCCCCTAATCGTCAACCTGTCCTTGTACCTTCCTACTATCTAGTATATCCGGTTGCCGCCGATAAGAAGCTGAACGATTTGTAAACGATTATGAACATTTTGTGACAAAAAAAGAATCGGTTATTCGCCGATTCTTCTCTCTTTTTCACAGTACTCTTTTATCATTCCATTTTTTATTTGTGCTATTTGTTGTTTTCTCTCTGCATCATGAAGTTCGGATACAGCAAATGTTCTACTTCCGCAAAAATCTGATACATTCCATCCGCATGGTCTGCCAGCCTGCGAAGTGCCTCCAGCGCCGGATTATTCCGTCCTGCCAGATCATCCAGCGAACATTCCAGTGCATTTGCAATCTTCAAAATACTGATAAAGGATGGTCTGCCGATTTTTCCTGCCATCAGATGCTTTACGGTTTCATAAGGAAGATCCGCTTTATCCGCCAGCGTCTTCATCGACCAGTTCCGGCGGATCATCTGATACCCGATATTTTCAATCAGCTGATCTGTGACCTGTGCATAATACCCATTCTCCTCTAGCGTATGCTTCTGTTCCATAAAAAATCCCCCCGGCTGACAGCCAAAAAACAACGCCCTAAACGAGCTGCTACAATAGAATGCACGCTCTGCGAGCATTCTATTGTCATGAATAATAGAATGTACGCAGAATGCACGCTCTGCGAGCATTTTATTGTCATGAATAAAACAAGAAAAAGCCAGAAAAGATATCGTCTTCTCTGACTTTTCCGCAATACCAGGGGCAGTAGGAATCGAACCCACATCGACGGTTTTGGAGACCGCTGTTCTACCTTTGAACTATGCCCCTATCGAACTGACAAGTGATATTATAGCACGATACTTTCTAATTTTGCAAGCCTTTTTTTTACTTTTTTATACAAATCTCTTTTTTCTCCGTTCTCTGCGCTTTTCCATCGAAAGGGGTGCAAATATCGTTTTTCTCCCAATAAATCCGATGATCCTTGTCATATAAATTCCGGTGATACTTCCTGCCGTATCGATCGCCACGTCCCGAAGCGCCGGCGAGCGTCCTGCCACAAACATCTGATGGTACTCATCCAGCCCGGCAAACCCGGCACAGAACAGTCCGGCAGCGAGCACGAGCCAAAAGCCCCGCAGCCGATAAACATACAAGGGCAGGGAAAGTGTCAGTCCCAACAAAAAATATTCGCTAAAATGTGCCATCTTCCTTACGAGAAAATGAATCTCATCTACATACACTCCCACCTGCGCGGTATCCAGATTGCCGGAGGTCAGCTTTCCCAGCAGGAGCACCACCTTTTCACTGACCAGCATACTCAGCTGTCCGGATTCGTCCGCCGTCTGGGCGGAAAAGGAAAAGATCATATACATCACGCACAGCGCCGGTACAAAGGATAAGGGCTTTAATAAAAAACGAAACATCTTCTTTATGGTCAACCAGAAATATTTCATGTTCACTCCATTCTGCAGATCACAGACAGCTTACCGTATCCTTTAGGGAGCCTTTGCTCCGAGCTTACCGTCTGTCCTTTTTGTGCCTGCCTTTTGTCCGTTTAATATAGTCTATATTTCCATTTCTTGCAAGAAAGAAACCCTTAATTTTTTATGAACAGCTCAAACGGTACGAGTGAACTGTAACAGAAAAACCTAATTTGTGAAGTTTTTTCAAATTAAGTGTTGACTTCTGTCCGATTATGCTGTATCATATCATTTGTCCGGTTGAGAAATACGGCACATCGGGGTGTGGCTCAGGTGGTAGAGCGCTTCGTTAGGGACGAAGAGGCCGCAAGTTCAAGTCTTGTCACTCCGACTAAAAGAACCTTGAGAGATCAAGGTTCTTTTTGCTTTGTGTCATATTTCGTGTCATACATCATCAAAAAATAAAAAGCTGGGAGGACTTTGCTTGCCCTCTCAGCTTATGTCTTTATTCTGGTTTTCTTTTATTCGCCACTTTTCAAAATCTCCGTTTTTTACTGCTTCTTCCGCTTCAGCAAATAGTAAAAGTTAGATAAAAAAAGAAGGGGCAGCTTTTCGGCTGTCCCTAACTTTTAAAATTCATCGATCATCGGGCAATCGTGATGATCCATCTCCTTTAGATCATCTATGCTCACATAGTACTTTATGAGCGCGTATGCAATGTCTCTTTTCCCTGGTGCGGCGTTCAGGTCAAAAGTAAATGGAATCTTCCGGAGCGCATCGTTGTATGCCGCTGAAAAGATCATGTATGCCCGCGTATGTAGTTTTGCCGGTCTCTCGCCGGATTTCTGATTCCGGTAATCCTCTGCGATTCCTTTCCAGCTCAAATCCTCCGGAATCTCTGAAGTAATATATACGCGCTCCGCGTAATCATCAGGGAGTTTTTCTACCTCGATGTATGCATATTTCCGCTGCCCGTTTTTCTCGTATTTAAATACGATATCATCGATATACGGAAGCGCGGTATATTCCACTCCGTTTTCTTTCAAGACATCTTCAAAAGGTCTGTCTATAATCTGATAAATAACCTCAATTCCATAATGATTAAATTTTTCCATTTTTTCTTCTCCTTTTTCATTTTCTTTTTCCAGCCGATCCAGTTCAGCTGCGACTGCCTTTTTTATAAAAGGAGCTGCAGCTTTAATACCCAAAGCTTCCATACGTTCCCGTGTGCCTGCCGGAAACACGACATTCACGCGGTCGTTCTTTTTCTGGTACTCTTGCGAGTACCAGATTTGCTTTTCAGGTGTCTTATTTTCTTTTTTCCCCATTTTCAATCCTTTCCAAAACAGAAGGGGAAGAAACGCCCCTGCTGTTTTTACTCAGTTATTTCGGTGAGTGTATACTCACCTTCTTTAAATCTCGGATTATCTCTAAACCTATTGGCTACGCAAATACACGCGCCATTCAAGGCTGCAGCTTCTCCTTCGTGAATGAATATTTCATCCTCGTAATAGATCCTACTGACTTCTTTTTTTAAATTGAAGGAATACCCTTCAATTTTGAATCTCTTTTTCATTTTTTCGTCTCCTTTTTTTGTTACTTATGCGATTATAATACACTAAAGCACGCCATTTGTAAATACTAAAGCACATATTTTATAAAACAAAGCAGAGCCCATAAGAGCCCTGCTTTTCGGTGTTGTTTTCCTGTATGTCTTTGGTCGGAAAATTTACTCTTTCCTCCACTTTTTTGTTTTCCCATCCCATTTAAAACCGCGTTCTTTCAGTTCTGCACGGATGCCATACGTCTGTCCCGAGACAGCTTTAACCTTGTCCCAGTTGATACCAAACGTGTCTCCATCCTCTGCGCCAGCATTTAACTTATATGTAAGATACTGCGTTTTATTTGTTTTAGATGTCTTTTCGCGTTTTTCAGGAGTAGCATAGTCAAAAGATAACTCCCCGGTACGATCATCAGCAGATGCCTGCAAAATCTCGTTCTTGTAATAAGACCCGTAATACCCGCGTGATTCTCTATATACTGCTTCTATTTCCCTGGGCTCTGCAGATGGATCGATGATCCCCCCTCTATTTTTTTTCGCACTTCCGGCTGCGTTTAAAGCAGCTCCGCGACCGCCAAAAAATTGTAAGTCTACTTTCATTTTGTCCTCCCTCTTTTTAGTTGACATCTGCTCGTCTACTTTACGAGATTATCTTCTGCGGCTTCGTCTGTTCGCCCGGTTGGCTTTTCTTGCATTACGCGATCCTTGCACAAACGTTTTGTCACTTGCATACGCTCTGTCTAAAAACGTATCCATTTCTTTTCGGTATGCTGCATGTTTTTTTTCATCTGCCCTCTTCATTGCTGCGGTTACTGGTGCCGTTTTTGCCCCATTGGATTCTACCCGGCGTTTGAACTCTGCTGGTGTCATGTTTTGTGGAGTTGGCTCAGCCATTCCTCCCATCCCCGCCGAATAATAATTCTGATTTCCGTGTTTCTCGAAATAATACCGTGTCGTTTCTCCGTTATACGTAACATCCAGCCCAACGCCGCCGATTTTTCCCAAACCGCTGCTTCCTCCACGTCCTCCGAAAAACTGTAAATTTATCACCATGCCGCCACCTCCGCAACGTTAAATTTATCGCTAAACGGCTTTATCCTGATTATATCACCTTTGCAATCGTCTGGTACAGATCCATAAAAGATAATCTTATCAGGACATAGCCGCTTCATCATTTCATCATAGCCTGCGGCCGGGAGGACTTTGAATGTTCTCTCGGCCTATATCTTTATTCCAAGATCTTAACCTTATGGACAATCCCATTAATTCCCATCGCCGCAAACTGCTGCCGGATAACCTCTGCCTGCTCGCGTGTCCATACATCAGCTACGGATACTGTGTAAATCACTCCCGGCTCCGCTGCAGGATGCGTCCATTCCGCAGGATCATCATATGCGATATCAAGGTCTGCATCTCCCCTGATACCTGGGATCTCCCCACAGCTCGTGTACTGCCATACAGATATGTCTCCGTCAACATTTGGCTTGTATTTCTGATCCGGCTCGTCATCAAACTGCATCGTTCGATATCCGCGATAATAGCGTGCTATCCACAACCGTGTCCCAGCAAACGCATTAAAGTCAAACCAACGCTCCTTATAAACATACAACCCGATATACAGACCAAATCCGTACCCTGCCGTTGTGATGACCTCCTGCGCTGCACGGATGCACTCTGTCAGCTTCTCAACTCCCAGCGGTCGCAGCGCACCTTTGTCCTCCACATCCCACCATACCATTGTGCCGGTCAGCCCGTAAGACCGCAATAATGCTACGATCTGCTGCGCTTCCTGTTGCGCCACTTCCGGCGTGGCTGCGTAGGTATATTTATAAACTGCTATCGGAATGCCGTGCTTTCGGCAGCCTTCCAAATTTGCAGCAAACTGATGGTCTGTCTTGCCTGATCGGCGCACACTGCGCAGGATTGCGAATGCAACATTTGCCGCTGCAACCTGTGCCCAGTCTATGGCACCTTGATTATCTGATACGTCTAACCCTTTCCACATAAGTATTACCTCACCACAAAGTTCTCCCACTTCTTGTATGCGTCTACATACGTTTCCTGCTTGTCCCCATTATATGTGATTTCATAATACATCCCGTCAGAAACAGTTGTGCTCAGCAGCGCCTTGTGATTCTGAAGCGTCTTGCAGTACCAGACCACATATACATCATCCTGTGCAATCTGCTTCTGGTCGGTTTTGTCCGCATGACTGTTGAAATAGTCAACGACAATCTGTTTGCTCTTTTCCAAAAATTCTTTGCTTCCCATACTTTCAATCCTCCGTATAATCTTCAATCACAGCAATTCCGTACTCAATGGCGCAAGTATTTTCGATGCGGCATCCTCTTGCGTTTTCCCAGCCTTTTGCAAAATATGCAATGTCTGCCGTAGAAAGCAATTCCAAAGATTTTCCCAAAAACCACAGAGGTCTCGCATCCGCAGGAGCGCTCTGGAAAAATGAATCAATAACCTCTATTTCTTCGCTCTCTGCAAAATTTCTCTTTGCGCTGGCAATTGCTTTTTCCCTCTCTTTTAAAATTTCCTCATCTGTTTTGCCTTTCATCGGCTGTGAAATAAAAAGTTTTTTCATATTCTGGTCTCCTTATTATTTTATGAGGGCGACCAAAGCCGCCCCAGAATCACACTTAACCCTGCGCGGGAGATAATCGGATCACCTTATCCTTCCTTGTCTGCTTCAATAGCTGCCGCATCTGTCAAACCCTCGCCGATGACATAGCCGATAACCGTAGCACCAGCCATGATCAGCGCAGAGATCTGTGTGGCTTCATTTTCCGTCCCTCCGCAAGCCACAATCATCAGCGTCACAAATGATGCCACGCTCATCCAAAGCTTTCTGCTTGTCAGTTTTCGCATCCAATCAATCTTTTTCATTGTCATACCTCCTTAATTTTGTATATGCTTCCATCCGGATATTTGATGTCTAGAGCTAACACCTCCGGCTGCAGCTTTTCGTGATAAATGTCATCCCCGCCGGCAGCTTCGTACACATTCCCCAGCTCTCGGAAGGTCTTTAATCCGTCCGGCGTCACATATCTCTGTGATGTAAATTCCTTATGTAGCCGCCACAGAGTTGTACGTAGCGAAGCAATCGTGCGTTCATTGTCCTTCTGGATGTACTCTTCCAGCATCCGAGTTATATTCTTTACATCCTGCTTCAATTCAATCTGTTTTTCGTACAAATCGTCCTGCCTTCTGGCAAGATTGTCCCTGATCGTAATAGATTGCTGGTGGTACTCCTCTTGCTTTGACACGACTCCACTTTGCAGCTCCTCGATATGTGAATAGACTGCTGCGATCTCCTTTTCACGCTGTTTCCGGAAAAGATTCTTTTTCTTTACCAACCCCAGTGCGTCAAGGACCTTATTCCAGCTTTCCACGATAGTCGGGATAAACATAAACACACCAGCGATCACAACCGCTATCGTCCCCCACCCAACATTTTCCGCCTTTTCTATCAGTTCAATAAGCATTTCCTACGCCTTTCTCATTCGCTGGCTTCTTTCCATACACTATCCGTTCCTACGGCTCCCGGCTCCCATACATTGTTATCAACAAGCGATTCCCAGACCTTACTGTTGTGTTTTACCTTATCGCCTTTTTTATATCCGTTTGTGCTTCCAGGCTGCTCCCAGTCCGGGATAACACCAGGATCAGGGATGAGTACCTTTGCAAACAGGGACGGTGCCGCTTCCGGGGTCCACTGCTCCTGTTTATCGTGGTCAGACAGGACATTGTACAGCACTTTATTATAAGTGCACCGCTGCCCTTTTGTCAGATGTGTTCCGTCCTTCAGTGCTTCCCATTCAGGGTACAGCGACGGCACGAGCAAAGCCTGTGCATCCGTGTTATCCACAGCGCTGATTTTAGCCTGCTCTAGCATTGCCAGGAGATTTTCTTTCGCTTTTTCCGTAAACATATCATTTGTCCTCCAAAATACCGTTGATTTCATTGATGCCGGACGTGATGCTGGAAACATCGTTTTCCAGCTTTGTGACTTTATCAGTCAGTCCATCCGGCAGCCCTGCTTCTTCAACTTTTTCCATATGCACCGTACATACAGCCACATGGGATTCCACAAAACCGCTCTCTGTGGTTGCGTCCTCCTGCTCGTAATTGATGGATGCTATCACGTCAGGCGTATATTTCAAACTCACGAATTTTTTAAACCCAGCATATCCGCATATCAGGTCAGTCCCAACATAATATCGCATCACAGCCGTATTCTCAGCGTTCGAAAACATGTCAATTATGCTTTTTGTATCGCTGCTTTTTATAGAGATTTGCAAGGTTTTCCCGCTTTGGACAATTCCATCAATCTCCAATTCTTTCCCAGATTTAAATACGATTTTTCTCATATTCTTACCTCTTTTCTGTTAGTATTTTAGGTTTTTTCTACATATCCCCGTAAAAATACACTGTGCCGGTTAATCCTACCCCTCGGTTCTCAACAGAGTTTGCTGGTCCGTTTTGAGACTTATTGCCTGCACATCCGGTAATTGTAATAGTCCCAGCTGACGCATCATATCCCAAGGCAGGTGAACAAGTGGCAACAGGATCATAAGCTGCCCTACCTCCATAGTCGCTATATCTATGTGAGCTTGTTGTTGTGGCATTTGTAACTACAAAAGCAAAGTCCTCTGCAGTCAATTTTTCATAGCCGGATATATGGGCAACAGAAAACGATCCATTTCCAACCCCTGATTTAATAACATGCCGATCTGTCTTACCCAATTTTTTTGTTACTGTATCAGCACCAGTGGAGTATGTGATATAAACCCCGTCCTCTCTAGCGTCCATGCCTTTGATCGCACCATTGTCGTTAAGTGAATCAATATTGGTCTTTGCCTTCGCAAATCCGTTCGAGATTCGCTGTTCGAGGTCGTTCATGTTTTTAGTGTTAAACGCATCGCCCTCCTGAGACACCTGCCCCTCGCTGCGGGATACGTCATACGTTGTCGTTTCCCCATTCGCGACATTTCTAAGTAATCTCCTGCCTGCAAATTCCACAAGGCGGGCTTTCCACTCTTTTGGCGTAAACCACGTTTCTGCCATTATAAAATTCCTATTCCTTCCCCGGCGTAGATTTCATCGCCGCAATAATAATAACTGCCCACAACTCGATCATAGACATATTTGACATCGTGCAAGATCCGTTCTATGGCGTTCCATTTTTGATAAGTAATCAGCGGCGGGTCTGGTGTGGCAGGGGTATCTTTCAAAGCACTCCACGCCTCTCGGATCCGCTGCACGTTGTCGCAGATCCGTTTAAAATCACTTACTCGCGGAATCTGATTCGCCCCCCATGTCTTCACCGTCACGCTTACCGCCAAAGTTTCAGCGATCTCACGGATGTTACTTTCGATCCGGTTCAAATCCGCTACATTCAACGCACCCTTCATTCCGGCAGCCCATTCCATTTTTTCTTCTTCGGAGATTGTCCCTGCAGCGTATTTATCATTCAAAACCTTTGCCCGTTCAACGTCCGCCTGCGTTCGGTCATACACCCATTCCATCAGATAATCCCTACCTTCTCATCAGAATACAGCTCGCCGGAATAATACTCTTCTGATGTTATTTTATAATATCCACGGTATTTTGCCGTACCCACAAATCCACCCGTGAGGTCAATGCTGAGGGATTCTATACAGGCGACAAAATTACCATGCATTTGCAAGGTATTTTCGACTTCCGCCCAGTCTCCCGCTTTTTCCTCTGCGGACAAATGACGTGTCTGGATGATCTGCTGGAGTTGGTAATAATCCAGGATATTGTCAGCAACCTTCTGTGCGCTTTCGTAATTCAAAAGCGTTCCGGAAAATGTTTTCGTGTTCCGCACTTCACCGGACTTTATATGCTCGATTCTGGACAGTGTAGCCAGCTCTGTACCAACATATTTGTGCCCCATGATCGTGACCTCTGCACGGGCGTTTCCCGCGATTTCCAGCACAACATAGTACGGCATTTGTTTAACAATCCTTCCAGCAGATGCGCTCATGTTCGCTGCCGGGCTTGTGAGCTGAATTGTATGTATCCCTGGATCGTATGTGCCTTTCGTAATCTCGCTTTCCGCCGCGTCCAACACCCATGTTTTATATTTTACGCTTACGTCTGACACATAAGGATCTGCCTTTAACGTCGTGGAAAATTTCCGGCTGCGCGGAATCGTTGTCGATATTTTTCTGGTCGATTTTCGTATTTCGATTCCAGATCGGCGGGACGTGTTCATAATAGCCGAACAAGCGAATAAGACCTCCCGTAAAGCTTTTTGACAGGTTTGGATTTTAAGCGTGCCATACAGGGGCGTTTTCGCCACCTCTTCCTCTACTGTATAATCTTCAATCCCTGCCGCTGTCATAATCTCTTCGATCACACTTCCCGCCGTTTCTCCGTCGTATATCCGCCCGTCTTTAAAATCCACATTAGCAAGCATCCCTTTGTAGTCAATCGCCGATATTTGTGTGACGTTTTTTGCGGTACTGTTAGATTCCATGAAAAACACGCCCAGCGGCATCTTCACGCCGTCAACGATTTCATAGGGTAACATTCTCTGCTTTTTCTGCAATGTTTTGTGCAACCCGTCGATTTTGCCAATATTAAAATCATCATCAGGGTCAACAAAGTCAAACGTAAGCTTGTCCGTCTTGACCTGATTACTGATAGGGTCTGTGTCATTTACAAGCTTCGCGCTTTTTATAACATCCGGCCCCCAGATAAACGTTGTGCCATACTCGAGATAGTTTAACTTTACATTGTACCACGGTAGGGCACGTACAAATCGGATTTCAATGCGTCCGTATTCCTCCACCTGGTTTTCGGCAAAATAATTCAGTTTGTCCGGAAAGAAACGTTTTTGCGATTTATATGTACCGCCGAGGTCGTACCATGTCACTTCCATCTCCAGCGGGAATGTTTCCGAAAAATGAAAAGTCAGCCCGATAGAGGTATGATTTTCGGTAAAATCTATTCTGATTACAGGCTGTTTTGTGAAAATTCCATCTGCGCCCGCTTGCACATCCGAAAAAAATGGGATGTCCGTCGGCGTGTCTGGCATTTCGCTAAGACTCCCATCCAACACGAAAAAATTATGTTCCAGTGTAGCGTATTTTGGTGGGCTGCCTTTTGACTTAAACAGCCCCATATCCCCAAAAGCAGCATTGCTCTCTGTGCTTTCTTTTGCATCAGGCAGAGCAGTCGTGTCATACAGATTGTATTCGACATAAAATTCTGTTTTCATCATGGTCTCCTTGCCGGTTCTTTCGCCGTAAACTTGCAGGTAAACCCTTTATAATCAGCGCTATCCTGTGTTATCTTCTCGTATTCATCAGAGACGCTGGATATATAAGCTGTGTATTCGTAATAACCAGGATCTGACGGCAGCGAAATAATATGGAATGGGACGGGCTCTGTAACCTTATCCCAGAAACGTTTATATACGCCATCCGGGAACGAGCTGCTCTTCCCGACCGACATTGTGTAGTTAAAATACACGCCTATCAATTCACGATGGAGCTCTCCCGTTTCAACTCTTTCGGCGAATTTGTCGAGGAAATCCGCGTTTCTTTTTATGGACACGATGGGGATGTTAAAATACTCCCCATCTATGTATATGCCGCGTGTAAAAATCATCCTCCGATCACCTCCAGATCATATCCTTGCCTGCTTGCTTCCGATAAGAAATCCTGCAGTGTAGCTTGCGCCAGATCTACCCCGTTTACCTGCAAGACAATTTTCGCCGTTCTAAATCCGCCGCCGCTCTCTGCCATTACCTCCGATACAGCTTGTTTGATTGTGCCTATCGGCGCTTCGATGTTGGTCTGCCCTGCCCGCTGGTCGCCCAGAATCGCCAGGAACGGGTTGCCGCCACGGATTACCGAGCCAGATGCAAGCGCCGGGATATCCCGCAGGGTACGAGATGCAAAGCTTTCGTTTATGGCATACGGCTGCGTGGACATTGTTCGCGGCTTCGATGATCCGCCACCAGTAAATGCGTTTTTGATACCGCTGCCGATGTTCTTGATTTCCTCTATAACGCCTGCAATCATGTCGCTAACCCATGTAAAGAAGCCGGACAAGAACGCCTTTATAGAATCCACGACGCCTTCTACTTTGGTTTTAAAAATCGTGAAGATTTCCTGCGCGGTATTCCATGCGCCCTTCCAGTCTCCATCAATCAGCTGCTTAACAACTTTTACAAACAGACGAAATACAGTTTTCATGATGTCAATAATACTTTTTATCTTATTCCAGAAATCGTTGAACGTATCCCAAGCAACCGCCCACGCCTCTTTCCAAAATTCTAAACAATCGTTTATAAACGTCATAAAGGTTGTAAAACCGTCAACAATCGTCTTAATTCCAAGTATAATAAACTCTAACAGCACCCCTAATCCTTGCACCAAGAATGGCACTGCGTAGGTCATAATCCAGTCAACAATCGGTTGCAAAATACTCTCCCAAAAAGATTTTAAAATATCCGCAACCAACCCAACTCCTCTTATTATAGCTTCCCAAGCCGGCAGAAAAGACTGCGTAAGAAGCTCTGATATTCTAGTCCCGATTCTGTCGATAACTGGCTGAATGTGTGTATTCCATGCGGTTAAAAAATGGTTGACAACCTCTGAAAGCCCGCTCGTTATACTATCAAATAATGGCTTTATATGAGCGTCGTACATTGCATTCAGGCTATCAAACGCTTTATCTACAGCCGTCTTAAATCCTTCCAGCACGGTAGCTGCGCCACCTAATAACCCCTCCAGTGCAGTCTTGAACCCGTCAGCATTTTCTGTAAACGGTACAATAAGCATTTGTAAAAAGTCCCGCCCCAGTTTAAGCGCAAGTTCAGTCAGCCCCATAGCTGCATCCGCAATGCTTCCTATCAGCGCCGATACAAAGCGGATCCCGCTTTCGCTTGCAAATGCTTCAAATACATGGGCTATACTCTGGAACAAATCAGCCAGAAGAAGGTTTATATCTGCCCCCACGTTAAATGCGGATATCAGGAATTTTTTTATCCGGTCGGTATTGTTTTCGAGATAATCCCCAATCCCGCCGATCAAAGCCGCCGCCAGAGTAAGCCCTATGCTCGCCATTGAGCCGGTAAAGGAACCCAACATATACATAAAAGTTTTAAGGAAGTTGTCAGCAGCCCCTATAACCGCAGGGTCCGACCATATCTCTATCCATGCATCACGGATTTGCTGAAGCCCATTTTTGATAATATCTAAGCGGTATTCAAAATCACCCAAGCCATCCCAGAAGCCTTCCGCAAAAGCATCTTTTAACTCTTTTACATAGTCAAGAATAGGTTTCAGATTCTCCAAAATCCCATCAAGCCAAGACTTCACTCCTGCATCAACAGGGACTTCCTCGAACATGTCTTTCGGCTGCGTTCCGCCTCCACCGCCGCCGGAATCATCCTGCTTTTGCAACACATCCAGGTCATCAAACTTTGCCAAAGCTCCGGCTGCCTTTTTTGCCGCCGCTGCTGTTCCATTCAGGGAATCGTTATAGGAATCCTGTATCTTTTTCGCTCGGATGAAAGTGCTTTTCCCGCCGAGGATGGCAATAAGCTGCGCCACGTATGTTATCGCCCGCGTTATCCCGTTTATAAGCGCATTTAGATACGGAATTGCTATCTGGACAATCGGTGCAAAGGCAGCTGCAAGCGCATTTCCAAGCGTAACCAGGGAATTTTTTAGCGTCTGAAATGAATTTGCCAACGGCTCAGAATATTTTGCAAGGTTTGAGAATCCCTTTTGCATTCCGGACACCATCGCATTAAATGCTTTTGTTATCCAGTTAAATACCAAAAGCGATAACGCGATACCTTTCAGCCTTGACGCAAATGTGCTGAACATCCCTGCACTTTTCTTTGATGAGAATGCGATTCCTTTTAGCCTTGACGCAAGGGCGCTGAACAGCCCCGCGATTTTTTTCGCGCCGGACGAGGCTGTTTTAAATGCTTTATCGGCAGAATTCTTCATCCGGTCAAATTCTTTTTTGATGGGCTTCTGCTTCGCGTTAAGTTCTGCCATCCTGCGCTTTGAAACATCTATGTTTCCGGCAAGCTGAGACGCTTTTGCAGACATTTTTTGAAACTCTTCCGTGTCTTTCGGGGATACAAACGCAGCGCCGGATGCTTTCTCCGCGTTTATTTTTGCCTTGATTTCATCTACTTTTTGAGCCGCTTCATCCAGTTGAGCCTTGTCCACCTTCGGGGTATACGCCTTTCCACTGTTCTCCATCTGCTGAAGCTTTTCTTTCAGATCATCTACACGGTCGGATGCGGCTGCAACCTGTTCATTTAGTACGTCCCATGCGCCGCCGGTTTGAGGTACCCCCATGTTTTCCCAGTCTGTCTGACGTGCTACAAGCTTAGACAGCTCTCCTTGCGCCGCAACGAGGTCTTTCTGTAAAGCTTTATACTCAGACGTTGCCGCCCCCTTTTGTGACATACGGGCCTGCAGTTTTGAATACTCGGATTCTGCCTTTTCTAACTCTCTTTGTAATTCTGCAAATTTTTCTGTCGGGATTTTCTTTTGCGAAAATTCTTCCATTTTGCGATTGAGAGAATCTAAAGCCGCGCTGTCTTTTTTTATGGCATTAGACACGCGCATCATCTGGCTGTTTAAATCTTTTGTTTCAATTTTTGTGTTTATCCGTATCGAACCGTCATATTTCGGCATATCAGCCTCCTACCTTGATCCATTTCATAAAAGCGTCAACGTCTTCCTGTTCCTCTTCTGTCAGTTCCTCTTCCCGCTCTATTGCAAATATTTGTTTCTGCTCCTGCAATGCCTGTTTTGCACGCGTGTCCATCTTAGGGTCTATTTTCTGCTGCCGGATGGCTATGACGTTCGTGTATGCGCATTCACCGAGCGTGGACAGCAGTCCCATGAACGCCCAGTAGTGCATGTCAGACCGGTTCAGGTCGATTCCGTACTTCTCCAGAAATGCTGAATAGATGCGCCACTGGTCTATGTCAAAATCTGTTACCGGAACTTTGTCCTCATCCTTCGGGCGGTTGTCGGTATACCACCCGCTCAGAAACCACCTAAGGCCATCCACGGCAGTTTTTAAATCGGGTAAAGAAGAAGGGCTGCCGTCCCCATCCTCTGACGGATACAGCAGCCCCAGCGCTACAGCCAACCTTTCATCGTCTGATAGGTCCGGATCTTGCAAAGCCTGTGAAATCTGGATCCCTGTCTGGAAGGCTTCGTCTATGCGGAAACCCTCATATTCTGTTGGGAATTTATCAAGCAGCACATTCCACATTTAATTGCTTCGCGCCCCTTTCCTGTTCGGGCTGTATTTGCTTGTGATTTTCTGATTTCGTTCAGTGGCGAAGCCCTGAAGAATCGGTATGATCTGGTCTAAAAAGTCCGCGATAAGCTCCATTCCCGGGGATTCCACGTCAGGGAACACCTTTTTGCAACACCCGCTCCCAAACAGAGAATCCAACTCAGCGCAGGCCTCTTTGCATAAAGCGTCATACGCTCCGAAGCGTTCCGTGAAATCACCGGAAGAATCATTAGCAATCCTATCGGCTTCCTCGTTTTTTGCATTCAGCCATGCCACAAAATCGTCAAAACGCTTAAAAAAACTGTTGTCAGAGATGTTGACCGCAATATAATCGCCGTTATCGTTTACCTCAATTCGTTTAACGCCACTGTCTACTCGTAAACTTGCTGCTCCCATCTTGTCCTCCTTATTCCGTTAAAGCCCTGTCAGACGCGGGCGTCGCCGTGAATTTTCTTGTGGTTACGTTAAACGTTCCAGCTTCTCCGTCACCTCTGCCACCCAGAGTCAGTGTATCTGTCACGTTTGACCCTGCATCGCCACCTGTGCCACCTACACTCACAACGCAGCGACGGCGGACTGCCGGATATTCAGGTCCAGCGCCGGAAACTCTCACGCGGACATAGGATGTTATGGCATCAGCTCCGACGGGCAGCGTGTCTATCATCTTGTTAAACCAGTCTGTAAGATCCTGATCCTCTTCGTCTACGTTCTGCCTTTCAACTTCGATGGACGGCGTATAGGATTTAAGGTCCGTAGATCCGTTTTCCTGATTGATGTACTGTACCGTCTCCGTCTCGGGGTTCATTTCCTCCGTTAAAGAGGTAATACCCGTTCCCAGAAGCCGGTAGTCTGCCGCTGTCCCCTCAGAGGTCGTGTCCATTTTTACATCGACAAAATGTCTCAACAAATGTCTTTTCATTGCTTTTTTCCTTTCTTAAATTTCAGGCTCGATAACATTTTTATAAAAAACCGTAACCGGTAGAACCCAGTCCTGCACGCCATTCTCCTGCGGCTGTGTCCCATATGCGTTCCCGCGTGTTACCCGCTCAACCCTCCGCCCTGCGGTCAGATCTGGGTATATCGCTTTTTCGTACTCTTTCCCTTCAATCCCGGAGGGTTCGTGGCAAAGCCAGCGACCCAGCGTATCCAGGAATTCCAGAATAGTAATTTTCTGTCGTTCCCTTGCTCCCGTGGTCGAACGGTATACTACAAAGCAGGGATACCGGCATTCCTGATATATCCGCCCGAGTATATCTTCTTTTTCTGTATACACCAGCGCCCCGGAATCATTGGAAAACGCAATGCCATCCTCAGACCCGAGCTCTTCGAATTTAATTACTTCATCCGGATACAGCCCCGGAAACTGGTTAAGCAGCGACTTCATTGCCGCCGTCAAAACATCATAGCCGGTAGCATCATTCCCGATAGGTTCAGCCATTTTCCTCCACCTACTTCCCTAAGATTTCAAAATGCGGAATTATCGCATATGGTCCGCCCACTGACGATATAAGATAAACAAAATCCTTTTCGGTATTCATAAACGCGTAAAACCCTTCATATCGCCTGTCCGTATAATCTGCATCGTTCACAGGACTGTCCCCGTCCCATGCTCCTACCATAAAAAAATCTGTAGACGGATTAAATGTAATGCTGTCGGGCAACAAATCGTTGACCTGTCTGTTCCATTCCTTCGGCGGAAGCCACGGCAATTCTTTTCCGACGGTATCAACAACAATTTTTCTCCCGTCCTTAACCCCGAACGGGATATGTAACTGTGCATTATCTGTGCTGTCTGTCCCGTACAGTTTCATGATCTGCCCCCGATCAGTCTCAAGATGCACGCCGGAAAGCACATGGGGATACCAGATGGCGGCAGTGCTGGATTCGTAAAAATTGAATATTGTCACTATCGCATCATTCATCGGTATCCCTCATTTCACAAAGAGCTTCGTTAAATTTATCCGTAAACGCCCGGATTCTCACGATATTTCCCATGCATTCCTCTGGCACAGAACCGTAAAAGATGATCGTCTCCGGCTGCAACCGCCTCACCATTTCTTCATACCCTGCCAAAAACAGCGCCTTTTTTTCCTTGCTGTTCATGCAGCCAACAGAAGATACCGCCACCGTTCCACCCTCTGGCTCCCCATCGAAACACCAGTCATAAGAATCCGGTGTGCTCCATGAGATTGTTGGAATCACACGGCAACCATATTCTTGCAGATATGCACCTATCCAGTGCTTGCGATAATGGTTGTATATCTGGATAGCTTTCGGAAAATCGGTGTAGGTGCTGAAATCCGGTGTCAGAATGTACCGGAATTTGCTCAGTTTGTCCACGTACCTGTCTGGATTTCTCCATAGTGCGTCAAATTGGTAATCATCTAAGAAGAAATGAACAGCTTTCTCTTCTGGATTATTGCATTTTCCTCTGGCATAATTAAAACCGACAAATTCGCAGTTACCCTCGAATGTCTCAGGTTTTATCTGTGGTATACCGTATTCGCCGACGCCAGAGAAGATGCGGCGGTTCAGATTTTCGTAAGCTATACTTGTCTCTCGGTTTGCCATAGATTACTTCTTTCCGCTTCCAAAGAACCATGAATCAAAGTTTTTCATTCTGCGCTTTCTGGCTCTGTCATAAGTGGTGGTAGTACGGCTTGTATCGTGCAAAGCACTTGTATCGCCTTTTTCAGATGCCTTTGAAAATTTGTGCATTTCATCTCTCATGGCTGTACTGGCATTGACTAATTTTCGATGCTCTATAGCAAGCCTTTGATTTTTAAATAACGCCTCTGCACTTCCAAGTTTTGCGATTTTCCTTTTACTCTCACTTAATCTGTCATTTATATAATTCATTGTCTTTACTGCTTCGCTCTTTGTCTTGATTGACTTAAAGTAGCTAGTGTTTTCTGAATTAATGACCTTCTCGAGTTTACTGTCTTTTTTAACAGTTCCGCTCCCTCTTAAAGCGTCGCTTTTCTTTGAAGAATTAAAGTACACCTTCGCAATAAGCTTAGAAACCGGCTTCTCGTTACTTAACCCACTACTTCCGCCACGTCCGCCCATAAAATCACGCTTTCTTTGCCTGCTTGTATACCTGGTTTACTCCTGTGGCCGCCAGCCCGGACACCATGCCCACCGCCGCAGCATTGATATAGTCCGTCGCCGGGAAGTCCGGCATGATGTTCATTCCCAGCGCACCCAGAAGGCCGCCGCATACCGCCATAATGACCGGAATCCACTCATCCGGGATTTTCTGCGCCGCCTTACAGCCCAGACCGATAACATAGCAGATAGCCACGATGGCCACACAAGTTCCTAATGTCGTAATGTCCATGAGTTAATCCTCCTGTTTAACCACAATCTTTTTGCATAAAGCTAAAAATTTATTGTTACCCATTTCTACCTTATTCCTGCGTACAACAACGGTACGCCATCATCATTTTTCACTCCTGCCAGATAAAGCATTGCCGCATCTGCCAGAAGCTTGTTTGTCTCCTGTGCATCCCCGGCCGCCTGGTAGACCGCGCTCCATGCCTTTGCGCCGTTTGCCATTTCAGACGGGGAGGCGTAGGAAATTGATTCAGAACCGGCAGACTTGGAAGTAATTACTCCCGAAGTAACACCGCCAGCCCCGCCGGAAGATGTCCCCCCGGCAGCGGCAGATAGCGCCTGTTTATCTGCCAGCTCCAGTTGATATAACTTATCACAGACCGCACACACGGCCTTCTGTACCTTTGTCGCCGCCCTTTCATCAGACGGTAAGCCGTCAGCCAATCGGTCAAAGGTTACCACGTCCAGAAAGTCACTGGCGCGGTCTGCGATACGATCAAAGTCCTCCGCCGGGACGACATTCCCGTGGTAGATCTGTTCATAAAATGTAAATGTCGTGTATGCCATCCCGTCGGCCTCCTTATCTCCTACTCTTCCGTCTTGTTTCCCCGGAAAGCGGTTCGCCGTCAGTATTCAGGGGTGTACTGGCGGCCATCAACCCCCCGCGTTTACGGTAATCTTCGCAATGCCATCCAGGTATTCCGCGAACAGCACAAGGCCGGTGATCGCAAACGCCTCCGACACGGCGGTGTTGTAGTTGCCCTGTGTGTGGAAACCGATCAGATTGGTCTCGCCACTGGTGGTGTACACAAGGCCGGCTTTTGCAAAATCGCTGTCGTTGGGGTCGATGTAATACATAACGATGTTTTCCACCGGTGTAGCGATTACCGTATCAGCCGGGATCTCGCTGTCAGAAAGGAGGAAAATTGTATTGAACCCCATAAAATCCTTCAGGTACTGGAAGCCGAACTGATTCTGGATGGTGATGTTCGCTGCTCCGAGATACTTGTACACATCAAGGATGTTCACAAAGCCGACAACCCCGGTGATGTTCCGGTGCATCTGCTTAAACTTGTTCTCAACCTTGCCCTTTGCCATCGCAAGCGCCATCTGGAAGGTTGTTTCCTCGGACGTGAGCGTTCCGGTTTTCAGATAGTCGTAAAACTTCTTTGTCACGCCCGCCTGAAGCTGATAGAGGAACTCGTCGTCAGTCATCTGGACAGCGTTGTCATAACCGTGGTCTTTGATTGCTTCAATCGAAACGGCCTTCGCGTACTTCTCGATGGTCATTTCCTGATACTTCTTTTCCTTTACGGTAAATTTGCTATACGGGATATCCTCGCCTTCGCCTACTGCACCATCCTCGAGCGTCCCCTCCGCGTATTTACTTTTCAGCACTGCGCCGGGCTGCTTCTTGATGGGGCGCATAATCCCCAAGATTTCCCGCAGATGCTGCCAGTTGCGTTCAAAACGCGTAACAAAGTCCAGCTCTCTGGCTGTTACCTGTATATCTGTTGTTCCGATTATATTGGCCTTTGCCGCCATAATTGCCCTCCTGCTTTAATTAAATAAACTCATGTTCGCAGCAATTGCAGCCTGACGCTCAGAAGCATCCTTGATGCTCATAATCTGGTCTTTCGTCAGCGCGTCGCCCTGCCCCTGCTTGTTTGTCGGCTGTGTAAAGCGTGCCTGATTCTGCTGTGCTTTCTGCTGCTCATCGTCAACAAATGCCGAAGCGTCCTTTTCCTTCATCTGGGTTAGGAGGTCATTCAGTCCGAGGATTTTCCCGTCTTTCAGTTTTAATCCGGCCTCCTTGACTTCTGCCATAATTGCGCGCTTTGCCGCTTCGCTCGAGAATTTAATTCCTTCAAACTCCGTTTTCAGAGCGTCCGTGAAATCTCTCTCATACAGCTGCGCCTGTGCGTTTTTCTCGGCATCCTCGGCCTTTTTCTTCCAATCAGCCAAATCCTTCTGCATTGTTTCAAGGTCAACGCCCTCGAAGCCTTTCAGGGTGCTTTCTGCCGTCTCAGCTTTTTCTTTCCACGTGTCCCGGTCAGTCTCAGCCTTTCCCAGCTTCTTTTCATGTTCAGCTTTCGTGACGTAATTTTCCGCCACCTTTTTCGTAAGGCTTTCCTTTTTGTCCGCCGAGACCTCAATTCCCAGTTCTGTCAAAATTGCTTCAATATTCTGCATCTTTATCCTCCTAAACGTGATTGATTAACCGCCCGTCAGCGGTATGGATTAAGCCCGATAAACCACGGGCGGGGTAGTTGTGGGAAGGGGAATTGAACCCATGACACACGGCTTATAAGGCCGCTGCTCTACCTCCTGAGCTATCCCACAAAGCGCCCGGGGTAGCGGACCGGGCGAAAAGCGTAATGATCGGCGCTGTCTAAACAATGCACCTATACCGTGCGCCGGGGCTTGAACCCGGCTGCTTCCATGCACGGTGGCAAAAACAAAGAAAGATGGGATGGATTTTCCTGCAATTACGATTTACAGGATTGCACACAGACGGAGTCGAACCGCATTTTCAACCTTCCCGCAAGGCTGTGTGCTGTAAAGGAGGAAATACAAATACAAAAAAGAGCCAGCAATCTGTAAGAAATCCTTACAAATCACTGGCTCTGCGTCTGGCGTCTGGCACTTAACGGACGATAGGCTCTGCCTTTCCGTTTTCAATATTCACGAGGCTGGTCGTTTTACATTTCGGGCAAAACACCGGAAGATTATGCGCTGTCGTATCCTTGCGGAATGCTGACCGCGTTTTATTATTACAGACAGGACAGTATACCCTTTTGATCTCCATAATGATCATTCCTTTCCATAGCCTTTAATACATTTTACCAAACAAAAAAAACTATGGCGTACCCATGTTTAAAGCAAAAGCGGCAAGTTTCCTCGCCGCCTTTACTCACATCATCTTTCGTAATTTTTCGATATACCGCGAAATGGTCTCCCTCTCTTCTCGGCAGTCTGCATCTTTTGACAGATCTCCCAGCTCTTCCGTCAGTGCATCCATATGCTCTTCCAGAGCGGCCAGCATACGCCGCTTGCAATCCTCAGACTTGCCGTTGCGATAAGACTGCTTGTTTTCCATGTAATCATCATAAGGGTCATTGTTTCCGTTTCCACGGCTATAGTGCCCCTTTACATAGTGCTCCCCACGTCGCGCATAGGATGATCCATCGTCATAGGCCGTCATGCTCATTCCATCATCCCTGCTGTATCTCCCACGGCTGTCGCGTTTCCGCCTCTCGCTGTGGTCTCCTGCCTGGCTATATCCGCCTTCCATTTCGTCGAGAACGGCGTTATAATAGCCCTCTTTGCACTTCCAGTATTCCACATTTTCCATGTCTTTCAGCATGTCGATAAGCTTGTATGCAGTTTCAAGGTTTCCGGTGTTCAGACCTTTTTCCGCGATTTTATCCAGCTCTTCCCGGATGTTCTGCATCAATTTGTAACTCATGGTCTGCCCTCCTTAACCGCAAACCCGAACAGCTGTTATGTTCGGATTGTCTACTAACACAGGAATTGTCCCTGCGTTTTTGATGGAAACGTTTTCACAGCATCCACAGAACACATCGACGTATGTCTGGGACGATGCGTTAAAATACTGCTCTACTGCCGCAGGGGTGGCACGCATCACCGTGCCGCCGAGGATTTCCCCATCTCTGGCAATTCCCAGCGCCACTTCTCCTACCGTTTCCCCAGTCGGTACTGCGACGTTTCCGGAAAATGTGATCAGATATCTACCGGGCTTTACAAGCGTTATCTGCGCGCTTCCAGCCCTGTGTCTTTCTGCGCATCCGCCCTTTGTTGCCACTGCCGAAAACGGGATGGACTGCCCTACTGGGACCGTGACCGGCGTTGTGTTTACTAACTCAATCATTTTATTCTCCCTTCATTTCAAAAGGGGCAGACGTTCTCAGCCTGCCCCTTTTTGTGAATAACGGCATCAGCCGAACATCATGGCAAAATAATGCCACGAAGATACTCCGTCTGAAGTTTTAACATCCGCATCCCGTGTTGCCTCCGTAGCCACATCCGGCGCCAAAGCTAAAGCCTGTCGGGTTTACGATGGACGTGTACGGGGACATGACCGGATAAGACGGCACGGGTGTAGGTCTCAAAGCATTTAAGATGCTGTTTGTCTGTGCGTTGTTAGACAGCTGGAGCTGTGCGGACTGTAACTCGGTCTGCAAAGACTGTATCTTGTCCTGTGTAAACAGGTCGATGATGCGCTGTGTTCCGGCGTTCTGCGCGTCAATTACATCGCGGAATCCGTTGTTTACGGTATTCTGTAGGATGTTTGTCTGGGCTGCCATGTTGTAGTTTACGCCAGCAATAGCCTCACGGGTATCGCAGCAGCATTGCTGCATCTGATAACCCAGATTTGACAGGTTGGCGTTTACGCCAGCAAGGCCGTTGCAAAGCTGGCCGGAAAGGTTCTGGATCCCGTTTTCGATTCCCTGCGTGGAAAGCGCTGCGTCGATATCGGCACGGGTTGCATAACCCTGAAATGCAGGAGAATTTGCTCCTCCACCATTTCCGCCCCAGCCGCCGAAGCCGCCCCAGCCAAACATACCGAAAATCAGGAAAAGGATAATCCATGCACCCCAATCTCCGCCGAAGCCGTCATTTTTTCCTGTGCCGCCGGTTAATACGGCAACATCAGAAGCGGTTAAACCGTCTGTCATAGTAATTATCTCCTTCGATAATGTATTTACAAAACCGTGTGCACCCGGTTGTGTACTATTTAAAAAAGCCTTTAAACATTCCCTGCATCTGTTGTGCCATCTGCTGGGCTTGATTTAACTGTTGCTGGTTTATTTTGCCAGACTGTAAAAGTTTATTGATTTCCTCCTGTGGATTCCTGCCCTCCATCTCTTTCCGGAATCGTTGGAACTGTTCCAGCATTCCAGACATCCTGTTACCGTTCAGGGCCTCAAACAAGGGATTCGCCATGCCTGCCTCCTTCTGGCTTTGTTGCCGTTTCGAGATAACTATACAGCTCTTCGTATTTGCTTCTCAAATCGTCGTATTCTTTTCGAGTGACGTATTTATCATCTAAGTTTACTTCCGCCTGTTTCTGCTGATCTTGCGTGCCAACAGTGACCTCTTTGTAAGCAAAGGTTCGGAGAGCCGGCATCCCGGCGGCATCGGTAGTCTTTATATAAAAATTAGAGTTTTCGGAATCCATCAGAAGGACGCTTGTATTTGGAGCGACAAGATAAGATTTAGCTCCAGCCTCGCCTTGCACCCACAAAATCCCCTGATTTACCTGTTGCGTCTGCTGCGGCTGCTGATATTGAGCCTGCATCTGCGCCAGCCTGTCCATCTGCGGCTGTAATGGATTTATTTGTCCATACTGATACGGATTATAGCCATACCCTTGATATGGTAATGCCATGCCTGCGCCTCCTATGACTAATTCAATAACTTTCTATAGCTAAATTATGGCATAAAAAATAAGCCTCTGACAGTTCATCAAAGGCTTACAAAAGTATCAAATCAGCATACCCGTATTATCTTTTTGTTTATTCGCTGGCTCATTCTTTTCACAGTGGACACGCTCACGTTCATCATCTCCGCACATCTTTCCAGCTGGATATTCTGCGTCCGTAATTCAAAAAGCTGCCGTTCATCAGGTGTAAAATTGCAGTATTCGCGGAAAAAATCCAACTCAAATACTGTAAAATCACATACCTTCAAAATTACTCCCCTTATTGTGTTATTGTGTCTGTGCCAGATTAAGATGTATAGCCTGTATCGTTTCCATAGCGCCTATCTATCGCTCCCAGTAGTATATCGGGATCTCCTGTCCGCTGTCCCATGTGTCCCAGTAATGCCCATCCTTGACGCACACAACGTGCCCGTCTATCCCGAGCACATACGTCCCTGCTGGATGGTCTCGGCAAAAATCATCTACCGTGTAAACATGCTGTCCGTGGTCGTCTACGATATACCGGCGGAATCCGTTCTCGCGCAGATACGCGCCCCAGACTCTATTAGCACTTGGCATGTCAGACAACGAAAAACCATACACGGACAAACCTACATAAACTGTATCCCAATCTTGCCCTAAAGCCTTGCACAATGCGCGCACAGTGCAATCCCCTACTCTTTGCCATTTCGAGGGGTTTGGATTGTAATATTCAAATCGGTTCATCATTTCACCCATCGCTTTTATACACTTCCATTCTCCGCATATCTTTTTGCCCCTTTATTCGCTGCCTTTTGCTGCGGGTATCCAAATCCCGCCAATGTATTCCGATCATACTGCGGCTGCAATCCATGCTCTTCGCAATATTGATTGTAAGCCCTGTTCTGTCCCTGCAATCTGTAAGCCAGCTTGTCATATTCCCGCTGAAGCTTTTCCCGTTCCGCGCCGGACGCCCATGCAAGCTCTTCCTGTTTTACTATCAACTGTCGTTTCGTCTTTCGGATTCCGCGCTCCATAGCTCGCTGCTTCTGGCTGTCCTCATACCGTTTTAGATTCTCAGCATCGGTAATTTTATTTCCGCTTCCATCCAGCAGATTTCCTTCTGCGTCCCTCCACGGATTCCGCATCCGCTTGTCAAACAGCATATGCCCGTGACGACAGTTATAGCCATGCATCCCTCTCATATCCACAACCCTGCCTTCTCCCGTGGTTAGATCAATATCATACCCCGTCGATTCCAGCAGGTTCGGATATCCAGGCTCGCTTCCGTCAATTTTAAATACACGGCCCTGCCATTCGTCATGACCTGCAAGCAAGGGCTGCCCGTCGCGCCTTACTCTTGCCCCGAGGTGCGCCGAGGTTAACACATACTCTGTTCCGCTGTCCACGATATACCTGTTTGTAAGCTGCGCCGCTGTCTGGTTCATTGACGTCACTACACAGCATCGTACCGCAGATTCCAGCGTCCTTCGCGTCCCTGTTGGGTAATCCACCATAACGCCGCGTCCCGCATACGCATCCAGCACATCCGCTATGGCTGCGGGATAGCTTTGCACTCCGCTTGCTACCCTTACATCGGCTTCGTCGAGCAGCGACACAAGGTCTTTTTGGCTTTGTTCCAGCGTCGTCCTTGTGAGGTTCTTCAACTCCGCCCGGCTTTTTATGTACTCTGCTTCAATAACAGCCATATATCGTGCATTTTCAAGCGGAGACTGCGCCGCGATACCCATTTCTGACAGTGTAACCGCATCATCTTCCCACGATGTCAGCACGGCACCACGCAGGAGCTTCCGCAGTTCTTTTTCGCTCAGGTCTGTCAGTTCCATGATACGCCGCTGTATCTCATCCCGGCTTTCCCCCAACTGCTCCAGCCTGTACAGCAACCTGTCCGCCGTGGCTGTGATTTTCCCGGATTTTAAAATCCTTCTGGCGATATCCCGCAGGATAAAGTTTTCCAGCCGTTCATAGAGTTCTAATATCCGGTCAGCTTTCCCTTCAAAATACTCTGGTCTCAGCATCACTCTTTCCCCACCGTTTTTCTCACAAGATTCAGCCAGTCGTCTTTATGCCGCCTTTTGGCTTCCTCGAACCATTCAGACGTTGTTCCCGGCTCGTGATATTTAATCCGTCTCTGCGTCGGGCTTTTGCTGGGAGGGGATGTCCACCCTATGATGTTCCCCTCTGCGTCTTTAAGCGGGATATTCGGACCGTACACAACGCCCTTGTACAAATAATGAGCATATGGCGTGTCATACTCAACGATGCCGCCGTATACCCCGTCTGGATATCTTACACTGTTTCTTAGTGCACCCTGCCGGAATGGAACGAAGGGGGCGCTGTCCGCCACTACCTGCATATTCAAAAGCTTCTGGGCTTCCAGCAGATTATCGTCTATGCGGGACGTATCGAGCTTAATCTCCACGTCCCCAACTTTCGTATCCAGTTCCATTCTACCACCTCCCGCATTTTATGGCGTACCCTTATTTCATCTTTGCGTATCCCACGCTCATCCCTGCGCCAGCATCGTTTATCACGGTCGTTGTTGGGGAATACGTCCGAAGTGCGGAGTAAGCGGCAAGGTCGGCAGAGGAAAGAGGAGTCTCGATGGGTGTGGCGAGAACATACCAGAATTCGCATCCATTAAGAACTTCCCTTATAGTTTCAGGAGTTTGCGTGTTTTCAGCAAATCGAAAATAAATAAACATATCTGTTACTGTAAACGTGTTTGCTTCAAACATGTTTTTGCACTTGAATTTATTTGAAAAACCAAAACTTAAAAAATTTTTATCAATTTCACTTTTAACGGCAATGATGTATTGGTCGACCCCATCTCGCGTGGATGGGGCGATTAAGTTTTCCCCTCCGGATGAAATATATTTCGCGATCCTCTGCACATACACTCCCTTTTTAAAATCCACCTCGTCGCATACCCACTGCTGACCTTTCTCGTCCGTATAATTGCCGCCGGAGGATACGGGTATGCCAGGTAGACCGTTTGGTGTTGGAACGATGAGCGTCTGGGCTGGCTTGTAGGGTTCGTAGGAAGTCGCCGTGGATCCCAGTTCGATTTGAAGTAGTTCCGATTCTGTGCAAATATGAATCAGATCATTATTAGAGCCCAAAATGCCAGAAATTAAACAAATTATTACTCCATTTTCCTTCGCAGTATAAGTAACAAAAGTATCGGCGCGACCTCCGAATTTATAACCAATTACATTTGCAAAATCCAAAGCATCATTCAGATTTGCATATTCAGCAATTCTAAGTGATGCATTATCGTTAAGGTTATAACCTGAAAAAGTGTATTTTTTACCAGCTAAGGCATTGATTGCGTAGCAAATTCCATATGTTGCATATGATGGCTTGTATGGAAAAACAACGTCACCATCCAATTTAATTATATAAGCTATACCATTAGAATAATTGCCGTAAAACTTTCGCCCGGCAATCAAATTTTTCCCACACACCTCCACGCTAATTTCCCCAGCATCCCCTACGCTTTCAATTTCCTGCGGATACTCCGGTGACGGGGAGGGCTTGCCGCCGGTGTAAGGTTCCCAAGGGAGAGAAGTGGATCCGGAGTTCAGCATAATCATTAAAATTCCATTCGATTCTACTCCATTTTCAATCAGAAAATTGAAAGTTAATTTTACGTCCTCTTGTATTGATATTTTCTGGCTGTATCCAGTTTGAATATATCCCGATGATCCTCTCCCAATAATTGTATATCTTGCTTTTGCTTTTGAAGTACCAAATACAGAAAATACATAATCTCCTTTAGATAGACTAAGAAAAGTCAGCGAAGAATAAGGATAAATTATTGCATCCTCTTTGGAGATTCCTTCTAGTTTCCATGCCGAAATTCCAATTGGGGTTTTTGTTACTCCGTTTACTGTTGTTACTCCATAAGAATCGTTTAATGATATTAACTGCGCCCCAGTCGTGCTCACCTGCGTTGATTTGCCGTAGAGGGTAAGGGATTCCAGCCCACGATTCCCCTTTGAATTTTCCAAGAGGGCGGGGTTGCCGGTAACGACCGTGAGCACAACGCTGTACGCATCGGCTACCAGCACCAAGAAATGCTCCTCTCGTGTCACAGGCGGAAAGACTTTCCCCTCTCCGCTGGCAATCGCCGCCCAGTAATATTCTAATCGTGTCACAGGCGCAGGGATGCTTCCGCCCCATACTCCTGCTACCTTTGCCATGTAATACTGCAATCTCGTGACGGGCTGCGGGGTATTGCCGGAATAATCCCCTGCCATAGTCGCAAGGTAGTATTCTTCAATTGTCACTGGTTCCGGCGTGTTTCCCTCATATGTCCCTGCAATCTTTGCAAGATAATACTCTTCTCTGGTTATCGGCTCCATCTTATTCCTCCCCGAACAGCCCCGTTTCCTTCGGCTGCGCTTCCGTCACCATTGCCTTCGCATCTTCCTTTGTCATGCCCTCGAATTTGGCAAAATACATCCACGCGGGCACCTTGCCCTGCACAACATAGCTCCACCAGCGTGCCCGATCCTCTTCGCGGTTGTACGTAATATCGCCAAAATCGTACACAACCTCATAAACCCCGACAGGGGCAAGCGCATACAGATCTGCATACACCGACATGGCATAGATAGCATCGTTCAGGCAACTTTCCAGCTTGTCTCGCACATCCTTGATAAACTGGATGGTTCGCTGCTGCTCCGCTTCCACGCCTGTCGCCGTTTGGATGCCGCTCGCTTCGTTAAAGACAAAATAGCCGTTCGAGAACCCGCATTTATACCCTATCTGGGACAGGAGAGCATTGATTCCGTCAAGGCGTGTGGCTGTATTGAGCTGCGGCGTAATCTCCTGGTAAAACTCTTCCGGGCTGTTGCCAAACACATTTTTTACATAATGCGGTAGCTTAACGTCGGGGATGCGCCCATTAAGATTCGTCCCGCTGTCAAACATCAGCCTGTCATCTGCAAGGATGATCTTCTCGCTGTCATATATCTCACCGGCGTTCCGGCTGTATGCGATGTCCAGGTCTTTCATTTCTTCGATGGCTTCTGCGTATATCGGCATTCCCAGCGGAGAGGAAAGATCTATGTTGTTTGCAGCAGGGGTGCGGAACACTCCGTACATGGGGGAATCAAGTCTTTCGTTCCCGCCCTTGAGAATCGGCGGCGTTTCCTCCAGCAGATCAGCCCACTTTGTCTGCTCCAGCGGGATAGGATCGCCGAGGGATTCGCTGCTCTTTGATACATATGCCCTGTTGGATATCACATACGGGTATATCACGCCCGCCTCCGTCCTCGTCTCGACAAACCTATGATACTCCAAGCGTGTATAAAACTTTTCGTTAGCCGCATAGCTGTCTTTAAACACAACGCCCGTTATATTCCCGTTATCGTCCTGCTCCGTCACGAAAAATTCCAGAGGGGTAAACATATCAAGCCCGTCGCCATTAGGCTTTATGATGATCGTGCCATAAGCACAGCCATACTCTACCCAATGGCGCAGGCTATAATATACTTTATCAATCTGCTCCTGTAACCACGCCCCTCGTGCGCCGCCGTCAATCTGGATTTTAATCCCCAGCGTGACGAGCCGCGCCGTTTCGGAGCATACCGCCTTTGCAAAATTTATAGTCTTTATTCGATTTTCTGCGTCCAACCAGTACGGCGCGCCGCGGTAGATGTTGGCACACTCTACAACCTTTGCCATCATCTGCGCTGACGTGGTATCCTTTACTCTAAAATCTTGCTCAGCCTGCTTTTTAAATATCATGCCTATCCACCTTTTTACAGTTGCTATTAAACCCATTATGCGCTATGCCCTCTTCTCATCGCCATAGGAGATATAGCATACCGCAAAGCGTCGATCCAGTGATCGTTGCCATCCGGGTAATCTGCAATTACCTCCCCATTGCTGTCTACTTCATGTTCATATTCTATGATTTCCTTGTATGCCCTCGGCGTTCTGTCCGGGTCAATAACAATCGTCCGGCATTGCAGCCACTCAAAGGTGTACTTCCGGCTCCCCGGCGTTACAATGGCGTTTCGGGCAGGGATCCCGGCATCCCGAAGGTCCACAATGCTCTCCTGTTCATCCACGCCGCACATCAGCGCATAGTCGTCGTATCCCTTGTCTTTTATCATCTGCGCCATATCTGCGTTCCTTATCTTGCATCCGCCCAGCTCATCCAACAGTACAATCTTCTCCTTATTCGACACATATGCCGCCCGGATAAAGGCTTTCGGGTCCGGATACCATCCGAAGTCTTGCCCTTGATAAATTGACTGGTATGTCTGGATCTCCTCGTCGGTTATCGTGCGGATCTCCAGCATGTCAAAGATATTTGTTCCCAGTCCCACAGGCTCGCCCAGGTACTCATGCCTGTACGCCCGCTCATTTGTGGCTCTTAAGTGCTCGGCGTCGGATATAAACTGTTCGCCCAGCCAGTCAGCCGGAACGCTGGTGTAATCGCTCTTGTGGTGGTAACTGTCCTCTCTCGGCTCGTTGACATACACGTTTGCCCAGTTGCTCCGGCTGATCGGAGGGTTGAATGATTTGAAAACGATGAATTTACTGCCGCCACGGAGAACAGACTGCTGTACTGTACGGATTTCTTCAATCCCGGCGAACTCGTCAAGTTCCTCGAACCAGAGATACTTAAAATACCCTCGGCTCGTCTTAATTGACTTCGTTTTCTTTGCCTTGTCCAGCCCCCGGAAAATGATCTTCTGCCCGGTAGGCTTATACACATACTGCATGGGGCTGACGCTGGATGCCCACAGGTCATTGGCTCCCAGCGCGTCAATCGCCCATGCAATCTGTTCAAAGACGGATTCCCTCAGTGTATTACCAACCTTACGAAATACTACCGCATTGCTGAAAACGCCGTCCTTTGCGTCCTGCATCATCCCCAAGACTATCTCAACGGATATGAACGAGGACTTGGTTGAACCTCGCCCGCCGTACAGGTCGTAGTATGTATGCTTCCCGTCCAGGATATCCCAGTGGACAGGGTAAAACGCCGGGGCTATGATGTCAGTAAGGTTTACTGTATTCGTCTGTTCCATGCTTTTATCACAGTCTCTAAAGCGCTTCCATCCGGTTTTCCTTTGGAATAGCCATCAACTAAGCACTTTGACGTTGCGCCGCACTCCCTGCACACAACTCTTACCCCATCATCGATATGTACAACTGCATTTCCCCCGCAAAACGGGCACTTCTTTAATTCTTCCATGCGCTACTCTTTCCCCAGCCTCGGTATGTTATTCACAATAACGATTCCGCCGGTATCTGCTTTCATTCCCTCTGCGCGTTCCAGGCGCTTCATCAGCTCCCGACCGGCAGCCATGCGGGTGTCGAGAGAGGATTCCAATCCGAACTGGTCTTTTACCTCCCCCCGTAGAACGGCGGTGTAAAATCTCTGCACCTCGGCGGCGTCCGCTATGCGGGAATCATCAATCTGTTTCTGGCGCTCTGCGATGTATGCAATTATCTGAGGCTTTCTTAGGTTTTCGGAGCCTGTGGCGTATGCCGCTTTCTCCTTATACCCTGCCCGCTTCGCCGCCTCTGTCGCATTCCCGCAGGCTATATAATAATCCGCAAACGCCTTTTGCTTTGGTGTTAGCATTTAACCACCGTCCTCTATTCCTTTATGAGATCAAAAATACCACCGTAGAAAGCGATATAATCCCAATTTGACATATGATTTTTACCCCGTCACTCCTCGTCCCAATCATAAGCCCGAGTAGGAATGCTATTATCATTCCTGACGCGGAAAGATACCACGGTATCATTTCTCTAATCATCCTGTCCCCATCCTTTCGTCTGTTCCCATATGTCCGCCAAACACTTTACCGCCTCAATCGCGCTCGCCGTTCGCAATATCTCGTAGTCCTTCATCCTCCATCCGTTCCGCCCGTTTTGAAGTGTAAGTGTTGTTAAGATCCACATCGTTATCATCCTGTCCTGCTCTTCGCTGTAAAACTGGCTGGTAGAAATTTTGATTACGAGCCCCGTTGACAGTATGGCGCGCTGAAGCTTTTTCATGACGGCATTACAATTCATATCACACCCCCATACAGTTCTTATTCTATTTTACCATTCTCGTTTCCTGATCCGCGTACCCCTTTTACACAATTGCATTTCCTTCCAGTATCATATAGCTGTTGTATAGATATATCGTTTTCCTGCGATACCCATAAAAATCTTTCCTCCCGATAGGGATGTTGCATATCTTTGAGATGTTGTCATACCCCAGCCCTGATGTCAGGCTAAAAAACAGATATTGCGCCAACTCTGCATATGCGCTTTCCGCAGCCAGAAGCAGCAGTTCCAATTCCCTACCCTTTGCGTTTTTGCACTTGTCTTCTATTTTTTTTACCTCATTGTATGTCAGACCGTAACCATTAAAGTATGTGTCCCTTGTTCCCACATTCCCCACCTTCTTTCTTTTTGCTTTATTTTTTTGTTACCCTATCCCAGTCCCGCAGGATTTATCTGTGTAGACAGAGGGAACCAGCACACAAGCTGGCGCGCCGGACGCTGTCCTGCGTTGTCTCGCTCTGCTTTTCCTGCAGCCGCCTGATCTGCTGCTCGGTCTCCCGGATCAGCTCACAGGCGTCTATGTAGTCGGATAAAAGTTTCTTATCCATCGGTGCCACCTTCTTTCTCATCCACTTTCTTACTTAAATATCAGTTTTATTGAGAATCTGATTTCTCATAATTTGCAAATTCAGTTTCATAATTTGGTTTATGAAGAGCTAAATCCATTGTGTCAATGCAATCATAACAAGGTGCTTCAACAGTCATCTTCCCTCTATATTTGCACGTTCCACAAGGTGCATAATCTTTTCCATCTTTCAAAAACCCTTTCATTTTTAATCCTCCGCTAAATGCTCACTTAAGCAAATTTCAGTTGATTTTCGCTGTCATTTATTCTCAGATTCGGAAGTCTTTCTCCAATTTTAAGGTATGAGCAGTTCGCCCTGACTAATGTTTCCGCCATAACTGGCACAACACTATTCCCAAGCCTTGCAACCTGCTCTTTAATCGGGTATGGCTTCCAGTCAATATCGCGGTCGATTATATAATCATCCGGGAACCCCTGCATCCGCTTCAGCTCCTCCGGTTTCAGCATACGCAGAAAAATGTCTTTGATTATATATGCCTCTCCACCTATATCCAATATCACATTTACAAGCCCGAACCGGTCTTTTGTCGTGATTGTGTCTAATGGTCTGTCTATTGTCTGGCAGCCCCCGCCAGAACCATAATATTTAATCAGAAATGCGCTGACTAATCCGAAATGCCCTGGCGATGTTGTTATCGTGTGCAACGGTTCATCGCATCCTTGTCCAATGCCGCTCTTGTAAAACTTTGTAATAAACGCTGTGACAAGTCCGTACCGGTTACTGGTATCTATAGTCTTGATCGGCTCCGATAGTAACTGCCCTCTGGCATACCCGGCTTTCTGCTCCCCGTGATACTGAATGACAAATGCCACCGCTCTTTTGTCCCGAACCACGTATGGCTCGCTTTCCAGAATATACTTCCGGATTCCGTTTGCAATTCGTTTCTGTGTGGCCTCTGCCAGCGGTTTGGGTCTATCAAATATAGATTTTCCCAAATCAGACCAGTCGATGTACTTGCCACATTGCTTCCACTTTGGCTCCGAATCTTTAAAGTGTGTTTGCTCCGGCCAGATAATATCTTTCCCATCTCTTCTGAAGATTGCATACCAGCGTTTCCGCGTTGTCGGTGCTCCGTAATCAGCAGCCACCAGTTCCCTACTATCGAATATGTAGCCCAATCCCTTCATGGCAGATATAAATTTCTTGTAATCCTCGCCCAGGCGTTCTTTGATAGGATGTCCATTTTCATCAAGCGGGCCCCACTGTTGTATTTCCTCAACATTTTCCATGATAATCACATCGGGCAAGATTGCTTTTGCGTGCTTGTATACCGCCCACGGAAGGATTCTCAGCCCACTTTTTCGGGGCTGTCCTCCTTTTGCCTTACTATGGCTTGTGCAATCTGGCGATGCCCACATTAGCGCAACACGACGCCCTTTTACATATCTTTGCAGGTCAACCTTAAAAATGTCCTCTGTCAAATGCAGCGTGTCCGGATGGTTGACTTTGTGCATGCGGATTGCCTGTGGATCATGGTTGATTGCAATATCAACTGGTCTACCCAATGCCATTTCAATTCCCACACTTGCTCCGCCTCCTCCTGCGAAACAATCTATTATCAACTCTCTCATAACCTGCTGTCCCCCAAAAACGTGCTTGCCATCTGCTCCTGCCAGCTGCAGGAGGTGTTCTCCTGCGTCGGATCCAGATCAGCCGCATCCTTTCTTCCAAGCAGGCTGCATTTTTCTTTCAAGTTCTCAACTTCTTCCGGGCTCAGCCCTGTATCTTCGTACTCCATCAGCTTCCAGAGTGCCCCATACAGCTTTTCCCGCAGTTCTCCCGTGATAACCTGCCCCTCATGGAGCTGCTCCCAGCGGACACCTTTCAGATGCCAATTTCCCTGGTCGTCTTTTTCTGTCAGTCTATTCATATCATCCTCCAAATTTATGCTGCAGATTCACTCCCGCCTCCGTCCGGCAGGCTGCAACCAACTTCTTTCTGTCAAAATTATATTCCGTCTCGATCTCATAGATCTGCCCCATCAGCCGCACAAGCCTGTCTTTTCCAAAACCATACTTACGATGCAGGGAAAGAAACAGGCACGCCATCAGCATTGCGTCGATCCATTTCTTCTGGCGCTGTCTCATGTAGATCATCTGTGCAACGGACATCTGTCCCATGTCGATCTGTGCATTGAGATACGCCAACTCCCTCCAGCCTTTGTCCATGTTTGGAATCCTCAGTTCAATACCCGATTCATTTTCCAGCATCTGGATCATACTGATCTGGTTTGTGGCTCCACATTCATTCCACGTCTCAAGCGTTTTATCAAAAATCCTTCGGATCCGTTCTGGCCCCCATCCTTTATCCCAGTACCGGGCAAAGGCAATTGCTGCCGCACTGTAAATCAGATCGACCTGCTTACGCATCTCCTGATTCAGCTCACGGTTTACTCTTTTCAGTACGTCCATCCTCGTGCTCCTTCCTGGCCGGCTTTCCGCAGCTGGTCGCATCCTGAATTTCCACGATCGTCTCTCCAATCTTGTACAGCACCGCCGCGCCGATGCCGATCAGAGTAAGCAGCCCTAAAATAAACAATGCGGTTTTCATCCTTGCCTCTCCTTTCCTTTCGCCATCTGTTCTTGATGCTCATCTTCCAGCCGTGCGATCAGCGCCATGCAAAGCTTACGGACAAATACTGTTGACCCGTATTTTTTTGCAAAGAGATCCATCTCCCGCAGCGCCTCGTCCCACCACTCATCATTCTGTTCCGGGATCCAGTATTTCTGACACAGCCCCCAGAACTCCATGAACATCATCCATTCCTCTGATCCTTTTTGAAATTTTACACTCGCCATATCATGTAAACGGGCACTCTTCCGCTGGCTCCTGCCATTCCCCGGCATCCCGAAACCTCATCTGGTCGCCGTCAAAGCGCAGCTCCATCTTACCCGTTTCCCCCTGTCTGTTTTTCTCGATCTTGCAGCCTTTTTTCGACCGGTCATCCTCCGACATATTCCAAAGTAGAATAATTACGCTTGCGTCCTGCTCAATGTCGCCGGATTCCCTCAGCTCCGACATGGATGGCTCCCTTGTCTCCCGCCCCTCCGACGCACGGTTGAGCTGCGACAACAGGATGATCGGGATCTGCAGCTCCATTGCCAGAGCCTTGATTGCCTTGCTGATCGCACCGACTTCCGCCACGCGGTTGCCCCTATAAAAGGTATCTGACCGGATCAGCTGCAAGTAATCAATCACGATTACATCAAAACCCATGTGCCGGCTTTCTGCCCGGATCTCACTGACCGTCTTTGCACCGGTTGAAATGACGATGTTCGAACGTCCTGCCAACGCGTCATTTGCCTTTTTAAAGCGTTTTTCTTCGTCGCCTAAGAACTTCACGGCTCTGCGGATTCTTGTCAATCCCAAGCCGCTCTGCGAAGCCACGAAGCGCTCATACAGCTGCTTGTCCGACATTTCCAGATTGTAAAAACCGATTTTCTTTCCCTGCTCCGCCAGGTTCGTAGTGATCTGCGTGACAAGTGCCGATTTTCCGACCGCCGGCCGCGCACCAATCACGATCACGTCCCCGCCTTCCAGCCCGCCGATCATATCATCCAGATGTGGTATTCCTACTTTTATACCGCCCGGACGCTCACAAAAATAACTGTTTTGATACTCTGCCACGATCTGTGCCAGCGTCTTAGCTTTCGCCGCCTTATCATCCCGCAGCGCTTCCAGATCCGTCAGCAGCTTCCCGATCTGGTCATTGACACCCACCGCCGTGACCCTTGTTGCTGCCAGCAGTTTTCCGACCTGCGCCGCCTTGTAATCGTCCCGCACAGCCTCCGCATAGCTTTTGACCTGGGCTGATGTAACCGTCACGCTGACGCATTCTTTCAGCGCTTCCGCAACCACGCTTCCCGGGTATTTATCGCCGCCCAGCCGCTCCCGAACTGTTACCAGATTTACTGTGTATCCGTTTTCGTATCCCCGCAGGTACTCTAGATACACGAGCCCCAGCAGCTCTGCGGTAAACATTTCCGGTTCAAGGATCGCCGCAACCCGTTCTATCGCATCCCCGTCCATCAGCAAGGAGCCGACAACATTCTGCTCTGCAAAATAACTCATATGCCTATCCTTTCCAGAAATTCATTCAACGGCATCGGCAGCTCTTCTCTGTCAAGTTCGCAGGCTTGCACATATGCGATAACAGTGCTTTTGATTCTTGCCACTTCGTTCCACCTTTCTTCCGGCGACATGTCCCTGACCTTATCAACAAATCTTTTAAACGCTTCATTTCTTCGGCCCATATCATATTCCGGATAGTAGTTGGCGAACCGGTCAAACAGCTCCCTTGTGCTTACCTTCCTTACAGTCTTCCCCGCGGCTTCCCTCAGTTCTGCGATTGTCGGAAAAAAGCGGTTGTCTCTGATATGTCTTATTACTGCCTGGTCAAGATCCTCTGCTTTCAAATCACTCAGACCCCTGTACCATATCCTGAGAAATTCCAGCCTCTTTTCATAGTCCATTTTCTCAAAACGCGCTGGGTACGCTGCTTCCAGCATATCTATGATTTTTGTAAATTCATTCCTGTTCATGTGGTTTCCTCCAAAAACCTATTGACCGGCGACTGAGACGCTTTCCGACTGCCGCCCCTGTCCTGCTCCTTTGCCAGCCATGTATTGACAAAGCGTACGATCCCGCGCCGTGTCTTCCTCTTCGCCGGATTGCCCTCGCACCAGCCTTTCATCTTCCGCAGCTCTGCCATAATATCGACAGCAGGATACAGCTCATTCCAATGATCAACCTCAACCTGCGTGATTCCGTAATACGTTTTATCATTCAGCGGCAGTGTAATGACCGACGGCGCGGAAGGCGGTTTTTCCGGCTCCGTGCAATATATATTCTTTTCTTTACTTTTATTTACTTTACTTTCCTTTATGGCATAAATCTCGGATTTACTCTGGTTTTTCTCGGAAAAACTCCCGTTATTCTCGGAAAAAACTGAATTTTGGGTATACTTTATAAAAGGTAGCGTTTCCTGCTCATTTAAAAGCCAGATCTGTTTGTCTACCTCTACCCCCGATTTCGCAGCTCGTCCCTTGACAGCCTCTTGAAAACGGCATTGTATTCCATGGGAGGTGATGACAGTGACCGGAAGAAGAAGTATGCTCGTGAGTAGTGACCGCTCCAACAAGTATGACAGCACCTGCTTTACCTTTTCGCCGCTCATACCGAGATCATCTGCAATGATATATGTGTAATCATCGTCATACTCGATATAATAGCCATTTCGATATATCTCGCACAGCAGGTACAGATATACCGTGATCCCGTCCACCCCAAATCGGCTCTTTAGGATCTTAATCTTTTTGTCCGAAAAAAAATCTACGTCAAAAGGAAAGTAATCTATGCCGGTCTTTCGTGGTCGTCCCATTCTTCCAGCCTTTCCTTATGCGGCCCACCTTCCGGTAGGCCGCTCTTTTTTAATAAATTACAGTAAACATACCTTCCGGCAGATTGCGTCCGCTTAACTGTTTAATAATGTATGCAGCAACATCACTCATCGCTTCGTTTCTCCACGCCCCGCCATCCGCTTCAAACAGCGCACAGGACACGCCGCCACGGTCACTGTCCCGCATACGGAAGATGAAGGAGCTTTCCGGCTGCTCAACTTCCAAGAATGTCCGGTACGGTGCAAGGATCACTGGATTCGGTACGATCGCATCTGTTTTAGAGGAAATACCGCTCTTCACAGTCGCCTTCTGTGTCACACCATCGTCCCCGTACTGCGCTACAGTACCGGATTCTACCGTACCTGCAAACTTTAAAAGCAGCTCCCTGTCGTCTCCCGGAAGGAATTTTGCCTGTAATGCGATCAGGAAACGCTCATGATCCATATATGTGTCATAGCTAAATTCCGGGATCTGTGCTTCCACAATTGCCAGCGTCTCTCGCATCCGGTCAAAATTGAGACAGGAAACCAGATCAACGCGGGTCGGCGATGTCACATGGACCATATATTTTCTACACGCGTCTAGCTCATCCACATTGGAAGAAATATAATCCAGAAGGCTTGTGAGCGTCCGCATCTGGATCGGCTCTGCCCGCATTTCCTGCGGGATCCTTGTCATCCGCTTATCTGTGTATGTATCCCCATTTATCTCAACCACATGCGGCGCTGCCTGCTCTGCGATGTACTCCATTGCATTTCTTAAATCCATGATCCTGTCCTCCTTATGCTTCTTTCGTTCTAAAATCCATTACTTTTCCAATAACTTCGCCCGTTTCTGTGTCTACAACTTCTTCGCCGACAACCACCCGTTCCGGCTCCGCTACTGTTTCAGCAGCCTGTAGCACATCTGCAAAAGACATCTGACCCTTGACCTGTTTGCCATATTCTTCCGCATATACCTGACCTGTGCGCAGATCCTTTCCAACTGCCATGCGCGTCTGGATCGCCGTCACAGGCGCGATCTTTGACGTTACAGATACATCCACCGCCATGTCATCGCGGCTTTCGTTCTGCGAAAATGTCAACTTAATATTCAGCTCTCTGGACTTCTTCCAAGGCGTGTTTGGATCCTGCATATTTTCTAACACAACCTTCAACGCGGTATTTGCTTTCTCCAGTAACGATCCGCCGCAAAAATCGTTCAATGAAATGATGTTCTCCATAAAAATCTCCTCCTTTCGATGGGATGCGCCGCTTGCCCCCGGCGCTGGGGTAACAGGAGGTATCCTGTCATGCCCGTGATATATACGCCCCAACAAGTCCCGAATCAGTAGTTTCTTTCGCCTTTTGGCGGGTGTTTCAACCCATCACTGGCTATCTCCGTATAACTCCATAAAATCTTCAAATCTCATGGTAACGAGCCAGCCGCAATTATTTTTTCGATGGAATACGGTCGGCTTCTCGTCTGTCTTTGCATCCGCAACAGACTGCGCCAAAGCATCATACAGGTTCAGGCGCTCTACCCGCTTGCATTCGATGTGTATCCCCGGTAGCCCAACCACATCAGCGTCGCCGTTCGAACCACAGTATTGTTGTCCTCTGCGCGCTTCATAGCCGTATTCCTTCAGTTTCCGCGCAAGCTCTCGTTCTCCACTCGCGCCCTTGTTCCTGCTGTTCGTTTTCCTCATCCTCCTTGTAGATAATTCCATATACTTTATACATTTTTTGGAAGCTCTCCCTTCCACGCTGATGCGCGTTTGTGTGATGCTCCCGGCATAGGCATATCTTTCGATGGTCCGAATCGTCTAGGGTATTGCGGTTGTTCCCCATGCCGATAGCATCCCAATGATGTATTTCCCCATCTCTTCCGCATATCGCACATTTTTTATGCTTTATACAAAAATACAGGTATCGGTTAATATCATCGGTACGTTCCACAGCGTTATCCGTTAATGGGATTCCATTTTCCACCGCGTACTCCAATATGGTGTTAATAAACTCCCGCGCCGTATCCATAGAGCAGTCTGCAAGGCTAAAATATCCGCATCCTGTTTTCACGATATGTAAGTATTTCAACCACTCCTTCTGCTCCTCTGGAAGATAGCCAGTATAAGATGCTATGTCCCGGATCGTCGCATATGCCTTTTTACGCTGCTCGGCGGATATATGCCGTCCATCATCCAGCCGGATTTCTGCATCTTTTATCTTTTTTTGACTAAGGACCTCGCCGAGACCTTTAATCGGGACGGAGATAATTAAGTCTGTCCCCTTTTCGGTGTCCTTGTACTTTTCTATCCTCACAAACGCATTCATGATTTTCCTTTGCCCCTTATGTCATACACAAAAGCCATTTTGTTAATGGAGGTATTTTTAATAGCAAGTGCCACAATCCGGGAATCTTTGTAAATGATCTGCGTGACATGGAAACGATCGTATGTCGTAAATTTAGGCTTTGTCCCGGATATTTGCACTTTATCAGATGGAATCCATATAAACGGCGCAGTATACAGCTCTCGCCCTATGCCCCAGTTAAAACAGGCGCGTTTAAAACTATCGGATGCAAGTCCTTTTTCCTTTGCCGAAAAGGATTCTATGCCCGTGTCCTCTTTTGATATCCAAAGTTGCTTCTCGCTGTCATAAATGCTTACGGTACAATTCGCATTATCCCGCGTATGCTTCCGCTCCCAGTTCATCGGGCCTACAGCCTCGTCGAGGATGTTCATGTCACATCTTGCATCCTTATACAGCAATAGTGAGCAGCCGTTCTCTTTTACTGTGGACACGCGGCATTCAATCTCATCCGCCCTCAGCTCTCTAAATTTATTCATGTCCGCCTCCTACTTAATCCGAAGATGCTCCCCGCGCTCCTTCAATTCAGCAAATGTGAGGGTTTTTCCTGCATTCAATGCCTCTCTAATCTTAGACGTGTCAGGGATTTTCTTCATGTAATCGTCTGGGACTGCCGTATCATCCACTTCCATCGGAGCGACGCCGCCGTTTTTGCAGATTGCAAACGAGTAGAGGTTTGTTTTAAACTTCTTCCGGTCGCAAAGTACCATTGCTCTCTTTAGCCTGTCTTTCAGCATCGCGCTCCGTCCGTGTAACTGCTCCGCGCGCGCCGCAAGGCGATCAGCTTCTTTTTCAAACTTCGCGGCTTCCGAATCCAGCTCCGCCATAATGATTGCGTAATTCTCCGCCTTTTCTTCTAGTTCGCCGTCCATGCCGTCCAGCGTGTCTTCGATAACCTTCATCTCCAACTCATCCGCTGATTCCATCATTTCATATAGTTCCAAATACTGCCCTGTGATCTCATATAATGTGCTCATCTTCTTTGTTTTCCTCCTGTTCAATCTCCTGCGTTATCCGCATTATTCTTCTCAGGCGCTTATGCGCCTTTAATTCAGTTCCCGTATCCAGGCTTTCATTGTATTCATCTATCGGCTGTTCTGTATACATGTTACTCATCCTTCCACATGTCGCGGAATTTATCAAAAAACTCATTCACGGCCTTATTCATCTCTTCCATCTCTGGTATCGTTTCATTTTTTTTCTTACATGCTTCTATCATGCCAACGTAAAGCGTTTTTTTCATGATACTCTTCGCATCTTCATACGATACCCCAGCATCTAATAGGCTTTTCGTTACCGACGCAGACGCTACTGCAAAATCTCTAAGGACGTTCAACCCCGTCCCCATAATTCTCACTTTGCCATCTTCTGATAAAATCATTGCATTCTCTCCATTCTTGTCTTATAATAAAGATGATCTCCACAAAAGATCATCCGATGCAGAGCCAGTCCCCCAAGATTACAGCTCTGCATCATTTTTTTTTGACCATTTCCCGCGCGCCGATCAGAAACGCTGCCGCTGCGGTAATTGCCAGCGTCGCTGGGAACCACTGCAGGTCTGTGGTTTCCCACAGGATCACTGCCGCTGTCAGGCAGTTTGTCGCGATCCCAAACATTACATCTTCCATAGCTTGTTCACCTTACTTTCTTTCTCTCCCGAACATCTGTAAGATCTCGTCATCCGTAAAATGTAATACTCTGTCAAGCGCCCAGATCTCTCCCAACCGGATTGTTTCGCCCTCTGCTTTCCGCTTTACGAGGGTGTTTCTGTTTATTATGTTCCGGCGGTCAAGGTCTTTCCCTGTCAGCCCGCTGCGTGCCAGTCCGACATTGATGACGCGCCGGACGGCTTCTTTGCGGTCCGCATACACCCCAAGTGCTTTTGTTTTCGGCATCTCTTTCACCTCCACATCCAATATAGATTTGATAAAATCAGCGCGGCCATCGTGATTTCCCACGCTATGCGCCATCTCTTTGTCTCCTGCTTTGCTTCTTCGATGACTTCTACTGCAAAGCTGTCTTCTCTTTCGTTAATATCCATACCTCCTATCTCTTGCTTCCTGCTTATCCCCGTCCTATACTGTACTCACAGGCTCCCGCCAGAGCCGAGTACAAAAGAAAGGAGCAATTCTATGCAGACAAATTCTGAAAAACTTCTAAATTTTATGAGAGAAAACCGAGAACGAAAAAATAATCACTTCCATGATGAAGATTTTTGCTCTTTTGGATTCCCTCCTGAATATTTAGAACGTTATCTGGATGAGTTAGAACAAGCCGGATTCATCTCTGTGAATCGTCAGTGGATTATGATGTCATACTCACTTCTCTAACGCTTCTCTAACAGCATCCTTAATAGTATCAAGGGTAGTGGATTGTTTTTTTGTCTCTGCCCTTGATATTAGGTTTCGTTCAGGCAAAAAACTGAAATCTCCAACGTCAAGCGAAAGATTTAATACCGGAGATTTTTCACAGCCTTCCGCTGAAAATGTAACACTGCGAACTCCCTGTGAAATATTTACCCCGTCAATCCAGATTTCAACGCCACGCTTCCCTGTCATTTCCATTCGGAATTTAGGGACACGGTCACATTCCCTATTTAAATACTCGCTCATTTCTCTCACCTCCCCTCTTCGCCGCTTACTGCTTTTTCTTTTTTCGCAGAAGCTTTGGCATTCCTTTTCACGCCTGCTTTGCTTGCCAGCGCTTCGGCGTATCCCAGAAAATATCCTTTATCTCTTTCGGACATATTAGGAAGCGCCTTGCCGATCGTGACGATTATGTCCTTTTCTTTTTCGCTCAATGCTCAACCTCCTTGTTTGTTTTGTTAAGCACATTATAACGGTTTTTTATGTGCTTGTCAATACATTTTTAGAATAATTTTGTGCTTTACAAACGTTTCATTATGGTATATAATTACTCTTGCAAGGAGGTGAATTTAATGAATATAGGCGAGCGGATTCGTTATTTAAGAAAAGATATATTGCATATAACGCAAGAAGCATTAGGAGAGCCATTAGGTCTTTCCAGGGCAAATATCGCAAATATAGAATCAGGGAGAATTTCAGTTACGGAACGCGTGATCAACGATATAAGTGAGAAATTTCATGTGAATGAAGAATGGCTTAGATATGAACGCGGAGAAATTATTCAGCCTTTAGAAAGAAGTCAAATCATAACTGACTTCGTGGGCGATTTAATAAAGGAAGAAGATTCGTTCAGGACACGCCTTATAGAAGCTTTAGCAAAGCTGGACGATACTGAATGGGAAGTTCTCGAGAAGCTTGCGGAAAGTTTGTCACACAAAAAAGGCTAGGGGTGTTATCCCCTAGCGCAAGATCTTTTTGCAGAAACGGTAAACCAATTCGAGCATTTTAATGTCATTTGAATTATTTACCATTTCGGCAATGAGTTTTTTGTAGTCCATCGTGCATCCCTCCCAACACGAACATTTGTTTGATTATATATTAACACAAGGTAATATATATTTCAACAGATGCGTACAGGGAAACGCGGTGAAGCGTCGAACCTACGCGGCAAAAAACGACAGCCAGCGCAGGGTTTGACAGAATGTTACACACGGTTATATCGCTGCGGCGATCAACAAACAAAATATCATATGAGGAGGATAAGAAAATGGCACTTATCAAATGCCCCGAATGCGGGAAAGAATACTCAGAAAAGGCAGTTACATGTCCAAACTGCGGAGCGCCAAACGATTTATTAAATGGGAGCCAGCAGAATTTGAACGACCAGCTCCAGACGAGCGATACCACAAAAAAAACATACACAGGGTTGAGCATAGCTGCTTTTGTTGTTTCACTTTTTAGTTTAATATTTGCACCTTTATCCATAATCTCGATTATTTTAATTATAATCGACGCTGTTAAGAATAAAAACAAAAAGCGCAAGAAGGGGCTTTGGATTGCCGCACTTGTTATATCAATCATTATGATCATAACTCTTTTTGTTCCGAAATCGGGTAACAACGATGCAGAACAGCACACAGTTGTGCAAGAAAATTCAAATGGCGACGTATCAGAAGGAGCCGATCCAATCGAAACGGAAACTAACATTCCGAAAGAATATATTGAGGTAACTGCGGATGACCTCGTTGATGCTCTGAACAGCAACGCGATGAAAGCACAGAATGATTACCTTGATAAATATCTGCAAATCACTGGAACATTAGGCACAATCGACAGCTCCGGGAAATATATCTCGATTGATTCGGAACAGTTTTCGTTGGCAACAATCCAATGTTACATGACTTCCGAGACACAAAAAGAACTGATTATGAATATGAAAAAGGGCGACCCTATCACAGTAAAAGGATATTGTAAAGATATGGGAGAAATCCTTGGATACCAGATAGATATTGAAGAAATAACAAATTAAAAAATAAAAAGCCCCGATGCTGGTAACACCGGGGCAATAAAGAAAACTATACAGCACGTGAGGTGGTGGTATGTTTTCCCTCGCAAGAAAAGTATACCACAGCCTCCTACACCTGCATAGGTGTATTTTTTATACCTAAAAGGAGGATTAACTATGGCAACAGCAAAAAAACTCCCGTCTGGATCATGGAGATGCCGTGTTTACGACTACACAGACGAAAACGGGAAAAAACACTATAAATCATTCACGTCTGACAATCCAAAGCCCGCAGGAAAGAGAGAGGCTGAGGCTGCCGCCGCTGCTTATGCAGTTTCAAAAAAAACTGCTGCTCCGCGTTCCTTAACTTTCCAGGCAGCCCTTGAGGCCTACATCGAAAAAAGGTCTGTCGTGCTGTCCCCTTCCAGCGTCCGGGAATATAAACGCGCCAGGAAAAATTATAAGGACTTGAAAGATATCCGAATAGATGACATAACCCAGGAGGATATCCAGAGGCATGTCAATGCGTTTACCGAAGGGCACTCCCCGAAGAGCGTCCGGGATAACCACGCTCTAATCAGTGCCGTATTAAGGGAGACGCGCCCCGATTTTGCACTGAACACCGTTCTCCCGCAGAAGATTCGACCGCAGCTCTATGTACCGACAGATGATGATATAAAAAAGGTTATGGAGGCAGCCAAAGGGACAGAAATGGAAATCCCAATCCTACTGGCAGCCTTCGGCCCCATGAGGCGCGGGGAAATCTGTGCGCTTGACCGAAGTGATATAGCTGGGACACGCGTCCATGTGCGCCGCAACATGGTTCTAGATGAAAACAGAAAGTACATTATCAAATCCCCAAAATCATATGCTGGAGACCGTTTTATAGATTTTCCCTCCTTTATTACGGACCAGATTCCAAAAGGCAACGGCAGAGTGACGGAACTCAACCCGAATATGATCACCCAACGATTTAACCACGTCCTAAAGCATGCTGGAGTGCCGCACTTCCGATTCCACGATTGCCGACATTACTGCGCGTCTATCATGCACGCAATCGGGGTTCCAGATGCTTATATTATGGAGCGCGGCGGCTGGGGGAATGATGGGACATTAAAAAACGTCTACCGCCATGCGATGGAAGACCAGCGCGAAAAGATGTCAAATAAGACCAACGGTCATTTTGACGCGATGTTCAATTCTCTGTAAGCGTGTCATATTTCGTGTCATACTGTTGTTTATTTTAATATTTTAACGTACATATATATACTTTTAATAATATTACTATATATCCAAGAAATGCTTTAAAATCAGCATTCCAAGCAAATAAAGGAATTTCAAAGCATTATGCAAACCAGTTCAAGTCTTGTCACTCCGATTATCAGAAAGAACCTTGAGAGATTGAGGTTCTTTTTTTCATGCCAATAGAATGTTCGCATGGCGTGCATTCTATTATTCATGACAATAGAATGCTCACATGGGGTGCATTCTATTGTATTTCCCTGAAATCCTCAAAACATTCCGATTCAAAAAGCATCCGCAGAGATCAGCGACCCTGACAGCCTGTCGCCGCTGATTTCTGCGGATGCTTCTTTTCTCCATCTCTCTGTCCGTTCATCCAACCAGGCTGCACCGGACCGTCACACGCTTTCTTCCTCCATAGGTACAGGTAAACAGCGTCAGATCCCAGTCACCGGACAGCATCTCGTCTACTGCATAGGGATTTAAGGTTTCTACCTTTTCTACCTCATATTCGTATACGTCGCCCGAAACCGCTGTAAACTTCACCGTTGCACCCTCCGGCAAAAGTCCGATATTGCCAAAATGCCGTTTATAATTATGGGCGGCAATAATCAGGGAATTTTCCTCTGCACTTCCGGTGTAGCGGCAGGGTGCTTTTTTCAAGGACGGATAGCTCCAGGGATCCGCCACCGGCAGCGTAAGCTGCAGGGACGGAATTTCCAGCTCGCCAATCCAACAAAGCCCGTCTGCCTCCACAAAGGTCATCCCGCTGTTCTCATCCACAGGAAGCGCCTCCGACTCCTGCTCCACAGCAGTCAGCTCTTCTTCATAGGCCTCCAGGGACGCCTCCACCGCAGCTTCGGCACGGCTGCTGTCCCAGATATTATACGCGGAGATCCCCACTGCTCCTGCTGCCAGAAGGATCCCAAGCCCCATCAGAGCCTTGGAACAGTCTTTTTTTTTTCGACCGATCCACCATCCAAGAAACAGCAATCCTGCTCCTACTGTGGAAAGTGCCAGGATCGGCCAGCGCAGCTGTCCTGTCTGAGGCAGCTTCTCCGGTGTTTTCTGCTCCGGAGTGATTCCCGGTGTAACGATGGTCTCTGTCTTTTTCGGCGGCTTTTTCACCTCCGGCGTAGAGGGTTCCTCGGATTCTTCCGGCGGATACACCGGATCCGGAATTCTTTCGGCCTTCGGATTCACCGACATGTCATATAACAGCTGGGCGTTCAGATTCGTCGGGATCGACACCAGAGACGGATCGGTTCTGTATTTCTGCATCTGACCCGGAACCAGCAGATACAGACCGGTCTGCAGCCCTGTCCAGCTGATCTTTCCGTTTGCATCTGTTCTTTTCGTATCCCCGGAAATGTGATTTGCTCTCTGATACTCCAAAAGCGCTGCCGAAGCATCCTTAGACTGCTGTGCCGTCAGATTTTTCAGCTGCACGCCGCAGCCCTCAAAGCCGCCTGTCAGCTCCAGCACCGTATATCCTCCCCGATCCACCATTGCTGCAACCTGATACAGGGTAAACTCTGCATTTGCAACGGGCTCGTCCCGCATGGTGTCAAAAAGGATTTCGATGGAGCCTTTTTTGTCCGTATCCACGTCCTGCATCAAATTGGACGAGCTGCTCTGACTCTGCTGTGCACAGACGTCCTGCTTCCAGCCACTGCAAAGGGATAATACCATGGCCAGTGCAAGCAGCCAGCCCTTTACCCCTTGTCTGATCCGGATTTTTCTTCCTTTCATTTTCTTCCTCACTTTCTGCTGCAGCTGCAGCATACCTTTCTCCTGCCGGATACGCTCCTGCACTCCACCGACAATGAAGTTTCCTGTTCTCTATCTATCACAATCTCCAACCATCTATCGCAATCTATTGCACCCGCTCCCCATGGATCAAAAGACGATGGGAATTGACTCCATAGGGCGTACAGGTAACCAGTGTGACCTGATCCTTGTCGGACTCTGCTGTCAAACCGTTTAACTCCTCCGGAAGCACCACCTCTGTCTGGGTCACTTCATAGACCAGCACACGATCCAGCACCGTGATCTGAAAGGTATCTCCCACCTCCAGCTGATCCAGATCGGTAAAAAGCTTTGCCGAGGGAAGCCCCCGATGACCAAAGAGAACCGCATGGGTCGTTTCTCCGCCAACCGGCAGGGAGGTTCCCTCCAGATGACCGACTCCGTCTTCCAGCGCCTCCTCCGATACTCCGTGATAAATGGGAAGCTTCAGCTTTATTTTTTCGATTTCCAGATATCCCATCACACCGCTGTCCTCTGCCAAAAGCAGCTCCTCATAGGATTTTCCGTCAATCAAAAGTGCTTCCTTTTCTGCCTCTCCCAGCATATCGAAACTGATGCCAAGCTCTGCCAGTTTCTGATTATACCGGTCGGCTTCTTCCAGCAGGGCAGCCCGCCTTTCCTGCTCCATCTGCGCCTGTGCTTCCTGATAGGCTGCGATCTGCCTGCGCTGTTTTGCCTGTTCCATCCAGTTACTGACGGAGGGATATAACAGGACACCCAGCCCTGCCAGACCAAGAAGGATGGCAAGGACTGTCAAAATTTTTCGTTTCATGCACTTCTCCCTTCCGCTTTACCAAAAACAAAAGATCAGGCTTCCCGCCAGACGCTTTGCCGGCGACAGCTCCTTTGATACAGCTCCTGCAAGCTTTTCGTAGCAATCCAGTACAAACTGACACTCTTTTTTTGTCAGCCCCTGATCACTATAACATGCCTTCAGCACGATATTTGCCAGCTTCTGCGCTGTCTTCTCCGAAAATATCGGATACTTCTTTCCAAGCTGCTTTGCAAAGCGCTCCTCCTGACAGCTGCATACGCTTTTTTTATTGAATTTCTGCAGAGCGGCAAAGCTTCGGTAAATCCTTTGGATCTGCTCTCCCAGCGTTTCTCCTTTTCTGCCTCTTCTCCGTCGTTTGCAGAGGATATGTCGCCGGATGACTGCTGCGATCCCACAGGCAGCCATCGTCAAAGCCACCGCCGCCAGTGCTTTTTTCACCACCCGGAATATTCTGCTGCCGATCCCGGGAGTCTCAACTTCTGGCGTGTCTTCCTGATAAAAGGCTTCCTCCGGGGTGTCCGGGCTGTCTGCTTCCTTCTGACCTGACGCTCCATCGCTTTCTGTTACCAGAGCTGCAAAGCCCGGTGTTGCCTCCACTACGGTCCATCCGATTCCTTCCCGGTAGACCTCTGCCCAGGCATGGGCGTTGTCATCCTCCAAAACTGCCTGATAGCTGCCGTCCTCCTGTCCCTTAAAAAGACTTGCCGGAGCTGCATAGCCCACCACATATCGTGCCGGCATACCGCAGGCACGCAGCAGCATGGTGGCCGCCGCTGCAAAATGAACGGAATTTCCTTCTTTGGATTCCTGCAAAAACCATTCTACAAAGTCCTTCCCCTCGGGCACAGCCTCCGGTTCCCGGACAAATTCATAATTTCCTGCCAGCTCGGAAACCACTGCAGTTTTGATCTTTTCCCAGTTTTTTTCTGCTTCCTTGGGATCTGCACTTTCCTTTGTTTCCAGATCCAGATCAAATTCCTCCTGCAAAAAGCTGAGATTCTCCGGCAGGCTGCTGCAATGTGCCTGCACATAGGCGGCATAGGCGCTTTCCGCCTGATCCAGAGTGCTTTCCTGCTGCTTTGTTTCGTTCCAGTCCTCTAAGACCTCCTCCAGCTGCTTTCTGGGATAACAGGAAAAAATATCCTGCTGGACGCTCTGACCTGCCAGTGCGCCGTCGCCTCCCAGCACCTGATAATAATCGTTTAAAAATGCTCCATAGGGAACATAGGTATAATTCGGATTTGCCGCCAGATTTTCCACCTGCAGGGTCACAGCAGAGGAGGCTGCATTTGCCGAAAGCTCCGGTTTTGCATCGTCTCCCTCTCCGGTAAACACCACGTTTTCCGCATAATAGGTTCGCAGAAAGGGCAGATTTTCCACCCCAAGGGATACATTTCCATCCAGCTTCCACAAGGATGCCGCCTGCACAAAGCTCTCCCCGTCTGCCTCCTCAAAGGCTGTCCCGGTGTAATCCGTGCCGATAAAGCCCTTTAAATACACGGTCTCTGAGGGTTTTTCCGAAACCGTGACCTTCAGGGCCTGTACCTTTCCAAAATAAAAGCCATCCTGTTCTGTCAGTGTGCCATCCGATACCCCTCCGCCGACTCCCTCAACGGAAAGCTTCAGCCTCCCTCCGGAAACCGCCGGAAGCAGCTGCCAGACTGCCTGCAGCACACCGTTTTGTGTCTTCATCCCTGCCTCCTGTGCCTGGAGCAGGGTATTGGTCAGGGGCCGCACCAGCACAAACGCCAACAGCGACAGCACTACAGCCTGCAAAAGCAGCCAGACATTGACACTGCTTTTCATCTGCTCTGTCATCTGCCTTGCTTGACGGGCACTGTCCTGATCCCTTTGATCCGCCCGACTGACAGCGGCGGCACTGAGCATTCCAAGGGTTCCCAACAGGATCATAAAAAAGCTGAAAAAAGAAGGTGTCCCTCCGGCAATTCCGATTCCTGCCAGCACCGGAAATTCTCCTGCCAGAACCACTGCCGGATTGGTCCGATAACAGATCCCGGCAGATAACAGCCCTGCCAGCAAAAACAGGATAAACCCGAAAAATACCGTCATCTGCATCGCAGATGCCGACGCCTGATACAGGGCAAGGGTACCTTCATAAGCCTCATTTAACCGAGTGCGTACCCCGTTTACAGCAGACATATACCCGGCGATTACATCCTTTTGCAGCAACAACAGCAAAAGGCTTACGCCGATCAGAGTTCCCAAAATTGCAAGGAGCCGATACACCCCTTCCAGGGGCAGTCTGGAAAACCCGATCCAGAACAGCACCGAGACGATCAGAAGCATCCAAAAAACAGGGACCAAATATCGGATTCCAAAGCCACTGAGAAATGCGCTGCAAAGACCACCGGTGAGGCAGAGCATACAGATCAGCATACCAGCCAGCCGCCACAGCTTTTTGACCAGCATACCGCCGGGTTCTTCTTCCTGTAGAATCCGACAGGTAATCCTGCCTACCGCTTCTTTATCCAGCTGTCCCGGCTCCTGCCCTTTCTTCATTGCCTCTCACCTGCCTGACTGTTCCTTCTGCATCTATTTTCCAGAGCTGCCCGCCGACTACCGGCTCTGTTACACCGCTGCCTCTGCCCTTTTTCAAAAGATCCTCTGCCGGATACTTATTTTTCCCGGCAGATTGCTTTTGGCTCTGCTTTCCATTCTGCTCCAGCTCTTCCTTTGTGGCGGTAAGACAAAGCCGTTTGAGAAAGACCCACAGCTCCTGGGCTCTGGAAATCTGCATTCTGCACAGCTGCTCCTGCTCCTGCCAGAATACCTCATATTCCTGTTCTGCCGCTAAAAGCCTCCAGCAAAAATCCGCAGTCTGCTCCAGCAGCCGTTCCAATTTACAATGATCCCACTTTTCCTGAGGCGGATGATATAAATCCACCTGCAGCAAAAGCACCTCCCGCTTTGGCAGGCTGAATTCCCGCACCAGCATTTCTCCGGTCTTTGCAGTCAGCTTCCAATGCACTCTCTGCAACGGATCCCCATCCCGATAGGCACGAACCTCGAATACCTCCGAGCCATCGTCCCCGCCCTTTTTTTGGGAATGCTGATCCGAATCCCCGCCGGAGGCGAGCTGTGCCGGAGGGATCCATTCCTCCGCCTGATGTACCAGAGGCACGGACAACACCTGCACTTTTTTGTCTGTGATCAAAAGCTTCTTTGACCATAACCGAAGCCAGTCCCGCACGGATGCCGACTGAATCCAAAACTCGTAAACACCGGAATACTTCACCGGGATACAAAATTCCAGCACACCGGTCTTTTTTCCACCTGCCATTCCCATGCTTTCCACAGTGCCCGTGCTGTTATCCAGAAGATCCCGCCAGCCGACGGTAACCGCCACACAGGAGGCTGGAAGCAGGGAAGCATTTTTCAGCTTTACCCGAAGGACGATGGGCTCTTTTTTCCCCACCGTCTCTTCTGCAGGCTCCGGCACAATCTCTACCTTTCCAGCCAGGATCTGAACCAGAATCCACATGGAAAGCGCCAACAGCAGTTCAAAGCCCAGCAAAAACGGAGCAAAGCCCTCGGGAGCAGCTACCCCCCAGATAGCAGTCAGAACGACCGCTCCTATATAAATTGCTTTTTCCTTCAAGGCTTCACCCTTTCTCCGGAGCAGGCGCCGGGGTCTCCTTTAAGATCCGCTCCAGCACGGCTGCTGCACGGACTCTATCCATTCCGGAGCTTGATACAGGCTGTACCCTGTGGGCCGCAACATCCTGAAATTCTGCCGCAACATCCGCCGGAATCACAAAGCTGCGGCCTTTCCGATAGGCTCTCGCCTGAGCCATTTTCAAAAGCGCCAGAGAGCCTCTGGGACTCAGCCCAAGCTCCAGTGCGTCATTGTTTCTGGTGGCCTGAGCCAGACGCACGATATAGTCATATACCTGATCGTGTACAAACACTTCTTCGACTTCTTTTTTCATTTCCATCAGCTCCTGACTGCTGATGACGGGACGTACATCTTCCAGCCCGTTTCCGCTCCGGCGGCTTTTTAAAATATCCATTTCCTCTGTAGCATCGGGATATCCGATCCCAAAGCAGATCAGGAACCGGTCCAGCTGGGATTGGGGCAGCAGCTGGGTTCCGGCAGAGCCGACAGGGTTCTGGGTAGCAATGACCAGAAAGGGAGACGGTACCGGTCTTGTCACACCGTCTACAGTTACACTGCCCTCCTCCATTACCTCCAGAAGCGCCGCCTGGGTCTTGGGGGAGGTACGGTTGATCTCATCCGCCAGAAGAATATTGCACATGACTGCGCCGGGACGGTAAAAGAAGCCATCCTTTTCCCTGTTATATACGGTAAAGCCTGTAATATCAGCCGGTAAAACATCCGGTGTAAACTGCACTCTGTTCTGCGCCACATTCATTGCCTTGGCAAAGGCCAGCGCCAGGGTTGTTTTTCCCACTCCCGGGACATCCTCCACCAGCACATGTCCGCCGGCAAGAATGGCTGTCATGAGCTTTTCCACGCACTCTGTTTTTCCGATAAATGCTTTTTTTACTTCTTCAATTACTTTTTGCGCCTTGTTTTGTTGCATGACCGACTGCTCCTTTTGCCTTTCTTTCGTTTTTCCCGGACATCTCCGTAGCTTCTTTGCCGTTTCACGATCAACAGGAAGATGGAGCCCTCCACTCCTGCCACGATCAGCAGGGATACAACCAGCCACGGCCATACATCCACGATCCGCTTCGTGATGGTCTGGGACTGTACTTCATGCACTGCATTCTGTTCTGCCAGCTCCTCCGGCGGAATGTACTCGGTCCGCTCGCCACGAACCAGCAGCCGGTGGGTGTTGATGGCATAGGGTGTGCAGGTAACAAGGGTACAGTAATCCTTTCCTTCCACGATCCCGATGTCCTGGGTTTCCTCCGGAAGCACAACCTTGATCTGGTCTACCTTGTAAGCAAGCACCTCATCCAATACATGGAGATAGAACACATCGCCCTCCTCCAGCTTGTCCAGATCCGTGAACAAAACCGCACTGGGCAGTCCACGATGACCGGTCAGCACGGAATGGGTGCTCGTACCACCGATAGGATAGGAGGACTCCGCCAGATGGCCGACGCCCTTCTGCAACACATCTTCGTTGGTTCCACTGTATATGGGAAGATATACGTCAATTTTCGGAATTTCGATAAAGCCAATGCTCTCGCCCACATCCACCAGATCGAGGTAGCTGATTCCATCCTCTCCCTGCATGGCACTGGCTTCCACTGCTGCATTGAGCTGTTCATTATATTTACGGACCGCTTCCTTGGCAGCGTCAATCTGTTCCTGATCCATCTCTGCAACCTGCTCATCATAGGCGGCGATCGCCTGACTTGCATGGGACTGGGCGATCAGGTTGCTGACGAAGGGATACAGAGTCAGACACAGGCCTGAAAAAAACAATATCGCGATAAACCATGCTCTTTTTTTATCCATGACAGTAACCTCCGGACATTTTATAAGGAAAGGCACAGATCAAAGGCCTGCGGCAGCCGCCGCTTTTGCATTTTCTCTGCGCCGTTTTTTCGTGGACATCCAAGGGCACGGGAGAGCGCCCGGATGTCCTTTTCAGGAAGGGAATGGGAAAACACAACACGAAAAAGAAAATCCCAAATTTTTCTTTTCCGATTACCGCAGCCGCAGCCGGTTTCTAAGACCGACGGCGATCACCGCAGTATCGCTCCGTTCAGGGGGAAAGGGGGTTCTGAAGGAGCGATGCACAGGGCGGGACGTGACCCCCGTCCTGTGCCGGAATCTGTTTGCGCCACACGAAACGCGATGCAGACCCGTTGCTGATAAAATTGCAGCTGTACTTCACAACAGCTTCGCAGCATCCATAGAAGAGATAACAAAAGGGTTATCTGTCTGAATTACTCTGCTTTTTTCTTCTTGCTGGTGATCAGCAGGATCACTGCTGCTGCCATCATGGCAATACCAGCGAAGGTGAATACGAAAGTACCGATACCACCGGTGGTGGGAAGGGTGAAGCCTTTTCTGTTCTTGACAACGGTTGTGTATACACCAGCGTCTGTCGTTCCATTCGTTATAGTAGTTGTTGTCGTTGTTTTTCCATCCTTTGTTTCAGTTTTAGTAGTTGATGTTAAGCTATATGACGTCACAATATTAACTTCAACCGGTGCTTTTAACAGATTATAACCATCCTTTGTCTTTGTCTCAACAAGATAATAAGTACCTTTAGCAAGGCCGGATACAAAGATTTTACCATTGTCATCTGTTGTTAAAGCGGCGGATTTGTTTACTTTTTCAAATCTTCCAGTTAATCCTTTTACAGGATTCAGTTCTCCAGAGGTGTCAGTATCTTTCAATTTTCTGTAGAGATCAAAGGTTACTCCCTGCAACTTCGTATTTTCATTAGTTGCATCTACTTTTTCTACAGCAATCTTAAATGTATAAATAATTATCTCATCTGTGATTTCGTCTGTTCCAGGAGTTTCAGTCTCAGTATCCGGGAGAATTTTATTGGAGTATTCCAATTTAATTTTGTTGTCATTACGATCAGCACCACCAGCTCCTACAACTGCACCTTCATCTAATGTCATATTAAAGGCGATGTAGATTTTGCTTCCTGCATAGGATGCAAGGTCAGCGGGAGTAAATACGATTTTCCAGCCGTTGCTAGCAGTATCAACAGTATACTTCCCACTCAAAATGTTTGTAGTACAAGTCTCTTCCGAGTAAATTCCTAATGAACCATTTACATATGTCTGATGTGTAGGTGTATCCGTTAAGATAAAGGTTTTCAGCTCTGCAATATTCTCTGGAATGTCTACTGTTACTCTGTAAGGAATTGTATCACCAACATTGTAGTCCGAATTATTTTTCCAATCGCCACTCGTTCTGTCTTTTACTTCCTTTTTTACATCAGGTTTGTAGTTTGTAACCGAAATCGGCTCTTGGGTTGTATCCACGTATTTACCGTTTATAAGAATAGAGCCTGCTGTATATTCATTTCCATCTGAATCTGTCCCCTTTTCTTTAGCTACTGTAAATTTATATTCCGTCTTCAGATCTGCAATATAACCTGTATTGTCAGGAACTTTTACCTCTACAAATCTGTAGTCTCCAGGTGCCAAATCTTCAACAGTGATTTTTCCATCTGTTCCTGTTGTTAAAATTCCACTTAATCCAATATCTACACCTTTATTATTTTTAGTAACCTGTGTCCATGTTGTACCATCAGCGCTCTTTACTTCCAGCTTAAACTGAACACCCTCTAATTTCGTTGGAGTTTTTGAGCCAATTTGTCCCTTTTTCTGCAAGGTAACTCCACCGTATGTACTTTTATTTTTCGGATACACATGTACATCATACAGCCAATCATCTTCATCTGCATTTGTCATAGGAATAGACACCAGAAAAGGTTCTACTTTTCCTGTAATCTGGGCAGGAGCCTCTGTTTCCTGAACCAAATATAAACCCAAAGCTAATTCTTCGAATTTTGCTTCTCCATTTACATCAGTAACCTTTTCTATAGAGTTGCCGATCGCAGGCATTGCTTTTGCTTGTTCTACCGTCGGAAATGCTTTTGCATCTGCCCCATAATAATCACTTAATTCTGCAATTTTAGTGATTTTAAATTTTACACCAGCCAATGCCGTCGCGCCGTCCGGCATAGTATTCTCAACATTGCCAGTTCCTGCTGTCCCCTCTGATCCATTGTATTCATACTTATGAATCGTAATCGAACCTTTTTTATTCCCACCAAAATCAATCGTCGGCATTTTAGTCCCACTACCTTCAGCCGCAAATGCCGTCATTGTCATCATTGACAATGTCATCGCCAGGGTCAGGAGCCCTGTCAGAAGCTTTTTCATTCTCTTCATTGTTTCCATTCTGCTACTAAAAACATATACAAATGTATATGCTAGATGATTCGCTACAATCTCAC
>ERZ827450.389-NODE-389-length-60347-cov-6.566410_pt1 | contig 60347 bp, 44 predicted proteins | sample MGYA00519773_ERZ827450 | MGnify/ENA primary metagenome ERZ827450 (study PRJEB31778, sample SAMEA3449306) | human gut metagenome | biome: human gut; feature: human-associated habitat; material: faeces | place: United Kingdom | collected 2010/2012 ...
CAAGTCTTTTGGACGTCCAGCCTTGATCTTGCTATTAATTAAATCATTAAATGCGATTACCTCGTAAGAGAAGGTTTGACCGTTTATCGTGTTTGTTGCCGTGAGTCTTTGCTCGTAACATTCGGAGAAACTTCTGCCAGGATTAAAGGATGTGATCAATTCAATGTCGATGACGGGACTGATCTTGATAGATATGTTCTGTTGGCCTCGTTTCACGTCCTCTGGGAAATCATCAAATTCGTAACCAAGTTCATTCAAGGCCTCTCGTAAAGCCACGAGGTTTGAAGGTGTCGTGTCTATCCAAAAATCCACATCAGCCGAATGGCGTTGATAACCGTAAAAGTTTACAGCACCCCCACCGACCATTAGCATCTCCACGTTGTGCTTTTGGGCTAGGGATATGAACATCCATACATCTTCATCGAAATCGAGACTCATACCTTGCGTTCTAGGATAAAGTTATTACTATGCTTTTCTCGCTTGGTTTGAAACTTGTTAATCTCCACCATTAAACGCAAGAAGAACAGGAACCTCTCGTTAGGGGTTCTCTCCCTAGCTTCTTTGTCTCGTCTAGCTTGGCTTTCAGCCTTTGTTTCAAACCGTATTTCCATGCTTCTCGTGTTGATTGATATACAAAGTTACAAAATATTCTGGTTCGTGGTGATCATCATGTTTGAAAATGTACCTTATTTCTATAAACACACTCTCTACTTTCTATTCTCTGTCAATAGACAGCCACGAGAGTGACTGTTTTTTTATTTGAATAAAAAACTTATCTTTGTCCTTATAAATTTAATACTTACACGAATGAAGATGTCTAGATAAACAAGTCGGTTGTAAAACCGGTAAAGTCTCCAAAGTCTACGTGATAGGAGCATCGGGTTTTATTAATTGTTTTATGTGCTGCATACAATTGTCTTGAAGTTGTAGTGTGCCGACTTTTAATTTAGGAATCATGTGTACCATCCAAAGTATTCATTTGTTATTCCGAACAGGTTACGTGAAAACAAGTTTTTAAAAGAACTTGTGGGAGATGCGTGTACATGTTTCCGCCCGAAATAAGTCAATCCGGTATTCATTTTTTTATTTGAAGTTTTATGAGTGAGATTATAGTGAAACAGGTTATGTATAGCCATGCAGATAAGGAGCTTTTGTTTCAGAATATCAGTTTTCGGGTTCAGGGTGGGGATAAGGTTGCGTTGATAGGGAATAATGGTTCAGGGAAATCAACGCTGTTACGGATGATTGCGGGTGATTTGCAACCAGTCTCGGGAGAGATCATTGTTTCGGAAAAGCCTTATTATGTCCCGCAGCATATGGGACAATTCGATTCGTGGACCGTGGCTGAGGCATTGCAGGTGGATCGGAAAATAGAAGCATTGTATGAGATACTTGGCGGGACTGTTGACGTGGAGTCTTTCACGATTCTAGGAGATGACTGGGATATAGAGGAACGGAGTCGTTCGGCGTTGAAGTATTGGGGATTACTGAACGTGAAACTTGATCAAAAGATGTCTTCGCTGAGTGGGGGAGAGAAAACGAAGGTTTTTCTGGCAGGGATTCAAGTACATTCACCGGGGGTAATTTTGTTGGACGAACCGACGAATCATTTGGATAGGGGGAGTCGAGAGAAATTGTATGATTTGATTTGTCGGGAAAGTGCAACCGTGCTCGTGGTGAGTCATGACCGAGTATTGTTGAATTTGTTGTCGACGATGGTGGAGTTGGAACGTAAAGGGATAGTGCTTTATGGTGGAAATTATGATTTTTATAAAGAGCAGAAAGAGATACATTTGAATGCACTGCGCGAGCAGGTCGAGGAGAAACAGAAAGAGCTACGTCTGGCTAAAAAGATTGCCAAGGATGCGGCAGAACGACAGCAGAAACGGGAAGTTCGGGGAGAAAAGCAAAGTCTGAAGAAAGGAATTCCCCGAATTATGATGAACACGTTGAAGAATAAGGCAGAAAAGAGTACTTCCCATTTGAGAGAGGTGCATGAGGGAAAAATAGATGCGGTTTCCATGACTCTTTCGGAAAGCCGGGCGGCCTTGCCGGGTGTGGAACAAATGAAAGTAGATTTCAACCCGTCACAATTACACGAGGGAAAAACCTTGGTCACGGCTCGTGGTGTTAATTTCAGCTATGGAGTGGAATTATTGTGGGAACAGGCACTTTGTTTCGAGATTAAGAGCGGAGAACGTGTTGGTCTGGACGGAAAGAACGGTTCGGGAAAGACAACGTTATTAAAATTGCTACTCGGACAATTGAATCCGACGGAAGGAGTGTTGAGCCGGGTGGATTTTAAATATGTGTACGTGGACCAGGAGTGTTCTTTGTTGCGGGACAATTTGACGGTCTATGAGCAAGTGGAACGTTTTAACGGGCAGAATATCCCGGAACATGAGTTGAAGATGCGATTGAATCGTTTCTTGTTTCCTTGGGAGGTCTGGGATAAACCTTGTTGTAAATTAAGTGGAGGAGAGCGGATGCGTCTCGTGTTGTGCTGTCTGATGATCGGTAATAACACGCCTGACGTATTTGTGTTGGATGAACCTACGAATAATTTGGATATATTGAATATTGAGATTATAACTTCGACTATTAAGGATTACCGGGGAACAGTGATTGTTGTCTCGCATGATCGGAGTTTTATGAATGAAATTGGAGTGAGTAGGTATATAGAGGTATAAATCCATCAAAGGCGCTTTTGAATAAATTCATTTTGTTTTGCCCTTCAGCTTGTGTAGAGAATCAAGTGTAATTTAACCATGAAGTAATCGAGAAACTACCTTCAGAGCATCAAGACGTGAGCAACGAATAAGGGATCTTCTCGATTACCTTACGGTTAAATCACACTTACTTTTCCTTAGATTTACTTCCATGGGTTTACTTTGTTTAGGGGAATCTTTTCATTACAATTTAATTATTTACCCGTTATTATCAGATTTTCACATATTTGTATCCAACCTAATATAAAAATTAACATGCGGGAGCATTCTGAACAGCCGGAATCAATTAATATCCTTCAACTCTGACATGGAGATAAAAAGAGTTTTTGAAACTCTTTTTGATCAATATTACATTCCGTTAGTAGATTATTCCTCACGAGACAGGTCATAAACTATTCATCCTGTCATGGGGGCGCATCCAAGTATTAGATCTTAATTCCAGGCAAAACAGACCTGTTACTTACAATGCAGACTTCAACTGACATCCCGGAGAAGAACGGCAATACATATTCGAACACATTTGGAATTAGATAGCAGATAAAAACAAGTCATTGAAGATTAGAGAATTGTATATCGTATTTAAGAGAAAATTTTCTATTTAATAATTGATTATTGGGGTTTATTCGTATATCAATTCTTCTTCCAATAAGTTTTTTAGACTACAAAGCTATTATATGATAAAACACCAGGAGAAGTGAATGCGTTTAAAGAGAAAAGAATGAAACTTTAGGAAAAGAGAATGAAACTTTAGGAAAAGTTATTTGTAAATTAAAGAGGCAATATTTGTATCATATAAATAAATCTTTTTTTCGGCTCATTGCTTTCTTATAGATAAAGGAAAAGCTCGATCGTTCGGAAAAAAGAATCAAGAAAAGAGAATATGAATGAGAACAAGGAAAATACTATAGAAAATTTGGGAAATAAATTTCTAAAACATGATCTTTTGTATATTCGAGAACACTTAACCTGCAGTCATTACAAGGCTAATATGAATGCAGGTTTTATATACCACGAGCTAGAAGCAGGAAAAACAATTTCATATGATGAAACTTTGCAGAATAATCATTTGGTGATAATCTTGGCTGGAAGTTGTACTATGAGATATAATACTTATCACAATCGTAAATTCAAGACTGGAGAAATGGTTCTTATCCCTCGTTCGTCCTCTTTTCATGGACGAGCTGATGAATATTTGAAATTCCTGGATATGGCTTTCATTTCTCCTATTAGTGGCTGTGATAAATTGATCTTACAAAGATATCATTCGTTATGCCAAGATGTTGAATATGATTTCCGTCCCACGGAAATTCGTTATCCTCTTGATATCTTCTTTAATTTGTTGGTTTACTGTTTGCAGAATGGTATGATGTGTGCACATTTGCACGAAATGAAACATAAAGAACTTTTTTTTTATTTGCGTGGATTTTATACTAAGCAAGAAGTAACGGAATTATTTTATCCAATTATTAGCAAGTCTTTTGATTTTAGAACGTTTGTTCTGGATAACTATGCAAAAGTCTGTACGTTAAATGAATTAATAGCCCTTTCAAACATGAGTCGAAGTTCCTTCATCCGAATGTTTAAGGCGGAGTTTCATGATACATTTCACAATTGGAAACAGAAACAACTCTGTTTGAAAATTATGGAAGAAGTTGTACAACCAGACATTTCTGTAAAAGAACTTATGATTAAATTTGATTTCGATTCATTTAGTAATTTTAATCGTTTTTGCAAACGTCATTTTCACTGTACGCCCACTGAATTGTTGGAAAAATACCGTGGGAATGTACCATAGTAGGATTAATCTATCACTAGAATTTCTTTACGTGAGGGCAAATAGAAGTTGATTATTTCGTTTTTTCCACTAGCAAGTGTTTTTGCGCAAGAATGATTCAAAAAGAGAATACAAAGAAATATTATGAGAAGTCTATAAAATTTCATTAGCTTACTTTTGTATTGTAGTATTAATCATTGGGAATTACTATAGATAATATCAATTATTGTTATATTCTAATACATTAAAAAGATGAATGTTAGTTTGAATTTAGGCAAAAGTGTGCTGGTCGTGATGCCAAGAAGTGCACTCGAAGTAGCTATAAGCCAAGATGATTACACTCAAGAATGATAAGATAACACGCGACGTGCACGAGGAAAATTATTGGTTTAGTTGTACTAGTAACAATTGTAGCGGAGGTTCAATTAATCACTTTGTTAGAGAAAGGTTATTTATATAATGCTATCGTTTGTATAGTTAAATAATGTTGTCGAGAATGGATAATTATATTGTAAATGAAAATGAATAACTGTATGATTAAAAAAATCTTGTTTCTGGTGTTTTTATCATGTTCAATGGGAGCCTTCTCTCAAAAAATAGCAATTAAAAATAACTTGATGTATGATGCTCTAAAAACTCCGAATTTGTCTTTCGAATTCTCGGTAGGACGGAAGTGGACTTTCGATACACAAGTGGGGATGAATTTCTTTTTTTATACAAAAGATGTCACTTCTTCTCGGTATAAGACAAAAAAATTCAGTCATTGGCTGGTACAACCAGAATTACGCTACTGGGCTTGTGACGTGTTCAACGGGTGGTTTTTTGGCTTGCACTTTCACGGGGGCCAAATGAATATCGGTGGAATCAAATTACCTTTTATTCTTCAAAAAGGACGTGAAAGAATGAAAGATTATCGTTATGAGGGACATTTCTGGGGAGGCGGCTTAAGTGCTGGATACCAGTGGGTACTTTCTAATCGATTTAATATCGAGGCATCGTTAGGGATAGGATTCGTGCATACTCGGTATGATAAGTATCAGTGTACCACATGTGGGAAAAAACTTGGTAAGGGAGATGCTGATTACGTGGGACCTACGAGGGCTGCAATTTCCATCGTATACATGTTTAAATAATTTAAATGAATTATATCAATGAAACTATCACAATATTGTCGTCTATTGCTTTTTGGGGCAATTTTTGGGGGAATACTTCCGACAAGTGTTTTCGCTCAGGATTCTTTGCTCTCTAGTGCAAACCTACATTTGGATTATTCGGGAAGTCGTATCCGACGTGTTGATGACGGATGTAGTCTGGAAGTGATTTTCACTGTAAAGCCAACTGTAAAACTGAAAGGACAAGAAGTCGTCTATATTTATCCTAGTTATGCATCGAAAGATGGAAAGTATAGAGTGTATTTGGAACCGTTGTGTGTAGCGGGAGAAAAAAGGTTTAAAGTGATCAAACGTCGTAAAACGTTACACAATCAGAAACCAAATGAACTCGATCTTGGAGATATATACTCTGTTAAAGATCTGAACGCATGTCCATTAACTATTAAGAAAAAATTTGTTTTTGAACCGTGGATGGCAAACGGCTATATTTCGGTTGAAGAGAAGTCGTATGGTTGTGCTGAATGTGGACTATGCGAGAATTGTTCTCCCATCGTTTTGATAAATCTCCCATTTTTTGAAGAAAAGGATTATGTTTATGATTTCATAGAGCCAGAAAAGGAGAAGGTTAAATGTTACCAAGATTCTTTCGATTGCCAGATTACTTTTCCTGTGGCACGTCACGATATTCAGAAAACATTTGAAAATAATAGACTGGAACTTATCAAATTGGAAAATTTTATTTTGGGGACACTAAATATCAAGGGTTCTGAACTCAAAGAGGTATGTATAAAAGGGTATGCTTCTCCTGAAGGAAAGTTTGATTACAATAAAATTCTCGCTGAAAGACGAGCCCAGACTTTTTCGGATTTTATTTCCAAAGAATATCCTAAATTACTAAAAGCATCAATCTATAAGGTAATCGGAAGTGAAGAGGACTGGAAGGGGCTAAGGGAGACCATCGGGGCTTCTTCACTCTCCAACAAAAAAGAATTACTCTTCATAATTGATCATAACCAAAGTGATGCAGAGCGAGAAGCGGCTATTAAGAATTTAGACAAAGGAAAAACATATGATATTCTTTTAAAGGATTTTTATCCGGGTTTACGTCGTACAACATTGGTTTTGAATTTTGATATAAGACCTTATGCGGCAGAAGAACTTCTTGAAATCTTTATGATGAAGCCCGAATGTCTGAATCAGAATGAAATGTACCAATTGGCCGCTCTGTATGTGGCAAGAAATGAGAATCCGATTTCAATATACAAAAAAGCATATGAACAATTTTCGGGAGATATCGTGGTTATTCTGAATTATGCCCAAGCCCTGTTGAAATATGAAAAGGATGCGGATAGAGCCTTACAGATTTTAGAGATCATAAAAAACGATCCCCGTTCTCTTTTTCCCATGGCAATCGCCTATAACATGAAAGGGAATTGGAGAAAAGCGGAAGAACTCTTGAAAGAGGCTGCCCAAAAAGGCAATAGGCACGCCTCGGCTTATCTTGAAACAACAAAAAAATAACAGACATAACCTTCTAAATAAGATTCTATTTTTAAATTTAAAACTAATAATTTATGAAATTCGTACAGCGTTTATCAGTAGCAATTTTAGCACTATTTACAGTATGTTGCCATGAAGAAAAATCTATTGTACCGGAAAATGGGAACCAGCCACTTGATGTGGTAATGTCAGTGGTCTTGCCTGGGTCAATCGCCCGTTCAGCTATGACTGATTTACAAAACAAAGCCAATCATGGAGACCCAGCATCCATAGAAAAGATGCACGTGTATTTATTAGACAAGAATGATAATATTCAAGTTGCAGAAGAATTTACAAAAGGTAGCGAAAAGTTTAACAAGTTGATTTCCAATATCCCCGTAGGGACGGATAAAGCTACAGGGGGATACAAATTCCTTGACGTAGATAAAACAGTTGAAAAGGTTTTGGTTATTGCTAATCCCCAAGGAACGTTAATAACAGCAAATAATCCCGTGTCTATAGTTGTTGCACAAATGTTGAAAGCTAAAATTAACGAAGTGATTTATGCTGCTTCCGAAAAGCTTATCGCTATTGGGGAAGAACCTTACGGGGTTGATCCGCAAGATGCCAAACGTGCTGTAAAGAAAGCAGAACTAACTTTGACTGCCACCATGAACCGCTTCCAAGTAATTGGAACCAAATTTATCAAAGTTACTTGGAAAGACGGAAAAAAGACCGAGGCGGAACAGTGGTGCCAGAATTGGCTGGGTAACAACCAGGGCAAGACGAGTGCCGACGCATGGAACGCCTTCAAGGCTGATGCCCAAGGCTTCAATAACGAAAAATGGGACGGCAAATCCGATCTTTCCCAAATGGCAGCTCTGGGTCAATGGTTGCAGGTTGTTGACGTGACCTCTGCAAACCAGGGTATCCTGATGAACCGTTTCAGCAGAACACTTTCTATTCCTGCGCTTACAGTGGAAGAAGAGGCAAACTGGTTCTGGGCCAAGACTTATGCGGGTGACAGATATGATTTTACCAACGGTACATTCAAACCGGACGGTCAGACTGATGTGTCGGACGTGGCCTCCTATTTCAATGCAACGGGTTTCGATTTCGAACAGGGTGCAAAGGCTGCGGCGTTCAATTTCTTCGTAAACGGCATTACCGGTTACGGAAAAGACAACAACGCACCCAAGCTAACCTTCGTCTTCAAGACAGGTGTCGACGGCGTATCCACCGACAGACGTTTTGTGGTCATCTCCGGTTATGCGAAGACAGAAGGTGCGACAGACGGAACAACTGACATTCCGACCGGTAAGGGCGGATATCTGATCAACTTGAATCTTAGCACATTGAACAACGGACAGGGTATCCTCGTGGATACAGATCCGACCATTCCAGAAGGGGTGACTCCCGAACCGGGCGGTCAGGAGGATCTGGAAGACGAGAATGTCAACGTGATTGTCCGCGTTGAGGTGCAGGCCTGGACTGCTGTAAATGTCTTTCCCATCCTTAACTAATAGATAGAGAGTAATAGCCAATTGCCGGGACAGTACTCCCGTGTCGTCCTTGACAGGCCGGTGCCGGAATTTGCCCCGCACTCTCGGGGAGGGGAAAGATTATCCCCTCCTTTTTTATTACTCCCAGGAGGAACACGGTCCTCTCTTTCGAGAAAATTATCTGTATCGATTTATAATATTTAGTGTAAAGTATGAACATAAGATACATACCCACCTGGCTGGGGCTGCTGCTCATTTTATACCTCGTGACCGCCTGCGACCAGGTATATGACAATTTGAGCGGCTGTCTTGGCAACACGATCGTCTTTTCCTATTTGGCAGATGACAATCAGGAACATCTGCGGGAACATGTGGATTGCATTGACGTTTTTATTTTTGACGCCAAGGGCGAGGTTCTTGTAGAGACACACCATCTGGAGGGGGAATGTCTGCTTTCGCCGCTGGAAGTCACGCTTCCGGAAGGGGATTATAAAGTGGTGGCCGTAGGCAACGCCTTGAAAGAAACGGGCATAGGTATTGAGGGCGGCTACAAGGGGGCGTTGGTTTCCCGTCCCGAACTGCTGGAGAAGGACGGACAGGCATCCGGCACGTTTGACAGGCTGTACCTGGGTGAGACATCCATCACCTCCAAAGTTATGAACGAGTCCCGTGACGTGGTAAGACTTTATTCCCAGCACGTGAAAGTCCATGCGGTGGTCCTTCCCGATGACGATGGGAATGCCGGAACCTGGTTTGAGCAGAACAAGGAAGCAGGCTTCCGCCTGACAATGGAATCACCCTCCGCCCATTTCTCCTTTTCCGGACAGCGTGCTGGGAAGACATCCTTCGACCTCGCATTCTCCGCGGGCGGGAAGAACGACCGCTTCGTGCTTGACTTCAATACCCTGCGCTTCGAGGACGGGGACCCGCTAACGATCCGCCTTCTGCGAGGGGAAAAAGTCCTTTGTAGCGTAGATGTGGCGCAATATGTCGCACAGTATCCCGAGCAGATACGGATAACGGGGTGTCAGGAGGCTGTCCTGCCGCTGTATTTCCGCCAGAATCCCCTCTCTCTGAGTATAAGTGTAAAACCATGGGAAGCTGTTGATGTGGTCCCCATAACTGATTGATTAATATTGTGTTGAAAGATTTTAAATATATTCGTACGATGAAGGCTGTGAGGTACTTTATGATAATGGTGTCACTGGTTCTTTGCTTCATCCTGGTATCCTGCCAGAACGGGGAGCCTATTCCGGAACTGTTTTTCGATGAGGATGCCGTGACCGTCAGACTGAATCTGTCAACCAGGGGTGTTGAATCCGGAAGGAGTGATATGCTGGACAACTATTCATCCGATCCCGCCAACTGGTATAAGACCGGCACGCTGTTTCCCCAGGCTCCCACTCAGCCCAAGATAGCGCTTATGGTTTTCAACAAGGAGCAGAACCGGTATGTGTACAGCCGCTTGCTTCCTTTCAGTTCCGGTAACGCAGAAGGGGAATACCAGACCAGTGTACGCATCCCCAAGGGGGAGAGTGAATTCTATGCTTTCTATGCCCCCAATCAAACAGGAAAAGACCTGCCCTATTATACCCCCGGAGGAATCCTGCAGAATGCGGTTCCATGGGATTTCCTCGGGGAAGGCATGGAAGAGGTGGACAGGGAGGATATTGTCGGAGCCGCATTCCCTGCCATCATCAAGGAGCGGGATGACGGCAGTCTTGACATACCAGTGGATAATCCGTACGATGGCGTGATTCCTTACCCGTCGGATGAAAAGATCATAGACTGGACAACAAGTTCCATGGTAGCCTGGGAAGACGCTCCCGGAATATCGAACAGGCTACACATGGGCATGCTTTCGGGAAAGCTGACCACGACCGTCCAGCCCGCTTCCGGGGAGCAGGTACAGGATATCACAATCCCGCTGTTCCGAGATTTCTCCCGTATTAGGATATACATCGCAAGTATTGCCCCCTTTGACCGGATTATATATAATTATAAAAGAATTGCCTTGCTGAACTTTCCGGTACTGATGTCCCCCTCCTTCAGGGAGAATGACTCGGACGGCTCCCAGCTTGCAGGCTCCACCCCGGGAACGGGAAAGAACACAGAGCGCACTGGCACGTATTCCTACGGAATAAAAAATGAAGCGCAATTGACCATATACGAGGCCCCCCTCAATGCCGACGGAAAGGTTGACTATGCGCAGATGGACACCAAAAAATACGAGCAATTCTTTCTTCCCCAGTATCTGGCCCCGTATATCCCGGAAGCCAATTCCTGGCAGAAAGGACAGCCCCACCCGAAGATACAGCTGACGGTGGAATATCATACAGGAGGTGACACCTCACAGAACAGGACAAGGACTTTCCTGCTCGATGTTGGTGAAGAGAGTTCTCCTGGGGTATATTCCGGTCCTGTCTATCCGAACCGGGATTACAAGGTCTTCATAGTCCTGCCGGAATCCTCGAACCGAGAGATTATTTACCGGGTCGAGTCCTGGAACAGCAAGACGGTGGATCTTCCCCCGTTCCAATGATGTACATGAGAATTGTCATGATAAATTTAATTATTTATGAAACGATATAAACTGAAAACAATTTGCCACATCCTGTTGTTGCTGCCCGTTCTTGCCGGCTGCACGGATGACAAGCTCTTTCAAAGGAGCGGTGTGGTGGAGGGAATACCCATCACGGTGGATATAAACGTGGGTACGGCAGCCAACACTGCCAAGACACGCTCCGCCCTGCTGGAAAGCGAGGAGAGGAAAATCTACGACCTCTACCTGTGGGTCTTCAACGCCTCGGGAGACGTGGAATTTTCACGCGAGTACCCCAGGAGAGACCTTTACCAGGCGGCAAGCGACCTTCAGGCGTCCACGGGCGAGGCTGACAGTGACGCCCCCACGAGCATGGGACTTCTGAAAAACATAAGCCTCACCACCGGGAAGAAAACACTGTTCCTTCTCGCAAACTACAAGTCGGACGGTGACGGTCTATTCCATGTGGAGCCGGATATCCTGGAGGGGATCGGCAAACTTTCCGACGTGGATAAAATAAAGGCGACCATGACCGCCCGTACCCTGTTCCGTCCGAACGGGAACCTGCTGATGTCGGTAACCAAGGCCGTTACGGTTTCCACGGCAACAAGACAGATCGAAGTATCCCTGAAACGCTCCGAGGCCAAAATCACGGTCAACCTGAAAACGGCCGGGGGGCTCACTTTCGATCCCGGAACGTATAGGCTTGGTAATGTGGCGAGATCGACATTCCTTACGGAACACGTAAAGGGGACCGACCAGACCGCCTACTGGGATGCGAACGGGACGGATACGGATTCCTACTGGACATCGGACGAGTTCCACTTCGAGGGGGATGCCGACAACGTTACCACTTCATTCTATATGCCCGAGAACCGCAAGGTTGCAAAAAAAATGATCCTTCCCACCTCTCCCGGATATAATGCGGACCGGAAAGGATATGACCTGCGGCAGAAGCAGCTGAAGTCCCCCATTGCAGGCGCAACCGACAAGCCTAACCTGAAAAACGGGGAGACAGAATACGCCCCTGACCTGGCTCCCTACATAGAGTTCAGCGGGGTGCTGCGTCAGGATCTGACAGTGGACAATACCGCAATGGAACGTTTCGGGCGGGTAACCTACCGGATTTATCTGGGCTACACGGCCACCGACGATCCGGTCAATGACTATGACATCGAACGCAACGTGCATTATACCTACAACGTGACCATCAAGGGTATGAACGACCTGGTGGTGGAGGCACGGTCCGACAAGGACGCCGAGAAGGAGCCCGCCCCCGGTGTGGAGGGACTGGTGTATGACGCCCACCGGTCGTTCAGCTTTGACTGTCACTACGAACAGGGACTGATACGTTTCGACAAGGACGAGCTGGCCATCTTCAATGCGGACGGAAACCTGAAAGACGACGCCATGATCTCTTTTGCCGTGCGTACGCCGTTCTGTGACAAGTTTGTCTCTTACACGAAAGCGGAGCTGAAACAGCTGAAGGCCAACGGCTACATTCCCTCCGGGGATAAGAAAACCGATACAGACTGGCTCAAATTCTATATTCACCCAAGCACCTTGAACGACAATGGAAATGAGGTCATGCAATACTTCTCCGATACGGGGACAAATCTGCTTTCACTGGAACAGTTCCTTTGCAAGTTGATGACTGAACCCGACTATGTGTTCAACGCCACCACGGGGCTTTGCAAGGTGACGGTTTACGCCAACGAGTATTTCTATGAGCGAGACCCCATGCAGGAGAACGCCCCCCAGGACAAGGAGCTGTGGAAGACCTTCGCCAACGCTGAGGACCGGACCTTCGACCTATTGGTGAACACCTCACATGAAATCTCCCCCGACGGACAGTCACGGTATCACCAGGCCATAGTCTCGATCCGCCAGATGTCCATAAAGACGGTGTTTGTCAGCTGTCCCGACGGTATGCGCGTGTGGGGGGTGGAGAACGTGAACGAGACCAAAAACCTGGACTGGTCCGTAAAAGCCCCCAGCGAGGCGGATGCCTTCTATAACAAGTACTACGCAAACGGCTGGACGAATACCTGGAAAGCAATGGCACGTTCGGGAGTTGTGGGAGGGTTCAGCGGGGAAATCATGTCCGATCCGATGAAAAAAGGAAAAGAGAACCAACTTTGGAAGGTTATGACAAAAGTGGACAATGCGAAACTGACGCTCAGCAAGGATCATTATAATCTTGCTCTTCGTAACTATCATGCGGCATATGCCTGCTTTACCCCGTTCCTGAGAAACCGAGACAACAACCGTGATGGCCAGATGCAGGCTGGCGAGATGCAGTGGTATATCCCCTCCGTCAGCGAGATCAACATGCTGTATGTGGCGGAACGTTCATTGCCTTTGAAGAGCAGGCTTGTCGGGCACGCTCCGTCGGATAATGCTACAGCGTTATTCACCTCAAGGGCTTTCATGGGAAGTACCAACCTGACACTGAACAGCTGTAATCCTATTATAGTTATTGAGGAGTCCCACAGCATGACCCCTATACTTAATTTCGATCACCAGACAATTAAGAGTCCGGGAGAAAGAACTCCCTATTCGGACGTGAGACTGGTCCGGGATCTTGGGATACTGGAGACTTCTGAGGAGCACAGTTACCATATTGATGAGATGAAAGATGAACTTGGCAAGACGCTGGCCAACAACCGGACAGAGAATGAGTACCTGATTTTCAAGGCTGACAATCTGTCTGCCAGTACCACCAGGACTTCAAGGGCCATTTATGAACTTCCGGCGCATGACGAGACCTCCCAGAATAATACGATCTATCAGAAAGGGTTTGAGGTTGCAAAATATATTGCAAATACAATAGACAAGCCGAAGGACCTGAATAATCCTAACAGGAAAAATGAGTATTATTTCGAAACGTGGAGCACGCTGATGGCCGATGTGGAAAAAGGCAACTCTCCGTGTGCCTATTATTACCAGAATGCGGATAAAAGTGACCTGGGTACATGGCGTCTGCCCAATGAGGCAGAACTGATGATAATGGCCGGAAGCCTGTTCGACTGGGATGACAGGGAGAAGAAGGAGGTTTATGCTTTCTTCCAGGGAAACAAGTTCTATTCCTTGAATATGACAGACGGCCAGGTCATCCATTCCCGGACTGGATTTTCCAAACGGGACATGAATGGTGCCAGGTCATTCAGTGCCGGATATCAGATGTATTTTGATGGTTATCTCAGGTTTATTACGACCGTAGATACAAAGTGGGGAGGTGATAACAACAGGCTTGTTAACAATAAAAAGGGTTACGTACGTTGTGTAAGGGATCTGCCATAGGGTAGATTACAAGGAGGGGAAATAACAAAATTTTCTCTCAATTGCGTTTTGTGGCCGGAGATAAGTGTTTGATAGCTTTTCTCCGGTTTTTTGTTGATTCAGTTTAAACATTGGCTCAAGTGGAAAATCTGTGTGTGAAAAATAACTTTCACACACAGATTTTCCACTGTTTCTTTTATTTGTGTTTTCTAAACAGTAAAATGTAATGACGGCTTTAGAAGAACTTGTATCTTTAATATTCCCAGCAGGTTTGCTGGATTATTTTGTAGTAACCCGTGTGAGTAAAATCGCTATCGGTTACCAGGTTTACCTTGAAGAGAAAAAAAAGTACCTTCCCCTTATTCCTCCGGGGAGTATATTTGCCCCGGTTTTCATGACGAGCAAGTTGTTCATGATTTTCCTTTACGTGGAAAGGTTTTTGATTTGGTGATCAAACGTCGTCGTTGGAAGCATGCTGAAACGGGCAAAGTCATATCCCGTGATTGGAATCTTGTGGCCCGGGGGAGTTCTTTATCGAGAGAGTTCTCGGATTTTTTAAAAGGAACACATCGATAATCACCCTGTAAGCATTCAAAGTGTAGCACGTCACTATCACTTACCCGGTGATCAATTACAAAAGCAATACAAGAATTACTGGAGTGATTTTCTCTCCTGGGCTTAGCTGTCTCACGCCGAGGATTGGCTTCTTTTTCCCGGTAACGTTGGTCCGTTCTTGAGTATCGATGAAACGGATGCCGGGGACCTTTGAACGATCATAACCAACAAGCAGGCTCACGGTTGTAAGGGTAGCATCGTGGCAATCGTGAAAGGTATCCGCACGGCAGACGTGTCATCGGTTCTATTGAAGCTTCCCCGCCGCCTTCGTTACCGGGTGAAAGAGATTACTTTAGACATGGCCCCAAGCATGGAAAAGATTGCCCGGGAATGTTTTCCCGTTCACCAGCTAGTTCACGAGGCGGTACAGGACCTGCGGGTACAACATCGCTGGGAAGCGGTAGAGAGCGAGAACGAGGCGACACTCCACGCGAGAGAAAACGGGTTCAAGTTTAAACCTGCCATGCTGGAAAATGGCGACACGTTAAAACAACTCCTGGCACGAAGCAGGTACTTGTTGTACAAGACACCGTCCTCGTGGACTCCTTCCCAGGAAACGAGAGCGGGAATATTGTTCAAGCTTTACCCGGATATCAAACAGGCCTATGGACTCGCGTTAAAACTGGGACAAATCTTCCGGGGAACCAGGTGGAAAGATGTCGCTTACACCAAGCTGGCACAGTGGTACAGGAAAGTAGAGGAAACCAGGTTCAAGGTTTTCGCTACCGTGGCTAGAACTATAGAGTATCACTATCAAACTATTTTGAATTATTTTGACAACAGGAGTACAAATGCGGCTGCGGAATCGTTTAATGCCAAAATTAAAGAGTTCAGGAGGGTATTCAGGGGTATTAGAGATATTAAATTTTTCTTGTTTCGGCTGTGCAAAATTTACGCTTAAAAGGGGAAAACACAGATTTTCCACTTGATCCCTAATTCGGTACAGGTTTCATAGGCTTGTTTATTGGTGCCTGTTAAATGATGTATCAAGCTGCCTTGAAAGGTTCCGTTCATGATTGCCTCGTAGTTTTGGCAAAAGATGTCTGCACAGGCATTGATTAATTTATTAATAATACCTGCACGTAGAAATGCGATACATTCGTTTTTGTCCGTGACAATCTTGAAAGTTCTGGAGATCGTCTTTAAATCTTCCTTGTCTGTATCTTTGTCGTAAAAGTTAAGAAGTATCCGGGTCGTTTCATCATAAGATAGAATTTTCAGCTTATGAGAGTCTTCAATATCCATGATCTGATAGCAAATATCGTCAGCGGCTTCCACTAGATAAACGAGTGGGTGGCGGACGTATTGCAAAGGTTTTGAGTTGAGTTGGATAATACCAAGTTCTTCGGCTACTTCCTTGTATATTTCTTTTTCACTTTGAAAAAAGCCGTATTTGTGTCCTTTAAGGGAGGCTTTAGATTCAAATGGGTATTTAACAATGGATGCGAGAGTGGTAAAGGTCATTGTGTAACCACCTGGCCTACGTCCGTTAAAGCTATGGGTTAATAATCGGAAAGCATTTGCGTTACCTTCGAAATGACTGATGTCAGCCCATTCCTCGTCCGTCAGAAGTTTTTTCAAGTATTGCCCTTCTCCTTCCGTGAAAAAGTAAGAAATTGCCTCTTCTCCGGAATGCCCGAAAGGAGGATTCCCCAAATCATGTGCTAAACAGGCCGTACTAACAATGGTTCCGATTTCTTCGAGGATTTCCGGGTGTTCCAATGCCTCTTTGGTTTTAACAAATTGTGCAATCTTGTTTCCTAGCGAACGTCCCACGCTGGCTACTTCTAGGCTATGAGTTAGACGGTTATGTACAAAGATATTACCCGGTAATGGGAATACCTGTGTTTTATTTTGTAATCGTCGAAACGGAGAGGAAAAGATTAAACGATCGTAGTCTCTTTGAAATTGTGATCGGTCATGAGAGCGAAACATGGTAATAGTACTTCCCGGGTGATAACGTCTCGATGATAATAATTTATTCCAGTCCATCATGGTAGTTCAGATTACAAATTTGTAGGTTACAGGTTTAAGTAAAGTATATCAATTGGAGACCTGTAACGGCTATACAAATGTAGTAATAAAAAAAAGAGGAAGCAAACTGCTTCCTCTTTTGATCTTTATTTTGAAATGAAGTGGTAATGACTACCAAATCTTTCGAATGCTGCTTTGTCAAGCGTTTCACGGTGATCCGGATGAGCAATATTTATTAAGGTTTTTGCTCTTTCTTGAAGTGTTTTACCATAAAGGTCTGCGATACCAAATTCTGTAACAATGTAGTGTACATCGAAACGAGTGGTAACAACTCCGGCTCCGTTTAACAAGGTCGGGCAAATTTTGCTCACGCCTTTGTTTGTTACTGCCGGTAATGCAATAATCGGTTTTCCACCTTCGCTGGCTGCTGCTCCGCGGATGAAGTCTAATTGACCACCACTACCACTGTAAAATTTAATACCCAAAGAATCTGCGTTGACTTGACCCGTGATGTCAACAGAAAGGGCCGAGTTGATCGCCGTCATTTTCGGTTGTTGCGCGATGATGAACGGATCGTTCGTGTAACCTACATCCATCATAGCTACTCCAGGGTTGTCATCGATGAAGTCATATACTTTTTTGGATCCCATCAAGAAGGTTGATACGATCTTACCTTTGTCGAATTTCTTATTCATGTTGTTGACAACACCTTTTTCATACAAGGGTAATACTCCGTCAGCAAACATTTCCGTGTGAATACCTAAGTTTTTGTGGTTTCCTAATTGGGAAAGTACTGCATTGGGGATGGCTCCGATTCCCATTTGTAGAGTAGCTCCATCTTCGATCAAAGAGGCTACATTTTTACCGATAGCAATATCTTGCTCTGTTAATGTTGCCGGATGAGCCTCGATAAGTGGAGTATTATCCTCGCAGAAGATGTCGATGTCTGATAATTTGATGATAGCATCTCCCCATGCTCTAGGAACGTTCGGGTTGATAACACCAATAACGATTTTTGCATTCTGTACGGCAGCTAACGTGGCATCAACAGAGGTTCCCATGGATACAAAACCATGCTTGTCCGGGGGACAAACTTGGATCATGGCAACATCAACCGGGTGAATACCGCTTCTGATCAGTTTCTGGGTTTCACTCAAATGAACGGGTACATAATCTGCATATCCTTCTTGAGTTGGTTTACGCACGTTACTGCCTACGAAATAGGATTCTAGGAAGAAGATTCCTTCGAATTCTGCTTCTGCATACGGGGCACTACCTTCCGTGTGCAAGTGTTGCAACTTGACGTCTCTCAATTCTCCTGCACGTCCTCTGTTGCAAAGAGCTTGAATTAGACCTTGGGGGGCACAAGCCACACTGTGAATGTGAATCCGGTCTCCGGATTTTACAACTTTTACAGCCTCTTCAAATGACACTGTTTTGATTCCTTGATACATAGCAAGTTATTTTGTTTTGATTTCTTATGATTTAATTATTAGCTAACCTCTTGAAAGAGGGGTGCAAGTTAACAACACTCTTTTAATTAAACAATTTTTTCCGTAATTATTAGTGTTCAATTTGTGACACGGTTTTTACTTACAGTAGCCAGCCTAGAATGGCCTTTCCCGTGAAAAGATAAATGTTCAAACCGATGATGTCGTTCGTTAGGGTGATAAACGGTCCGGTAGCTAGAGCTGGATCTATCTTTAGTTTATTGAGTAATAACGGGAATGCTGTACCGAACATGGATGCGAACATGATCACGATAAATAAGGATATAGTTACCGTGATGGGCATGGCAAGTGATGTTAGGTTGAAACAAAGGGATAGGATAAAAATGATGGAAGAACAGATGCAGGCATTTATGACCGCACATGAAATTTCTTTTGAGATACTCTGTAATATGTTTTTTGATGTCAGGGTGTTGGAGGCAAGTCCTTTTACCACGATGGCGGAAGACTGGATACCCACGTTTCCTCCCATGGCGGTGATAACAGGAATGAACATGGCTGTTGCTGGGAATAAGGCAATGTCTGCCTCGTAGAAAGAAATCATGTAGGCTGCAAGCATTCCTCCGAGTAAACCGATGATCAACCACGGGAGACGAGCTTTCGTTTGGTCCCAAATCGTGTCAGATGATTCCACGTCCTGCGAGATACCGGACATCATCTGGTAGTCTTTTTCTGCTTCTTCACGGATCACGTCAACCACGTCGTCGATCGTGATTCGTCCGACAAGACGTCCGATGGAATCAACCACGGGAATGGCGACTAAATCGTACTTCTGCATGATACGTCCCACGGATTCGGCTGGTTCATCGGTGGTCACGTAGGTTACGTCCGGGTTATATATACTTTGGATTTTGGTAGATGTCGGGGAAAGAATCATCTTTTTCAATGAAAGTCTTCCTTTCAAGATGTTGTCGTCATCAACGACGTAGATGTAGAATATTTCATCTAGGTTCTCTGCTTGTCGGCTAAGTTCGCGTAGGCAGGTGAGGACGGTCCAATTCTCGTTGACTTTCACTAGCTCTTTACCCATAAGTCCACCAGCAGAATCTTCGTCGTAATGCAACAGATCGACGATGTCTCCCGCTTGTTCGAGGTCTTCCATGTGTGAAAGAACTTCTTGTTGTTGTTCGTTGGGCATACTACCCACGAGGTCGGCGGCATCGTCCGTGTCCATGTTGTCCACGAAACGTTTGGCTATAATTTCCGGGGGGAAAGAATCGATAAATCGTTGTCTTTCGTCTTCTTCGATTTCTGCCAGAACGTCTCCGGCTTTCTCTTCATCTAGCAACAGAAACAGGAATTGGGCTTCTTTGGTGTCCAATTCATTCATGATTTCAGCAATATCTGCCGGATGAAGAGGTTCTACCAACTTGGAGACATCTTCTTTATTATCCGCTTTTATCAGTCCCTCTATTTGGGAAACTAACTCTTCCGAGAGTTCAAACTGTTGCATAGTTCATCAATTACTTGTTTGCCTGCTGAATCTCTTTACATAGTGTAATGAAATCCTCTACACTTAATTGTTCCGGGCGCAAAGATAACGTTTCTGAGGCAAAATCCGGAGAAATAATTGATTTTAAAGAATTACGTAAGGTTTTTCGTCGTTGATTGAAACCTGATTTTACGATATTGAAAAAAAGTTTTTCGTCACAATCGAGTTTTTCCCTTTTATTCCGGATGAGTCGGATTACGGCGGATTTTACTTTTGGTGGTGGATCGAAAACCTGTTCTCCCACGGTGAAAAGGTACTCGATGTCGTAAAATGTTTGCAGGAATACGCTTAAAATTCCATATGTTTTGTTCCCGTGAGAGGCACTGATGCGTTCGGCTACCTCTTTTTGTATCATACAGACGACTTGGGGTATTAGATCCCGGTTTTCTAGTATACGGAAAAAGATTTGCGAAGAGATGTTATAAGGAAGATTCCCGATGATCGAAAACGGTTCTGTGTAGAAATTTCGAATATCCGATTTTAGAAAATCCCCGTAAATAATCTGCTCTTTATGAGCAGGTAGCTCTTCGTGTAGGTAGTCAATGGACTCCTGATCGATGTCAATGGCAAGCACGGAAAATTTCGTATCTTTTAATAAATGACGTGTCAGTACTCCCATACCCGGCCCGATTTCCAGTACTCCTTTGGTGACAGGTAGTAAACTCGCCGTGATTTTACAAGCGATGTTTTGGTCTTTCAAAAAATGTTGTCCCAGATGTTTTTTGGCTCGAACGATACTCATAGTATGAATTCAGGGTGTTATGGGTTAAACTTCCAATTATTTATTTACTTTTGCAAACGACTTACAAAATAATGCTTTTATTTTGATTTGTGAAAATTATTAGAGTGTCAATCTTGACGAATTTTGTGGATGAAGCCATTTTATAAACAGGTTATAAAATTTCTTGCCTTTTTGCTGGTAACAGTTTTTTTGTTCTGGCTGGTGTATCGAGATCAAAATTTCGATGATTTGATGAAGGTTTTGCGTGATGATGTCGACTATACGTGGATATGGGTAGCGATTGTTTTCGGCTTACTTAGCCACGTGAGTCGTTCTCTGCGTTGGCAGATGTTGACAAAATCTATGGGATACCGGATTTCTTTCATGAATAGTTTTATGGGGGTTATGATCGGTTATTTTGCTAATATGGCGATCCCCCGGATGGGTGAGTTTACCCGTTGCGGGGTAGTGAGTAAATATGAGAACGTGCCATTCTCGAAGTTATTGGGAACGGTTGTTACCGAGCGGGTATTTGACATGATTATGTTGCTGTTGCTTACTTTGGTTGTTGTCGTTTCGCAATTTAAACAGGTTGGGATATTCCTGAATAATAATGAAGAGATTAAACAAAAGTTATACACGATGTTTCATTCCCCATGGACTTACGTGGTGTTGGGAGTATTGATCGTGGGGGTGGCAGGTTTCTTCTGGTTTGTACGGAAAGGTACTTTCTTCACCCGGTTACATCGTTTCTTATCGGGAATGAAAGAAGGTCTGTTGACCGTGAAGAACGTGAAACATAAGTGGTTATTTATCGGTCATACGATTTTTATCTGGCTAATGTATTTTCTGATGCTATACGTTTGTTTCTTCTGTTTCCAGTTCACCTCTCACTTGGGACCGATGGTTGGTTTGACCGTGTTTGTTCTTTCCAGTTATGGGATGGTGGCTCCGGTGCAGGGTGGCGTGGGTGCGTGGCATTTCATGGTGATTGCAGCCTTGATGATTTATTTACCACATACGGAAGAAATTGCCAGTCTGTCCAAGACATTTGCTTTGTTGACTCACGGCACGATGACATTGTTGTATATCGTGGTAGGCGTGTTGTGTTTGTTATTCTTGCCAATATATAATCGGAAGTAAATTTCATGTTTATGGATATTGTTGAAAAATATTTTACCGGGTTAAGTGAGAGACAATCGGAACAGTTCCAACAATTGGAGGGGCTTTACCGAGAATGGAATGAAAAGATTAATGTGATTTCGAGGAAAGATATAGATGCTTTGAACGTGCATCATGTTTTACATTCTTTGGCGATAGCAAAGGTGATTTCTTTCAAAGCGGGGACAAAAGTGCTGGATGTCGGAACGGGAGGAGGTTTTCCCGGAATACCGTTGGCTATTATGTTCCCGGAGGTAGATTTTTTTCTGGTAGATTCTATTGGGAAGAAAATTAAAGTGGTAGAGGGTATTGCAGGAGCTTTAGGCTTAAAAAATGTGATGGCAAGGCAATTGAGAGTAGAGACGATGAAAGAAAAATTTGATTTCATAGTGAGTCGTGCTGTGACGGCTTTTCCGGCTTTTGTCGCCTTGACCAGAAAACGTATTCGAGAGAGTAGTTTCAACGATTTGTCCAATGGAATTTTGTATCTGAAGGGAGGGGATTTTGAAGAAGAGATTCGGGATTTCAAGGATAAAATTTCTGTTTATAATATTCCTGATTTTTTTGAGGAGGAGTTTTTTGAAACAAAGAAATTAATTTATATGAAATTCCTCAAATAATTTTCTATTAACGATTTGGGAATAAGAAGAATTCTTATTAAATTTGTCGCAGTTTACATTTCCACCTGGTTCATGCCGGGTGATTTTACTTACGTAATGAGAATTATCCAAATATAACGTGACTATATGTACGATATTTTAGAACTGAATGAAAAGTTACTTTCAGATTTGCGTCAAATTGCAAAAGAACTGAATGTTAAGAGGATTGAATCCTTTAAAAAGAAAGAATTAATATACAAAATTTTAGATCAGCAAGCCATGATTGCTACCGAGGAAACAACTCCCGTTGAACCGAAGGAGAAAAAGCCTCGTGTACGAGTGATAAGGGGAGGTGCTGAAAAAGTGGGAGATTCCAAAGGAGGATTGGCCAAATTTAATCGAAATAAAGATAAGAAGGCTGATGCTAAACAAGAGAATCCCCAAAATGAAACTGTCAAAGAGGCTCCCGAAAAGAAAGATGCAGTTTTGCCCGTAGAGGAAGTGCAGCCGATCAATGTCGTGCATAGTGATATTTTGGATAAGGATCTGGTTTTCAGTCGTACGGAAAACGGTATTGTTGTAGAGAAAAAAGGAGAGGTTGTTGCGGAACCACAGGAAATGGAAGTAAAGAATGAAACTTCTGAGGCTCCTAAACGTGAGGAAGCCGGACAAAAGCAAGACCGTAAGTTTTTCGATAAGCGTAACCGTAAACAAGCCAAGCGGGAAGAGGTAAAAAGTGAAGAAGGTAAAGAAGAGGTGCAAGAGGAAAAGGCGGTTGAAGAGGTCGTTAAAGAGGAACAGGTGGCAGAAAGACCCAGTCGTCCGAAGTTTGTAAAACGGAATAGACGTGTTGAGAGAGATGAAGAAACCATTCGTCAAGATGTGGAAGAGAATGATTTTGAAGATGTCGAGAACGAATCTGGCGTTAAGGAAGGGGCTGAAAATGAAAATTATGAAAGCGTTCCGGCTGAGTTTGAAGAAAGAAGAGAAAGTCAAAACAAGATGCGTTTTGACAAACGCGATAAATATTATGAGTTTGAAGGAATTATTTTAAATTCGGGTGTGTTGGAAATCATGCCTGACGGGTATGGATTCCTTAGATCTTCTGATTATAATTACTTGAATTCTCCGGATGATATTTATGTGTCTCAAAGTCAGATCAAGTTGTTTGGTTTGTCAACGGGAGACACGGTGGAAGGAACCGTGCGTCCCCCGAAAGAAGGAGAGAAGTATTTCCCCTTGATTAAAGTGTCGAAAATTAACGGGAAGTCTCCGGAAGCGGTGCGTGACCGAATCCCGTTTGATCACTTAACCCCGCTTTTTCCGAATGAGAAATTCAATCTTACCGGAAATGGACGTGCTACGATTTCTACTCGTGTGGTGGATATGTTTGCCCCGATTGGTAAAGGACAGCGCGGTTTGATCGTGGCTCAGCCGAAAACGGGTAAGACGATGTTGTTAAAAGAAATTGCTAATGCAATTTCAGCTAATCATCCTGAAGTGTATTTGATCATCCTGTTGATTGACGAGCGTCCGGAGGAGGTAACTGATATGGCTCGTAGCGTGAATGCAGAGGTGATTGCCTCTACTTTTGACGAGCCGGCAGAGCGTCACGTGAAGGTGGCCAATATCGTGTTGGAAAAAGCTAAGCGTATGGTAGAATGTGGGCATGACGTGGTGATCTTGTTGGATTCAATTACTCGTCTGGCTCGTGCTTATAATACGGTATCACCTGCATCCGGAAAGGTGCTTTCCGGTGGTGTGGATGCAAATGCATTACACAAGCCGAAACGGTTCTTTGGTGCGGCTCGTAATATTGAAAATGGTGGTTCGTTGACAATCCTGGCAACAGCTTTGACAGAGACTGGTTCAAAAATGGACGACGTGATTTTCGAAGAATTCAAGGGTACTGGAAATATGGAGTTGCAGTTGGATCGTAAGTTGTCCAACCGTCGTATTTATCCGGCTGTGGATATTACGGCATCAAGTACGCGTCGTGATGACTTGTTGTTGGAGGACTACACGTTGAACCGTATCTGGATTTTGCGTAACTATCTGACAGATATGAATTCTGTTGAGGCAATGCAATTCGTGAAGGATCGTTTGGAAAAGACGAAATCTAACGAGGAATTCTTGATCTCGATGAATGATAAATAGTTTTATAAGTTTTATAATATGGAAAAGCGAGTTCATTGTTGGACTCGTTTTTTTGATACCTCAAATATAGAATCATTTTAAGTATATACTTATATCGCAATAGTGTAGCGGGTTATGTGTGAATGAAAATTCTTTGGGAGGTATGAAATGTATGTTTTGCAACATGTAGATTACAAAACTATGCTTTTTTTATTACCTTTGTATTACAAAGAATAAAAAATGGAGAGTTTACGTAACACGCATAAGATCTTGATGAAAGAAAGGACGTCGGCTATCCGTCGTGGTTTATTGGATGCGATAGATTCTCGTGCCCGGTTGATTGCGATAAAGGGAAGTCGTGGTGTAGGGAAGACCAATTTCCTTCTAGATTTTTGCAAGGATCATTATAAGGACAACCCTTCTTGTCTTTACGTGAATATCAATAACTTGTTCTTTGCGATGGAAGGATTGTTTAATTTCGTGGAACGTTTCTACAAGCTGGGAGGGAAAGTGTTGTTATTGGATCAGATCCATAAGTATCCAAACTGGGACCGGGAATTGCGGGAGGCTTACGATCGTTTCCCGGATTTGCAGATCGTTTTTACCGCATCTTCTATTTTGCGGGTCAAATCCAACAAATATTTGCATGGAATCGTGGAGATGTACAACCTGAGCGGTTTGTCGTTTCGGGAGTTTTTGGAGTTAGAAACGGGATATAAGTTTCCCGTTTATTCTTTCGAGGAAATCGTGGAACACCACGAGGAGATCGTGAACGATATTCTTGAAAAGGTGCGTCCGTTAGCTTTTTTTAATAACTATTTGAAATATGGTTATTATCCTATATATTTGGAGGAGAAATCACATATTGATTATTTGCTGAAAAACATCAACTTAACATTGGAGTTTGATATTCCGTATAATAATCAAATCGAGCTGAAGTACTTGACAAAATTGAAACAATTACTTTTTATCGTGGCAAATGGTAATAGTAATATTAATATTAGTAAGTTGAGTGCCCAGATTGGTGTTTCTCGTGCAACAGTGTTAAATTACCTGCATTACATGAAGAATGCTCGGTTATTAACTTTGTTGTTTGATCGGGAAAGTGATGACGAGAACGGGCTAAAACCAAATCAAGTATTTTTGCATAATCCAAATTTGCTGAATGCGGTTTGTCTGGATCAGACAGATTCATTGATGATTCGGAAAACATTTTTAATTAGTCAATTATGTGCCGTGGCAAAATTGAATTTTTCGGGAAATGAAGATTTATTCGTGAACCAGAAATACGAGATTTCTGTACGGCAACAAGGAGATAAAGGGCGAGTCCGAGATTCAGTAATTCTGATGACCGATATGATCGAACGAGGTAAAAAGAATGTTATACCCTTGTGGCTCGCAGGTTTTGTGTATTGAGAGAAGTAAAAATCTTAAATAGAGTGATCAACTATTGTTAGTTAATGTTTAAAAAGATGGCAAAAGAAAAGAAATTTATCACATGTGATGGTAACGCTGCAGCTGCTCATGTAGCTTACATGTTCAGCGAGGTATCGTGTATCTATCCTATTACTCCGTCGTCTCCGATGGCAGAGTATGTAGACGAATGGGCTGCTAAAGGTAGAAAGAACTTGTTCGGGGAGACAGTAAGAGTGATGGAAATGCAATCAGAGGCAGGTGCTGCCGGAGCCGTTCACGGTTCTTTGCAAGCTGGTGCGTTAACCACGACCTACACGGCTTCTCAGGGATTATTATTAATGATTCCTAATATGTATAAGATTGCAGGTGAATTACTTCCTTGTGTTTTCCATGTGAGTGCTCGTGCTTTGGCTGCTCATGCACTTTCTATTTTCGGTGATCATGCAGACGTTTACGCTGCTCGCCAAACCGGTTTCGCTATGTTGGCCTCCGGTTCAGTGCAAGAAGTAATGGACCTTTCTGCCGTATCACATTTGACTGCTATTAAGTCAAGAGTTCCTTTCGTTAATTTCTTTGATGGTTTCCGTACCTCTCACGAGATTCAGAAAATCGAAGAGTTGGACATGGAGGAAATTCGCGGATTGGTTGATATGAAAGCTTTGCAGGAATTCCGTGACCGGGCTCAAACTTCAGAGAACCCTGTAACAAAGGGAACCGCACAAAATCCAGACGTGTATTTCCAGGGTAGAGAGGCTGCCAATAAGTTCTATGATGCAGTACCTGACATCGTGGCTAACTATATGGATGAAATGTCCAAGATTACAGGTCGTACTTATCGTCCGTTCGTTTATTACGGAGCTAAAGATGCCGAGAATATCATCATTGCTATGGGTTCCGTGACCGAGACTATTCGTGAGGTGATCGATTATAAACTTGCTCAGGGAGAGAAAGTGGGTATGATCGCTGTTCATTTGTATCGTCCGTTCTCTGCTAAATATTTCATGGAAGCAGTTCCCGCTACCGTAAAACGTATTGCGGTTCTTGACCGTACGAAAGAACCGGGAGCAACCGGAGATCCATTGTATCTTGACGTGAAAGACGTGTTCTACGGACAAAAGAATGCCCCGATGATCGTTGGCGGACGTTACGGGTTAGGTTCTAAGGATGTAACCCCGGGACAAATTATCGCTGTTTACAAGAATTTGGCTATGAACGAGCCGAAAAACCAATTTACTATTGGTATCGTGGATGACGTGACTTTTCGTTCTCTTCCAGTTGAACCGGAAGTGAAGGTGAATTCAGATCATATGTACGAGGCTAAGTTCTATGGTTTAGGTTCTGATGGTACAGTAGGTGCCAATAAAAACTCTATCAAGATTATCGGTGGAGCAACCAATAAATATTGTCAAGCTTATTTCGCTTATGACTCAAAGAAATCAGGTGGTTTCACGGCTTCTCACCTTCGTTTTGGTGATGATCCTATCCGTTCAACCTATTTGGTAACTACTCCTGACTTCGTGGCTTGTCATGTGCCTGCATACATTCACATGTATGATGTGTTGAAAGGTTTGAAAAAAGGCGGTTCTTTCTTGTTAAATTCTCTTTGGGATGAGAAAGAGGTAGGTGAACACCTTCCGAATGCCATGAAACGTTATTTGGCTGAAAACGAAATTAATTTCTATATTATCAACGGAACGAAGATAGGTCAACAGTTAGGTTTGGGCAACCGTACCAATACGATCATGCAGTCTGCTTTCTTTAAAATCACGAACGTGATTCCTTACGATTTGGCTGTTAGCGAAATGAAAAAAGCTATCGACAAGTCATACGGAAAGAAAGGTGAAGCCATTGTGAAAATGAACTATGCTGCTGTTGATGCAGGTGGTTTGGCTGAAAACGTGGTGAAAGTTACCGTTCCTGCTGAATGGAAAAACTTGAAAGACGAGACGTGCGCTCATGACGAAAACCGTCCGGAATTTATCCGTAACGTGGTTGACGTGATGAATGCTCAGAAAGGTGATGATCTTCCTGTTAGTGCATTTGCGGGACGTGAAGACGGAACTTTCCCTGCAGGTACTTCTAAATTTGAAAAACGCGGAATTGCTATCAGTGTTCCGGAATGGCAAGTAAATAACTGTATTCAATGTAATCAATGTGCTTACGTTTGTCCTCACGCTGCAATTCGTCCGTTCTTGATTACTGATGAAGAATTGGCTGCTGCTCCTGCCGGAACAGAAACCAAACCGGCTATTGGTAAAGAACTTGCGGGATTGAAGTTTAAGATTCAGGTATCTCCGTTAGATTGTACGGGTTGTGGTAACTGTGCTGATGTTTGTCCGGCTAAGGAGAAGGCATTGATCATGAAACCGCTTGAATCTCAAGAGGCTGAAATCGCTCGTTTCGAATATATGGATAAGAAGGTTGGCTACAAGAAAGTAGTTGAGCCGAATAACGTGAAGAATTCTCAGTTCCAACAACCTTTGTTCGAGTTCTCCGGAGCTTGTGCCGGTTGTGGTGAGACTCCGTATATTAAGTTAATTACTCAATTGTTCGGTGAGAGAATGATGGTGGCTAATGCTACCGGATGTACCTCAATCTATGGAGGTTCAGCTCCTTCAACTCCGTATTGCAAGAATTATCAGTCAGGACGTGGTGTAGCTTGGGCTAACTCATTGTTCGAGGATAATGCCGAGTATGGTCTTGGAATGGCAGAGGGTAATAACCGTTTGCGTGATCGTGCTAAGAGATTGTTGGAAGAGAACTTGTCAAACTTCTCTGCAGAAACTCAGGCTGCTGTTAACGAATGGCTTGCTGCTTTCGAGGATGGAGAGAAGACTTTAGTTGCCAGCGATAATATGTCTGCTGCTTTGGCTAAAGAAAATTCAGCTATTGCTAAAGAGATTTTGGAATTGAAGGCTTACTTCACGAAGAAATCTCAATGGATCTTTGGTGGTGACGGATGGGCTTATGATATCGGTTATGGCGGTTTGGATCACGTGTTGGCAAGCGGTCACAACGTGAACGTGTTGGTAGTTGATACCGAGGTATATTCCAATACTGGAGGTCAATCTTCTAAATCAACACCTGTTGGTGCTGTGGCCAAATTTGCAGCTAGCGGTAAACGTGTTCGTAAGAAAGATTTGGGTGCAATGGCAATGTCTTATGGTTATGTGTACGTGGCACAAGTTGCTATGGGATCTAATCAAGCTCAATATCTGAAAGCGTTGAAAGAGGCAGAGGCTTATGACGGACCTTCATTGATCATCGCTTACGCTCCGTGTATCAACCACGGTCTGAAAGCAAGCATGGGTAAATCTCAGGCTGAGGAGAAGAAGGCTGTTGAATGTGGATACTGGCAATTGTACCGTTATAACCCAGCGTTGGAAGAAGAGGGTAAGAATCCGTTCCAATTGGATTCTAAAGAACCAGATTATAGCAAATTCCGCGATTATCTAATGGGAGAGGTTCGTTTCAACTCCTTGTTGAAAGCTGCTCCGGAAGAAGCCGAGAAATTGTTTGCTAAGACCCAGTCTGATGCTAAATGGCGTTATGAAGGTTACAAACGTCGTGCAGAAATGAAATATGGCGAGTAAGGTCTCACGTTAATAATAGAAGAAGATCGCCCGGAGTTATTTCCGGGCGATTTTTTTTGTAGATTCTACTGGCAAGCCATAAACACAACTCTTTTGTATTATCCGAGTCTTCATTTTAATATATTCTGAAAAATGAAACAAAACACACCCGTATATGATGAAATTATCTAAATACGGTTCAATTGTTAATTTTAATTACTTCATTAGAGGCACGATAGATTGTAAATACACTATAAATAGTACTAATTCTTGATTTACTGAAAGTATTTTTGTATTGTATAAAATGAGAAGGAATAATGGATAATAATTAGGTATTTTTTGGTAGATGACAATTACAGTTACTTGTTTCAAGTAGAAATGATGATTAAATGTGTTTTGATCATGCTGGGGTTGTTAGAAGTAAAATAAAACCTTTTTGTTTATCTCAATTTGATGAGTGTATATTGGACTATTTGTAGTTGGAAGGAATGATTAAGAAAATACATATATTGGGGATAATTCTGGCATCTGTTCTACTGGTGTCCTGTATCGAAGAGCGTTTAAGTGCGGATGATACAGAGAATGCATCGGCCTATTTACAGGTGCGAGGGAACAGTTTGTTGAGTTCAACAGACCCGCTTGATAATGAGATTAAGAGCCTTAGGATACTTGCGTTCAAGAAAAGCACTGGACAATGTGTAAGCAACAAATTGTATAGTGCAGAATTAAACGATGTGATTAATCATCCTATTGATGAAGGTGTGTATGATTTCGTGTTTTTGGCGAATGAGCCGAACTTGGTGAGTGTTTTGGATGGTTTAAATGGGATTAATGATTACGCTGATCTTGGAAATATCACGTATCCCGAACAAGCTTTTAGAGCTGATGTATCCATTCCGATGTTTCAAGAATTAAAGAATGTAGAAGTTCTTCCTAACCGAGGTGGTGCAAGAGTTGATGGAGGGGAAATACAAAGTCTGGTTGAGTTGCAATTAGAACGGCTTGGTACACGCGTGGATATTGTGTTGGAAGGAGAAGAGGATTTAACGAATTATTTTAAAGGAATTACTTTTTACAATCTTCCGGAAGGGATCACGTTGATGTCAGCAAGTAATGCCTCGCTTGGTAGAAGTAAAAATCGGAAATTTACATTGACAGATGATGCCAGCTATTTCACGAGTGTTTCTCCCAGCTTGGAGCAACAATCTCGTGGCATCGTTTGGGTAAAGAAAATCACTCGTTTCATCTTGCCTTTCAGTAATTTTTCACCTGAAGATGACGATAGCAAGGCTATTACATTAAAAGTTGATATGGAGAATCGGCATAGCCCTTCTTGTCACTTGAAAATACAGGCCAAGGGAGTGGCCGGAGCTTCGAAGGATAACTACACTTTACCTTATAATTCTGCACTTTTACTTACTGGCACGATTAAATCTCCTTTGAATCTTAATATTCAGGTAACACCTTGGGGTGAAGAAAATCATAATTGGCAAGTGGGGAATTTTTACTTGAATGTTTCTGATATTAACGTAAGTATTACCGATTTCAATGGTGCGAGGATAACTTTCTCGTCTAATATGCCTAAAGTTCACGTTTTGCCGGATCTGTATGTCGGGGAGGAGCAAGTTGTAAGTATGTCTACAGGAAAAGTCTTTAATGATTTGGTTTTTACTCCCGTGGTAAATAGCCCTTGGTTTGCACAATATGGCAACCCGGTGCATGATGGGAAGTTTGTGAAGTATGAGACATCCCGTTTTAGTTACATCTATGATACTGAATCTAAAACAGGTTCGGGATATATGGATATTTTACTTGATGAGTATAATGAAATACATAATAAGACCTTTCGTTTAGTTTTATCCGGAGAAGTTGATGGAGAAAAAAAATTGCAACGAGAAATTAAAGTACATACTCGTCAAGAAGGCTATCGTTTTGATGGAATTTATTGGGATGGACCGTATGTTGGGGCTTTTTTTAGGGACGATGAAAAAGGAGAACGTATTATCACGGGGCAGCAGCCACGACTTGAAAATACGACAGATCTTTCCGAGTGGCAAGTGTGGATAGAGAAAGGAGATGGAGATATCGTTTTGAGTACAACTCCTAGTTTTGACCCGTTTGTTGGTACGGCTACACCCGGTGACGCCGAGGATTATCCGGTACGTCCTAACGAATTTAAACAACATGAATCTGGAAGTTATGTTACGGGAAGAGGTCGAGTTTATTTTCGAGTTGCATGGAAAAGGGAAAATCCTAATCCTGTCATTGATAACGGGCTCAAACAACCGAGATATGCAGTAGTTTGTTTGTCTTATAGGCGATCAACGGGTTGGAGTCCTCTTTCACGTATTTATATACGACAAGGAGAAGCTGCTGATTATTTAATGACAAATGGGGATAATATCCAGCTTGGTCCTTTGGCCAATAAAACTCGGACAGAAGCAAGAAAAATAGCTGTTTTTAATCTGACAACTACTAAATATAAGAATGGTGGAGAAAATAATTATGAAGATTTGTCGCAGATAAAGAGTGGTGTATTCGTGAAATATCCGAGTCAAGCCGGGGTATTTTTTCAGTGGACTTCAAATGCTCATCCTCGCAGGGCATATCATCCAACAAAACCAGTGAATGGGTATTCTTCAACGGATGATTGGGATGATATTTTCGTGGGAGCTCGACCGGTGTGGGATAATGGAACCGGAACTGATTATGCATGGAATCATAAGGACATTTCTGAAGTTTGTCCTCCGGGATATCATCGTCCGAATGATGGATACACAAATCAGATAGCGTATAACGGGCCTTACCCGAATTTTGAACGTACTTTGCCGTTACCGGTAGAACGTTCCACTCATGATGGTGACCCTGCAAGTAATAGCAATGATCAAATGTATTCGGAACAAATTGAAAAATCAGAATGGAGGCAATCGTTGGCGCTTAATCCTGTTGCGGGAGAATTGGTATTGGGAAATGAAGCGATACTTGATGAGCAGTATCCCGCAGAACGTGTGGGATGGAAAATTTATCGTTACCCAACTTCTCCAAGCTTTCGTGAGGATGGTGAGGATGAGAATATAAAAGCCGTAGATGGTTTTTATGCGGATGGTTATTTCGATCGTCGTCCTATCCAGAAGCAACAAATTGCTAATGGAACTAATCGTTACGGGGTTAGTGTTAATACGTCACAGGTTGCTTACCGGGGATGTGTGTTCTATAATTCAGCGACTGGGGCTTCTGTATTTTTTCCTGCTGGAGGGCGTAAGGAATTGAAAGGTAGATTGATGTATGCGGGGGAGACTGGCTATTATTGGTCCTCTTCTGTGTCTCCGATATTTCCTAATTCGATGTATAATGCGTGGGCTCAGGAAAATCGTCGGGATTTGGTAGGAAATGTATCAACTTCAATCTCAGCGGGACATTTAATTAGATGTTTCCGGGATAATTGAATTTAATATATATTGAAATGGGGGATATTAAAATACATATAATTTATTTGTTGGTGTTACTGACTTTTTTTTCGGCTTGTTCAATAAAAGAAGAAGTGCCGGGTGAACCTGTTACGATAGGGGAAACAAAGGTTCGATTTGAACTTTTCACGAAAGCTGGGACTTATGGTCTTCCTGTTTCTCGTGCCGGAGAGAATGAAAGTGTTGTGGATCAACAACCATGGGTACTTGTTTTTCTAGGAACAGGTGGAACGGCTAGTTTTGTGGAGGCAGTTCAGGCTGAGTTATATAATGGTAAAACATATGTTTATCTGGAAGAACAAGCGGGAAATTGTCAATTATTGATATTGGCAAATTCTCCAAATCGATTTTATATGAATGGAGTTGGATATGCTTATACAGCCGACAATTTGGTAAATACTTTAAGGGGACGTGATCTTGATTATGCTTGTCGGAATTTGCTTACGGAGGCATTAATAGATCCACAATATACGGTACCTTATAGCGGGCAAAAATTACCGATGAGTGATTTAGTCAATTTGTCTAAAATTGATGCTAGTGTAACAATCCCGAATATACAATTGAAACGTATAGTCGGGAAGATTGTAGTGGAAAATACGGATGCGGATTTTGTGCTGGAGGGAATTGCAGTTGTGGCGAATGTGGCTAAAAATTCGAAGTTACATAACTTGACAGATGCATTGGAACAAAATATCGGAGCGGAAAATTTAGTGGAATATAGAAAAGATGATTCGTATGCGCTAAATATCGTTGATGCGGAAGAAATCGTAACGGGAGGACAGACAACAAAGAATAATCCGCTCTATGTTTATGAAACCCATAGTTTATCGAATGATACTTATCTCGTGATTCGGGGACAATATAAAGGGGAGATGTTTTTTTATAAAATGGCTCTTGTGAATAATGATCAACACGTATTGGATATCTTGCGTAACACGGAATATATCTTTACAATAACTTCGGTTAGAGGGAGAGGATTTATTTCGATGGCAGATGCTAAAGCTTCTCTGGCTTCCAACACGAATTTGGATTATTCCATTTTAGTACAGGAGGAATCCAGTTACGAGATTGTTAGTAATAACGAATATTATTTGGGAGTAACGAATTCTCATTTTGAAATTTATGCCTCGGCAGCTTCAGGTACGGCGTACGTTGCATTTTCTTTAATAACAGATTGTAAATCAGAAAATATAGGAGAACGAACGATAACGGCAACAAGCGGTTTGAGGATTGTTTCTCCCGTGGATGGAATGATACCAGTTTCAACAACTTTACCTTCTCAGGTAAAAATAGAGATGCTGGCCGGGTTTACTTCAGGTGAAATCGAATTACGTTTGGGAAATTTGAGAAAGACTGTAACGGTAAAAAAACGGGAGCAAGTAACCAGTAGTGGTACAATAATTAGTTCATTTATAGATGATGGTTATTATATTTCTGCTTACGTGGAAGATTATGTGAACCATAGTTGGTTAAAATTGGGACCGGAAGAGGGAGAGGTGCGTAATGACCCGGATTATATATACGTGGATAACGGGAAGATTAAATTGTATGTCGAAAAGAACACGTCCGGCAATAGAGAGGGGGTCGTGTACGTTTCGGTAGGAAAGGGGATAACTCAAAGAATAAAAGTTTATATCACTCAAGGGATACCTTCCTCTTGATTGTAGGTCAACTATAAAACAAAACTATGAAGAAACTACGATTAATATTTATTTTTTTATTTGCTTGTTGTGTTATGCCGGAGGCGTATGCACAGAAAGTTGCCGTGAAAAGTAACTTGCTATATGATGCAACAGCAACATTCAATCTGGGAGTCGAATTCGGGTTAGCCCGGAAATGGACATTGGATGTACCTGTGAATCTAAACCCATGGAAATTCAATGATGGAACGCGGTTACGGCATTGGGGTGTACAGCCTGAAGTCCGTTACTGGTTTTGTGAACGATTCCGACGTACGTTTATAGGTTTACATGCTCATTACGCTGATTTTAACGTTGGTAATTTTCCTGACTGGTCTTTCATAAGTGAGAATATGAAGCAAAATCGTTATGAGGGGTATCTATACGGGGCTGGGATTTCTGTCGGTCATGCATGGATTTTGAAAAAGCGCTGGGGGATAGAAGCTACTATTGGTTTGGGGTATGCTCGTATCGTCTACGATAAATATCCTTGTGCGGAGTGTGGTTCTCGTTTGAAATCTGATACTCGTAATTATTTTGGGCCTACTAAAGTGGGTATTTCACTAATCTATCTAATCAAGTAAAATATGAGAATAATGATACGATATACGGCTTTCCTGTTGGTTGCTTTCTTGTTAGAGACATTAACTTCGGAAGCCCAGCCAAAATCCTCTTATACCGGGACTATTAATATCAATCCGGTACGAGTGTTGCAAGCAGGCAAAACGCTTTACGTGGAAATGGATATTATTCTGGATCACGTAAAAGTGAAATCGGCAGGAGCGGTTGATATTATTCCCCGGTTAGTGTCAGCTTCGGATACACTTGTGCTTCCTAAAGTTTCGCTTAAAGGGCGTAACGAGTATCTAACCTACGAGCGGGTTCTCTCCTTGATGAGTCTTTCTGAACGATCGGTTTATTCCCCCTCTTATCAAGTGGTGAGAAACTTGAAGGTTGAAAATCAAACGATAGAGTATCGCTATACACTTCCTTTTGAGGCTTGGATGGCGGAAGCCTATCTGGATGTTCAGAAAGATGAATGTGGTTGCGGGGAAGTGGCTTGGATGGAAGTGGAGACAATCGATACAGTGAAGCTGGATATTATTCCGTTTCCTTACCGGATAGTTCCCTACTTGGCTTACGTGCAGCCTGTGCCCGAACCGGTTAAAAACCGGGAAAAACAAGTGGAGGCTTTTTTGGATTTCGAGGTGAACCAAACTTATATTCAGCCGGAATACATGAATAATCCCGTGGAATTAGCGAAAATTCGAGCGATGATTGATGAATTGCATGTCGATCACGATATTACAATTAACCGATTGGATCTTATCGGGTATGCTTCTCCGGAAGGTTCTTTGGCCGGGAATAAACGACTGTCCGAAGGAAGAGCTTTGGCATTGAAAAATTATCTGGCAAGACGCTATTCGTTTGCACCTTCACTTTACCACATCGTTTTCGGCGGTGAAAATTGGGAAGGTTTACGTAAAGCTTTGGCTGATCTTGATGTGGTATACAAGGCTGAAATTGAGTTGATTATAGATAATTATGACGGGCAAAAGCGAAAACAGCGTTTGATGAAATTACAAGGAGGGGAGCCTTATCGTTATTTACTTCGGAATATTTATCCGGGATTACGTGTTGCCATTTGCAAGGTGGAATATCACGTTAAAAATTTCAACGTGGAAGAAGCCAAGGAGATTATGAAGGTGCGTCCGCAGAACTTGAGTCTTAACGAGATGTATTTGGTGGCAAATACTTACTCGAATGGATCTCGTGAGTTTATTAACGTGTTTGAAACTGCCGTGAAGTTGTTTCCGGAAGATGACGTTGCTAAATTAAATGCGGCAATAGCGGCGCTTTCTCGTGGTGATACCGAAACGGCAGGACAATTCTTGGATCAGATGAAATATCGGGAACTACCAGAATATGCGAATGCGGCGGGAGTACTGGCTCTTCTAAGAGGCGATTATGATGTTGCTGAAAAATTTCTTCAAGCTGCTTCTGATGCCGGACTTGAAGTTGCTGGAAAGAACTTGAAGGAGCTTGGTAAGAAGAAAGCGAATGATTTGGAAATAAAATCTAGGGTGATTAATGAATAAGAATAAGGTGGAATAAACCAATAAATAATAATTTGATAAATAAACCAATCAATTTTTTAACAAATAAACAACCAATTTTCAATTAAACTTTGTAACTATGAAGAAGATGTATTATTTTGCTGCAACCCTTTTAATAATGTTGTTTGCAGCGTGTAGCAATGACCATATTGGTCAAGATGATGATGACGGAATTGTAACGGATCCTACTGGGGAGGCTTGGATTTCTTTGGATATTAAGACTACCGCACCGAAGGCGTTAGGTAGAGCATTGAATAACCCGGATAAGGAGATGGGTACTCCGGCAGAATCTGCCGTAAGCAAGCTCCGAGTTATTTTCTTTGACGAGAATCGGAATGTAACTGCCGACAAGTCTTTTACTGTTGGTACTAATTCGGAAGCTGGAGAACCCGGACAACCGGAAGGAATTTTGGGAACGGCTTTTAAAGTTCCGGCAGCGTCAAAGCGGATTTTGGTAATTGCAAATCCAAGTGTGGACTTGCCTGATGTGGGGTTGTTTAATAGCTATGATGATTTTAATCAAGCTATTGTAGCTGTTGCCTCGTTATCCACACCTTCCTATTTCATGATGACGAACGCCAAGGGAGATTTGGAACCTTCTCAGGCCAATGGTGATGAAACCGATCTGACCCTTTACAATTCAGCTTCAAAGGCTGAGAGTCAACCGCTTTCTATTCATATAGATCGTGCTGTGGCGAAGGTTCGGGTGTATACTGACAATGGTAATATTTCATCCAACAATTTGAAGGCGAATATATCTGAACCCGGTTGGGTTTTGAATGCGACGAACAAAAGGTATTTCCCGGTATCCAAGCGAGTGAAGACTTGGATGGAAGGAACTTCGAGAGGATGTATTACTCCTTTTGACCAGTATGATCTCGGGTCATACAGAATAGATCCGAATCATGACGTGCAACCCTTGATGTCAGACCCAGGTTTTGCAAGTTATTTGCAAGAGTATAATTATGAGATGAATGCGGCGAATATAGCTTCTTCTGCTTGGCATCCGACTGAAATATCCGTGGATAACGTGGAGTATTGTCTCGAAAATACCCAGACAGCCGATCATAACGTGTGGGCTTATACGACTCAAGTACTATTTAAAGTTATTTATTCTCCGAAGGGATTGATTGATCCGGATAAGAATGTTTACAATAATCCTGCGGATAATGTGAACAATGGAGAATTGCTTCCTGGTACTGATTGGCTTATGGTCAATGGTGGGTACTATACTTGGAATTTGTTGATGGATTATATCAAAGCGGAACTGTTGTATAAATACACTAGCGAGGATAAAGATCCGACTGTTATCTATACTGCTGCATTATCCAAAACGTTGAATTCGTATTTGAAGGCTATTGGAACTCCGGAGGTATCGACTGACAGAGGTAATGGGACTCCCGAAACGAGAGCTAATGAAGTGGTTGATAATTTTAATCAGAAAAGAAGTAATGTAGAAAATTATGGAGCTTTCCGTCATGGAACTGTATCTTATTACAAAGGTGGCGTAAATTACTATCCGATTATGATTAAACATGATGATACTGACCAGGTTTACAATGAATATGGAGAATTCGGAGTGGTTCGTAATTCTGTTTATGATGTGCATATTTCTAAGGTGAATAATCCAGGTTATCCGAATATTCCGGAGCCAGATCCGGGTACCAAAGATGAAGATGAGGATAATTACTTGTCTATCAGAATTAACGTGAATCCTTGGACTTGGTATACTCAAACTGAAGAATTATAATTAGTTCGATGATTTTGTTAAATTGTGGGGGGCAACGTTTGTCCCTCACAAGCTTATACCTCTTGGTATGGGAGGATAATTGTTTGCCATTAGTAAAATGGAACGCCAAAAAAGAAAAAAATGAATTTCAAAAGTCATATGAATTTACTAATCGTTGGTCTACTGATGATTGGTACAGGGATATTTATATCCTGTGATGCCTTTAATGAAGATTTGCCGGAATGTCGCCTGTTTGTCAAGTTTAAATATGACTATAACATGCTATCCGTCTGTGCTTTTCATAAACAGGTAGATAAAGTGGAACTCTATGTTTTCGACAAGGATGGCAAATTCCTTTTCCAACAAGCCGAAGAGGGGGATGCATTGGCTACCGGTAATTACCAGATGTCCGTGGCACTTCCTTTGGGAGAATACAAACTTATGGCTTGGGCCGGGGTACATGATTCGTACGATGTTCCTCAGTTAGCCCCTGGTGCGTCGATCACGGAGTTAGAATTGAAATTGAAGAGGGCTTCTTCGCTCGTTATTGATAAAGCGTTGGAACCGCTTTGGTATGGTGAAATCAATGAGGTAAATTTTACCGGTAATATGAATCTTGTCGAGACGATTAACTTGATCAAGAATACAAATACGGTAAGATTTATTTTCCAACAACCGGAAAATAGCGGGGGTGGGTTTGCCGTGGATGATTATAATTACGAAATTCTTGAATCGAACGGTTATCTTGATCATCAGAATCAATTAAAGGATGATGATGAGTTGAGTTTTCGTCCCTATTATAGTAAACAAATCAGTCCTGCTGCCATCGGGGTGGAATTGAACACGATGCGCCTGATGGATGATCGACCGACTCGTTTTGTCGTGACGGAAAAAGCCACGAATAAACCAGTGTTTAATATAAGTCTTACCGACTATTTTAGTAAGACAATGATGGCCGGACGTAATTGGAGTACTCAGGAGTATTTTGATCGTCAGGATGAATGGGATGTCGTTTTCTATTTTGCCGGGGAGAACGGAGAAGGTTTATGGCATGCCGTGCAAGTGATCATCAATGATTGGACTTGGCATATTCAAGATGAAGGAGAGGATTTATAATTTCCCAAAGAAAATTGATTACTTTAGGTCTGGATCGTGGCGACGTGGAGCATTTTATGGATGATAGCGATAAGTTCCGGTTGGTAATCGGGACCGAAGCCGGTGAGAGTCGAGCCATAGATGCTATTGAAGAGGTACTGAAAAAGTTGGGATCGGTTATCGAAGAGGTAGATCATGCCAAGTATTTGATGTATATTGAGCATGGAACGGATGATTTAATGATGGACGAATTGGTCCGGATCGTGAATTGTTGTGAGGATAAAACGGGGGATAAGATGGAGATTGTTGGGGGGCTGGGCGTAATAATGAATTAGGGAATCAACTGGAAATTTTATTGTTGGTCAGGTGGAAATAATGAGAGGTTCTGATTGGCCATAGAAAATGTTCACGGAAATCTTTTTTAGGATTCCCGTGAATGATAATTATTCGTAAGTTAGCTTGAAATTTTGGTCATTTGAATAGGCTGCTTTTTCCGGTGAAAAGAAAAATACATAAAGATGGAGAGCCTTTGCCGTTTCACGGTCCACGTGGAAAACTGCTTTTTGCTCCTTTCGGGTTGCGGAGTACCTTCGATGAGTCGTGGACGGAAACTGCGGTGATTGTACATGGCGATGATTCCCAGACGAGAGTTGTCATATGAGGCGATATATTCCAGATGGTTTGTCCATGTGAGCGTGATGTTATCTTTTTGGTCAATAGAGATTTGCATGTTGAGGGCTTGGGGAAGAGTTCCCTGCGGCATGTGCTGGTTCGAAAGATCTCCGATTTTACCGTTTGGAAGAAATACGTTCGTGTTAACCTTGTGAAACAAGGTGTAATGATCATCCTGGTATTCGAGAGGTTTCGAACGCACTCGATTTCCTGTCGCTTGTTTTTGGATTTTTTTTGTTTTTAAGTAACCTTGAAAAGGGGAAAAGCGTAATGTGTGAAAATTAAACAAGAAAAATAATGAATTTGAATAAAATGTTGAATTTGACGGGAATGGTAGCTCTCGTGACGGGAGGCGGTAATGGTATAGGTTGCGGGAGTGCCCGTATTTTGGCAGAGGCGGGAGCTGATGTGGTGATTGGTGACGTGAATCTGGCTGCAGCCGAAGAGGTTGCCGAGGATATACGGGGAATGGGACGTAAAGCTTTGGCTCTGAAATGTGACGTGACGAAGGAGGCGGATTTGATGAATTTCGTGGAACGAGCCATCGTGGAGTTTGGTAAATTGAACATTCTGGTGAATAACGTGGGAGTTGGTGGGGGAGGCCGGGAAAATCCTTTTCGGGTGACGGTGGAGTATTTCGAGCATATTTTCAAGGTAAATGTGTTCAGTGCTTGGAGATTGTGCCAGTTGGTCGTACCTTATATGAAACAGGTTGGTTATGGTTCGATAGTGAACATTACTTCCATGGGAAGTATCAACCGGAGTCCGAACATGAGTGCTTATGCCTCGTCAAAAGCGGCATTGAATCACATGACTGCCAATCTGGCAATGGATTTCGGACCCGACGTACGGATTAACGCCGTGGGACCGGGAGCCGTGGAAACGCAAGCACTCGCATCCGTGCTGACTCCAGAGATCGAGAAAAAAATGTTGGAACACACGCCAATCAAGCGATTGGGTGAAGTGGAAGATATTGCCGGGGCAGTCCTCTTTTTTGCAGCACCGATTTCCAGTTGGATCACAGGGCAGGTGTTATTCGTGAACGGGGGAGGTGTCCAAACGTTGGATTAATCCTTTTCAGGACCACCCGTTCCTTCTTTTTGTACTTGTAATTCTTTGATTTCTTTGTTGAGAAAAATGGACAGGATTGTCCGTAAAATTACAACTCCCCCAAGTATGGCCAATTCATTCAAGCTGGGTTCCAGAACTGTTTTTAGAATATCGGAGGCGATCAAAAACTCAAGGCCTAATAGTAAATAAGTTCCTAGATCGGCACGAAGTTCACGAGTTGCCGTGAACGAGTATTTCCCGGTAAAACGCCGGGATTCATTATGTATGAATGCGCAAAAAGCGATTATCGCTCCGTAGATAACGATGATTAGGCTGATGATGCTGATACTCGTGGATAATATTTCAAGATAGTGCATGATTTTCATCGTATGATATTTATAATGTCGTAATTACGGATTTTTTGTATAAAGGTTGTTACGATTCCCGTTTTTTCGCTAAAATCGTTATCTTTGAGGTGCTGTTAAAAATAAATCACTTACTATAAAGAAACAATGGAGCAAGAGAACAAACAAATGAATTCACTCCCGGATAACGCATACCGGGAACTCGCCCCGGGCGAGGAGTACAAGCCGATGATGCCGGCGAACACGAACCCCAAGGAGGTTACGCCTTATTCCGTGACATTCGGTATTATCATGGCGGTTATCTTTTCCGCGGCAGCAGCTTACCTTGGGTTGAAAGTAGGACAAGTATTCGAGGCTGCAATTCCTATCGCTATTATTGCTGTTGGTGTGGGCAATATGTTGGGGAAGAAAAATATGTTGGGACAAAACGTGATTATTCAGTCTATCGGAGCTAGTTCCGGTGTGATTGTGGCCGGGGCAATCTTTACGCTACCGGCTCTTTACATTTTAGGACTGGAGGCTCAATTTTACCAGATATTTCTTTCTTCTTTGTTCGGGGGATTTTTGGGTATCTTGTTATTGATTCCTTTCCGGAAATATTTCGTGAAAGACATGCATGGGAAATATCCTTTCCCAGAGGCAACGGCAACCACGGAAGTTTTGGTTTCCGGTGAAAAGAAAGGTAATCAAGCTAAACTATTGGCCGTGAGTGGTCTGATTGGGGGGCTTTATGATTTCTGCGTGAGTACCTTCGGTTGGTGGGCAGAAGGAATCTCTACTCGTATCATGGGATGGGGAGAAGTGCTTGCCGACAAGATGAAAGTGGTATTTAAAGTGAATACGGGTGCGGCAGTACTTGGTTTAGGATATATTATTGGGTTGAAATATGCGGCGATTATTTGTGCCGGTTCTTTCACCGTGTGGTTTGTGCTGATTCCTTTTATCAGCCATTTCGCCGACGGACAAACGTTAGCCGTGGGAGAGGGGATCACGGTGTTATTGCGGGATATGACCCCAGAGCAAATATTCTCAAATTATGCTCGTCATATCGGTATAGGTGGTATCGCTATGGCCGGAGTTATCGGTATTATTCGTTCTTCCAGTATTATCAAGCAGGCTTTAGGATTGGCCGTTAGTGAATTGGGTGGAAAGAAAAAAGGCGAAGGTGCGGTAGAACGTACACAACGTGATATTTCCATGAAGTTCATTTTGTCAGGAATCATTTCCATATTGATTGCTACTTTTGTGTTCTTCCAATTTGGAGTGTTGGGTAATTTGACACACACGATCATTGCTACTTTGATTGTATTCGTCATCTCGTTCCTATTCACGACTGTGGCTGCAAACGCTATTGCTATCGTGGGTTCGAATCCTGTATCCGGAATGACATTGATGACATTGATTTTAAGTTCTTTGGTGTTGGTTAGTGCCGGATTGAGCGGCACGAGCGGAATGATGGCCGCCATGATTATCGGTGGTGTGGTTTGTACTGCGCTGTCTATGGCCGGAGGTTTCATTACTGATTTGAAGATCGGTTACTGGTTGGGGACCACTCCTGCCAGACAGGAAGGCTGGAAGTTCTTGGGTACGGCTGTTTCTGCTGCCACGATTGCCGGGGTTATGATGGTATTGAACCAGACTTATGGTTTCGTGGGAGAGAATGCATTGGTTGCCCCGCAGGCAAATGCGATGGCTGCCGTGATCAAACCTTTAATGGAAGGAGGGGCAACTCCTTGGTTGTTGTACTTTGCCGGAGCGGCTTTGGCATTGATCTTGACGATGATCGGCGTTCCTGCGTTAGCTTTTGCCTTAGGTATGTTTATCCCGTTAGATTTGAATACCCCGTTGTTGATTGGCGGTTTGGTTAGTTGGTATGTGGGTACTCGTAGTAAAGATGAGAATGTGAATAAAGCTCGCCGTGAACGCGGTACATTGATCGCTTCCGGATTTATTGCCGGTGGTGCTTTAATGGGTGTGATCAGTGCTATCTTGAAATATTGCGGTGCTGACTGGTTTATCAGTTGGAGTGGTGCTGAGGTATTGGCTGTCGTGATGTATATTTTGATCATCCTTTACTTCATCTACGATTCTATGAAAGCTAAACTGGCGGATTAATTTACGATTTATGATTTACGATTGAAGATTTGATTCCAGTCGTAAATCATAATCTGACATCATAAATTTGAAATCTAAAATTTAAAAATTATACAAGGTGGATTTAAAAGATCGTTTTTTGAAATACGTGAGTTTCGACACGCAGAGTGACGAAATGAGTGAGACTTTCCCTTCTACCGAAAAGCAGAAAGTGTTGCTGAAATACTTGGTAGAGGAGATGAAATCTCTTGGGTTAACCGAGGTTGAGATGGATGAGCATAGCTATGCGATGGGTACGATTCCTGCTACTCCGGGTTATGAGGATCGTCCGGCGATTGGTTTTATCGCTCACGTGGACACGAGTCCAGATATGAGTGGGGCGAATATCAAACCGCAGATTATCGAGAATTATGATGGAAAGGATATCCGTTTGAACGAGAATTTGATGATGACAGTAAAGGATTTTCCGGAGTTATCAGCATTCAAGGGACACACGTTGATCACGACCGACGGGACAACTTTGTTGGGTGCTGACGATAAAGCGGGTGTTGCAGAGATCATGACGGCTGCCGAATATTTGATGGCGCACCCGGAGGTTAAGCACGGGAAAATCCGTATCGGTTTCACGCCGGATGAGGAAGTAGGCCGGGGTGTGGATTATTTCAACGTGGAGAAATTTGGTGCTAAATTCGCTTACACTATTGATGGTGGTTTTGAGGGCGAATTGGAATATGAAAACTTCAATGCCGCCAGTGCCAAGGTTGCTATTCAAGGACGGAACGTGCATCCGGGTTATGCTAAAGATAAGATGATTAATGCTTTGCAGGTGGCTGCTGAGGTGAATAGCCTGCTGCCAGCCTGGGAGCGTCCGGAACATACAGATGGATATGAGGGTTTCTATCATCTGGTAGGATTGAACGGTTCTGTAGAGAATGCGGAAATCAGTTATATCATTCGTGATCATATCCGGGATAAGTTTGAAGCTAAAAAGCAGTTCATGACGAAAGTGGTGGAACTTTTGACCCAGAAATATGGAGAAGGTGTGTTAACGTTGACTTTGAAGGATCAATATTATAATATGCGTGAGATGGTTGAGCCGCATCCGGAAGTGATCGATAAAGCATTCAAGGCTATGGAACAAGCCGGGGTAACCCCGATTGTTCGTCCGATCCGCGGTGGTACCGATGGAGCCCGTCTTTCGTACATGGGATTGCCTTGTCCGAATTTATTCACCGGGGGGATGAACTTCCATGGTAAGTTTGAATATTGTTCTTTAGACACGATGAGACGTGCGCAACAGACGATTTTGAACCTGATTCAGCTTTGGGCGGAATAAGGGTTGAAATGAGAGTTCGGGAGCAAGTTTTTCATTGCTTAAAATAAAAAAGGGGGATAACTTTTGATGGGTTATCCCCTTTTTATTTTTAGAGTTAGGAGTATTTCCAATTAAATCTCTAAAAATGTAAGATGATAATAAGTTTTAATGGTTGCTTTTTTGTGGAATATACGGTTCAGAAATGACCATTTCGGACCTGTGTATTTTGGAACTAAAAAAAGAGATTTTTTAGGCATTCAAAGAATAGTGATCTTTGAAAAAGAAATGTAACTTTAGCCATAAATTCGTTAGACAAGAATAATATGACAAATACTACGTATGTAGCCGGACAGGCTACTCTTTTTCCTTTTACCCCGCCGAAACATTCGGATAATTTGTGTATTCCCGTTCAGACATGGGAATTTTTATGTCACACACTTTATTTAAAGCGGTATCCTTTTTTGCTCGGTCCGAAAGGATGCGGGAAGTCTTCTATTGCCAAGGAATTGTCAGATGCTATGGGGATGGAGTATTTCGCTTTTGATATGGGACAGGCTTTTAAGCCGAAAAAGATGTTCGTGGGAGGATTGATTATTGGGGATGACGGGAAGACGAAAGCGGTACGTTCGGAATTTTTCAAGGCTTTCGTGTCAACTAAGCCCACGCTAATATTCCTAGATGAATTGACACGAACCCCGATGGTGGCGGCGAATTTCCTAATGACAATTTTGGATCGTCAACAATCGTATATCTATGATGAGGATTCCGGGAAACGCTATAATAAAGGTGAGAATGTGCGTTTCGTGGCGGCAGGTAACGTGGGATTTGCCTATGTTTCCACGCAGCGTTTAGACACGGCTTTTGAAGATCGTTTTATTAAAGTTCGGTTGAATTACTTGACCGCAGAGGAAGAGGCTGCACTGATTCGGGCTCGTTTCCCGAAAGTGTCTCGTGATGCGGCTACTCAATTGGCCAAGGTAGCAGAGGTGTTACGTTTGGCTGAACAAAAAGAAACACTATCCGTTTCACTTTCGACTCGTCAAGTATTGGATGCGGCGGCTTATATCCCGTTAGGGTACCGGTTGGATGAGGTAATCGAGAGGGTGATTCTTACTAACTACGTGATTACAGGGGAAGAGATGGTGGCTCGTTCCTTAATACAGACTCTTTGAACGTGTGAACATGGATTATCGACGTATAGAAGAGATATATGACGAGCAGTTTATCGACCGGGATTGGTGGGGGAATTTTCCCGCGGCACGAAATTTACTGGATCGGGATCTGGGAACCACGGATTTGTTGAAATTGATCCCGGTATGTGCGAGAATCGCTTTTCATGTCACGGGAGAGATTCCTAAAATGGTACTTTCCAACCGGGTTCCCAGTTTATCGATGAATCCCAAGCATATTGCCCTAAATTTGAAATTGTTGCGATTGGGAGTGTCGGACGAGACGAGAGTATTTGTTTTTTTCGGATATTTCGTTCACGAGCTGGCGCACCTGATTTATACGGGAAAAGATATTGCAGAGTTGAGAGATGATGAGTTGCGCTATACGCCAATGCATTATGATATGATTCATTTTATAGAGGATCGGCGGGTGGAATCGAAACTTGTAAAGGAGTTCCCCGGTTATCATTATTATTTGTATGCGGCTCGCAAGCTGGGATTGGCAATGGGATTGAATGCCGTGGAGCATTATATGGGATTCTATGGTGGACAGAGTGAAGATGGTGTACATCGGGGAATGGATGGTTCCGAGGCTTTGTATGATTATATATGTTCTAAAATATTATATCCGAATCTGCTGGATGAGAGCAATTACATGCGGGAAGTGTTGTCTTTTCCCGGTAATGATGGGAAGGTACTTCAAGTGAATACTATCTTGAAATCTATCAAGGATTACGGGGAATTGACTTACAAGGAGGTTGTTTGGTATGCGGAAATGTTGACCGAATTGTTTCAAGAGAAGGAGATATGTCCGGATCATTTCTTTTTGCAAGAGATGAAAAAGGCGATGAAGAGTATCGAGGATTTCAAGACAGACAGGCAGATTAAAATGGCTGAATCCGTTATTCGTGATTTGCGGAAAACATTGAACCAAGAGCCTGTCTTTTCGACTCAGCTATACGTGAGTCCGGAACGGTCAAAGTTGGAATGGAAGGGAACATTGGGTGTTTGTGACCGTATCGAGGAGTTCGAGGCAGATGTAGCCGAGATTTCGGATGATTTATTAAACCGGGCAAAGGAATTGGCTGCTAAAATACAACTGAGTCTGGCCATGTTTTCCGGGAAGATGGATCGAACCCGGGTGATCTACGAGCAGGATTCCGGGGAGTTGGATGAGGATGAATTGTATCAATCTCGGTATAACCGGAATATATTTTTTGAGGAAGTAATGGCTCCTTCGGCTATTTTGGAAGTGGTTATCCTTTTGGATTTGTCAGGTTCGATGTGTACGGGAGACAAGATACCCATGCAAATTGTGATCTCTTCTGCGTTGGCCTTGGCTTTCAACAAGTATCCGAACGTGGTATATTATTCGATATATGGGCATCGCTGTGGAGATGAGGGCATCGAGATTATTCGTTTTCATGATCGGGGCGAGAAACTGCAACTGGGGAAACTGTTTTCTCAACAGGCGTTAAATGCCAATGCTGATGGGTATGCCATGCTGTATTGTTTTGATAAGTTCAAGTCGGATGCCAAAAATAAATTGTTTTTCATGATTTCCGACGGGGCTCCCTCGGCCACGGGATATGACGGGGAGAATGCCCGTGAACACGTGTGGGAAGTCGTGCGGGAAGGAAAGAAGAGAGGAATTGAAGTTTTGTCCGTGGGGATTGATAATTTCGAGCAGGCGGATATGTATGAAGAGTTTATTCCTTATTCCGGTCCGGAGATCACGACGAAAATCTCTCAATGGATTCGTAAGAAATTCATGTCGATTACGGATGATAATTCGTTTTAACGATAATAAAAAAACAGCAGCAAAACTGCTGCTGTTTTCATTTCTTATTATAATCCTAATTTCTTACGTATTGCTTTCGGAATAGCATCTTTGTGAACCATGATTGCCACGGTTTGCAAGCGGCAGAATGGTTCGGACATATAAAGATAACCACCGAACGAGTTACGGTCTTCTCCCCAAGAATTTTTGGTTTTATAGTAGATGGTACCGTTCTGATCCTTTAACATACCGGTGATGTGCATCAGGTGGTCATCTGTCGTCTGGCGGTTATTGAAGGTGAATTGGCGTTTGTTGTCATCCACTTTCATTTCCGGAACGGGTGATTCGAAAGATCGCATTTTACGTTCCCTGTCTTCTTCGCTTAAGGTTGTCCATTTATCAATTTCTGCGTTGATCATCTCTTCCGGGTTATTCGTCGGTAGAATTGCCAACCCGTCTGGATGACTGAAGCCGTTATGGCTGACATCTCCATCCCAACACACTGAATAACCGTTTTTCAAGGCGTTATTCATTACTTCCATGAGTTCATCGATCGGTAGATTATAATAACGGGCATGCATCCAGTTGTCGGGAATCGTGAGTTCAACTTCCTCGTAAAAGGGATATATCTGGTAAGAAGTCAATTCCACGTAGTCATCCAGGTTTAAATCCAGAGATTCTGCAAAACTTTGTGGGGTATACTCTTTACCTTCATATGTGAATGTTTTTGGCGTATCACCCAAGTAAGCTTCAATATATCTCATGAAACCTTTGGTCCACACGGGAGTAATCCGTCTGTTGGGATTTTCATTTATAGCATCAAGTATTCCCTGTAGCGCGGCAACCATTTCTGCATGAATGTGGAAATCCCGTCCGTATTGTAATCCGGTATACACTTCTTCCGGAACAATTCCGTACTTTTTGATCATGTCTATTACATCATGCGCTTGTCCGCCTTCGCTGAAATTTGTCTTCCCGTGGAATTGGACGTAACGTAATCCTTTCTCGAAATAGGCGTTTTTAGCCACGTAAAGCTCTGCCAGATCATAGACCGGTTTGCCTTTGCGCAGTAATTCGGATTCCAGGAATGAGAGAGCTGCGTAGTCCCAGCATGTTCCCACGCTTTGTTGATCCTTTACTGGGGTAGTTTTCAAATCAACGACTGTTGTAAAGTTGTAACCGGAACGAGGTCCGCCTTTTTGTGCGAATGCGGCAGTACTGATGGAAACCAGCAGAACAACCATACATAAGAACGAGTGTTTTATCATATCTGAATTAATTTTGGTATTTTTACTTTGATGGCGAAGTTAATTAAAATTTTGCATACACTAAAAATAATCTTTTATTGTTACGGTCAGGAGGTTTTTTGCCGGATATGGCTACACGATTTTTTTTTGTCGAACGTAACGGTTTCGTTGCGAAACAGGTGTTCTATCATGTTTGCCGTTGATTGTTTCTACTTATTGTAGCGTTTGGGAATAGTCTGAAATTTATGTACTCAGCTTTTCGCAAACATGCCGAATCGAAAACAGCTTTACTATCAGCACTTATTTCAAGTTTTTCTTTTGTCAAAAAAGAAATTGTTTGAAAAGTATTTTTTATATCAAATATTTTCTGTAAAAATATAAATGAGGTGTAAAAATAAATGTAGTTATCGCTTAACACGCTAAAAATTAAATGCTTATGAGAAAAGCTATTTTATTCCTATTTACATCTATTTTATTTCTTAGTGGTTGTAATAATGAAGTAACAAGTAACCAACCGAAACTTATCGAGTTTGGTGAAGATGAGCGAAATGCACTAGAGATATTTCACCAATATCGTGCGGAATTAAACAATTCGTTATCCCGATCGGGTCGTGATGTAACAATCGGTTATTTCTGGTAGTTATTATAAGAATAACAAATATATGTATTTCTTAGAAAATCACAGTACAGCTTCTATTTACTAAATTAATGACATTTTAGTCCCAAGTGACGTTTCCATTAATAAAATATTATGTGGGAATTAACTTTATATGATTTTTGAAATCAATAATGTATAGTAGCTTAACTATGTAAATAAAATATAGCGAAAATGATAAGGATTTTATTTTTCGGATTATTACTTGTGGTGGCATTGTTTGCTTGCGAGAATGATGACTCTTACGTGGGGATCGGAGTAGAGGAACCTAGCGTTGCTCTTGATCCCAAAGGAGACTCTGTTATCGTGAAAACGAAAGGGGGATTTTGGACTGTTTATGCCGTATATGAGGAAATTACGGATACTATAGTTGAACATATAAATCGTGATTTTTTAGATACTGTTTTGATAAATGGGTTCACGATAATTAAAATGGATAAAAATGTTTTCGTTAAGGTTGGTCCTAACAATACAGGTGAAGATCGTAAAATTAATATAAAACTAATGAAAGCACATAACCAGGATTATTTGACTATCACGCAAGCTAAAAATGAATAGGAAATAGATAGGGTTATTCCCAAAAGTTGGGCGGGTTAAACATTATCCGTTTATTGAAAGAGTTCGGTATTGTACCGGGCTCTTTCCTTTTAACCGTGATTTTATTCTATTATTGTTATAATAATCTGTATCTTTACCTTGTTTTTGTGGACGTGGGAAAATATACTTAAATATAAATTATTCTATTCATGAAAAAGACTGTTATATTACTCTTGAGTGTTACCGCGTTAGTAACGTCTTGTAAGGATGGTGCTAAGCAGGTAAACAACCCGTTGATGCAGAAGTTTGAAACCCCGTTTCAAGTTCCGCCTTTCGATAAGATAAAACTGGCGGATTACAAGCTGGCTTTCGAGGAAGGCATGAAACAGCATAAGGCTGAAATCGAGGCTATCGTGAATAACCCGGAAGAACCGACTTTCGAGAACACGATCGTGGCGCTTGACAAGGCCGGGGAGTTGTTGAACCGGACGTCCGCGATATTCTTCAACCTGTATGAAGCGATGAAGAATGACGAAATGCAGCAATTAGCCATGGAAATCAGTCCTGCCGTAACAGCCCACGGGGATGAGATTAACATGAATCCTAAATTGTTTGCCCGGATCAAAGCGTTGTATGATAAACGGGAGACATTGGGTTTGGATGCTCTGGCTTTGCGTACGCTGGAATTGTATTATAATGATTTCGTTCGTGGCGGTGCGAATCTGAACGATGCCGATAAGGCTAAAATGATGCAAATTAATGGCGAATTGGCTAAATTGGGTTTGCAATACGGGGATAACCTGTTGAAAGAAACAAACGCATTCACGTTGGTTGTTGATAACGAGAATGACTTGGCCGGACTTCCGGAAACTTCTATTGCTGCCGCTGCTGCCGAGGCTAAAGACCGGGGAATGGAAGGTAAGTGGGTTTTCACGGTTCAAAAACCAAGTATGATTCCTTTCCTGACGTATGCTCAAAATCGTGATTTACGGGAGAAGTTGTACAAAGGGTATTACATGCGCGGGAATAATGACAATGCTAATGATAATAAGGATGCGTTAGCTAAAATGGTGAACTTGAGAACGGAAAAAGCTAAGTTGCTGGGATTTGACACTTATGCTGACTACGTGGTAGACGTGAACATGGCCAAAACCCCGAAGGCTATCTATGATTTCATGGGACGCGTGTGGGAACCGGCATTGAAAGTTGCCAAACAGGAGTTGGCTGAGATGCAGGCTATTGCCACGAAAGAAGGGATGAAGTCTAAACTGGAAAGTTGGGATTGGTGGTATTACGCGGAGAAATTGCGGAAACAGAAATATGATCTGGACGAGTCCGAGATGGCTCCTTATCTGAAATTGGAAAACGTGCGGGACGGAATGTTCGCGGTGGCTAATAAATTATATGGAATCACCATGCACAAGAGAACGGATATCCCGTTATATCACCCGCAAGTGGAGACTTACGAGGTGAAAGATGGTGACGGGACTTCTCTCGGGATTTTGTATCTGGATTATTACACTCGTGCCAGCAAGTCGGCAGGGGCGTGGATGACTGAATTCCGTCATTACACGAAAGTGAACGGACAGGAAGAAATGCCGTTAGTTTCCGTGGTTTACAATTTCTCTCCGGCCGTGGGGGATGCTCCTGTTTTGTTGAGCTGGGATGACACGGAAACGATGTTCCATGAATTCGGACACGCCTTGCACGGATTCTTTACTCGTGGCGATTACCAGCGGATCGCGGGTACTATTCCTCACGATATGGTAGAGTTGCCTTCACAGGTGATGGAGAATTGGGCGAGCGAACCGGAAGTGTTGAAAATGTATGCAAAGCATTACCGGACTGGCGAGACTATGCCGGATGCGTTAATCCGGAAAATACAGGAAAGCGGGCATTTTAACCAGGGATTCGCGACGGTAGAATACGTGGCGGCTGCCTTACTTGACATGGAGTGGTACTCTAATGCTGAAGTGAAAGATTTTGACGTGAACGCTTTCGAGAAAGCCTCTATGGATAAATACGGTTTGATCAAAGAGATATTACCTCGCTATCGTTCCACGTATTTCTCTCATATTTTCGATGGAGGCTACAGTGCCGGATATTACGTGTATCTCTGGGCCGAAGTGCTGGATGCTGACGCTTTTCAGGCTTTCAAGGCTTCCGGGGATATTTACAACAAAGAGCTGGCAGCCAAGTTTAGAAAATATATTTTGTCTGAAGGAGGATATGCTGATCCCATGCAGCAGTATATCAAATTCCGCGGTCAGGAACCGTCGGAGGATCCTTTGTTGCATAAAAGGGGATTAAAATAACAGAAGATCCGTAAAGTTCGTAAGGTTTATAAAGTTTATAAGGTCTATAAAGTTTGTGAATCCTTGGGGATGATTTGTTCTCGATGGCGTTATTGCCGATGGAGTGGTCTGAAGGATGCCCGTGGCTTTTGACTTTATGAACTTTATGGATTTTATAAACTTATTACGATGTGTGTGCGTGTATTTGTTCTTTTGCTTTGTCTATTATCGATACAGGGTGGAAGGCTGTTTGCAGGAAAAGAGAAGTGTTTTCCGGAGATACAGAGAGTTGATTCATTGGCTCGGGAAGAAAAATGTGCTGTTGTAAAAGGAGTCGTGTGTGATGCGCAAGGCGAGGCGATAGTCGGGGTCAATATTATTGAAAAAGGAACGATGAACGGGGTAACTACCGATCGGAGAGGGAAATTCTCGCTTGAGGTAGATTTACATGGAACGTTGATTGTCTCTTTTGTTGGCTATCGGACTCGAATTATCCCGGTTGAAGGGAGAACCGATTTCGTTATCACGTTGGAGCATGATTATATTCTTTTGGACGACGTGATCGTGACGGCATTGGGATTGCAAAAGAAAGAATCGGCCTTGTCTTACGCTGCTATCCAAGTGGATAAGGATGAATTAGTCCGGGTGAAAAACCCGAACATGATCGTGGCGTTGATGGGAAAAGTGGCCGGAATGCAAGTGAACCGGAGTTCTTCGGGAATGGGAGGGGCTGTGAAAGTCGTGATGCGAGGGAACCGATCCGTGGCTGGGAATAATCAACCGCTGTACGTGATTGACGGGGTACCCATGTTGAATGAAAGTAGTGAGCAACCTTACACGGCTATCGGGGGAACGGCTGATGCGGGAAATCGGGATGCCGGAGATGGGATTTCTAATTTGAATCCGGAAGATATCGAGAGTATTAGCATTTTGAAAGGAGCCCCTGCTGCGGCCCTTTACGGGACACAGGCTGCCAACGGGGTTATTTTGATTACTACGAAGAAGGGATTGGCCGGGAAACAAGAGGTTGCTTTCACTTCCAGTGTGGCTTTTGACAAGGCGATGATGTTGCCGAAGTTGCAGAATCATTACGGGATGAGTGATGAAATCGAGAGTTGGGGAGAACGGGAGAATATAACCACGGGTAACCCGATACCCTCTTTTTTTCGAACGGGCGTGACAGCAATTCATTCTTTATCCTTTATGACAGGGAATGAACGGGTGCAAACTTATTTTTCGTATGCTAATACCATGGGAAAAGGGATTCTAGGAAAACATGAGTTGTCAAAACACAATATTAACTTCCGGGAAACAGCGACATTTTACGAGGGGCGTTTGAAAATAGACGGGAATGTGAATCTGTTGAGCCAGCACGTGAAAAATCGTCCTGTTCCGGGAGGATTCTACATGAATCCGTTAGTTGGTCTGTATCGCTTCCCCCGGGGAATGGATATAACCGAATATAAAGAACATTTTGAAGTATGGAGTGAAGAACGTCATTTGAACGTGCAGAATTGGCATGCCCCAACCGAAGATTTTGAGCAGAATCCATATTGGATACAGGAACGGATCACGAGCCGGGATCAACGTACGCGGGTTATTGCTTCCCTCGCGTTGAATTTGAAAATTACAAATTGCTTTTCAGTTCAGGCCCGTGGAAACGTGGATTACGTGAACGATAAATTCCGTCAAAAATATTATGCCTCGACTGCTCCCGCACTGGCAGGAAATAACGGGCGTTATATAGATTCCGGGAACGAACAGGTGCAAACGTACGGGGATGTGATCGGAACTTATAAAGGAAAATTTAGTGACTTTTCGTTGGACGTGTCTTTAGGCGTCAGTATTAGCCGGAAAAAAGCCAATGAACTCCGGTACGATTCGAAAACTGCCTCTTTGAAGTTCGCGAACGTGTTCAATATTGCTAATATAAACATGAATACTTCTGCCTATATATCCGAGCGGATTGATGCTATCCGGGAGATACAGTCTTTGTTTGTCACGGCACAAATAGGTTTTCGAGATTATTTATTCCTGGATGTTTCAGCCCGGAATGACTGGAGTTCCACGTTAGCTTACACGAGCCGGGAATCAAGGGGCTTTTTCTATCCGTCCATTGGGGTTTCTTGCTTGATGAATCGGGTATTGAAATTGCCCGAACAGGTGACGAGTGGTAAGGTGCGGGTTGCATGGAGTAAGGTTGGGAATGACATTCCTTTGTATATTACGAATCCTGTGGCTCACGTTCTGGCCGGAGGGGGAATACAGGCATCGGATGCGGCTTCTTTTGAAGAGATGAAACCGGAGATGAGCTTGTCGGTGGAGGTGGGAACGGAATGGAAATTCTTTGACTCTCGCCTGCATATTGACTTTACCTATTATCAGACACATACTAAGAATCAGTTTTTCAAATTGCCGGCAAAAGATGGCGACGAGTATGCCTATCGTTACGTGAATGCTGGAAATATTCAGAATACAGGTGTCGAGTTGATGATCGAGGGTACTCCGGTTGAGATTAAAAATTTCAGTTGGAAAACAGGAATAAATTACGCTTTCAACAAAAATAAAGTGGTGCGTTTGCACGTTGAGTTACCCGTGTTTCAATACGGACCTTATGGTTTTTCATCCAGTTATGCGATGAAATTGAAGAAAGGCGGATCTTTCGGGGATATATACGGTAAAGCGTTCAAGCGGGATACAGACGGGAAAATTCTTTACGAGACGGATGGAGAACGTCAGGGATTGCCGATGATTGAAGGAGATGGGAACACGGTGAAAGTGGGAAATGCCAATCCGGATTTCACGCTGGGATGGACGAATGCTTTCTCATGGAAGGGACTGGAGTTGAGTTTGCTGGTGGATGGTCGGTACGGGGGAAAAGTGTTGTCGCAGACACAGGCTGACATGGATATGTACGGGGTGACAAAAGTTACCGGGGATGCACGGGACAGGGGGTACGTGATACTGGAAGGAGAGAAGATTACTAACGTGAAAGGGTTCTACAAGTCTATCGTCGGGGGACGTGCCGGGGTGACGGAATATTATATGTATGATGCCACTAATTTCCGTTTACGGGAGTTGGCTTTGGGGTACACTTTCCCCAAGCGCTGGATGGAGGCGACGAAGTTTTTCCGGGATGTTCAATTGGCTTTTACAGCCCGAAATCTGTTTTTTATATACAAGGAAGCGCCTTTTGACCCGGATCTGATTCTTTCTACGGGGAATGATAACCAGGCGATAGAAGTGTACGGGATGCCCACCACGAGAAGTATGGGATTCAGTTTACGTGTCATGTTTTAATTGGAAGAAAGGATGAGAGGTTTAATCTACATGATAATAGGGGTGATATCTGTCTCTTGCACGGGGCGTTTCAAGGACTTGAACACGGATAAGACGGGGATCACGGATGAGAATATGCAAGTCGACTTGAATCACCTGGGAATACCCTTAGACGTGATTCAGCAGGGAATCTATTTTAACTATGATTACGGAAAGGGGAAGAATTGGCCCTATCAGCTGATGCAGAATCTGAGTGCCGATATGTTTAGCGGGTACATGCACGATTACAAACCTCTAAACGGTGGAAGTCATAACTCCGATTATAACCTGCAAGACGGGTGGAACGGGACGTTGTGGGAGAATACCTACGCTTACATCATGCCTCAGATTAAACGGCTGGAGGACTCTACCCGGTTAAAATATCCTGCCGTGTATGCTGTTACTGAAATCTTGAAAGTGGAAGTGATGCATCGGGTTTCCGATTATTATGGTCCTGTTATTTACACGAGTTTCGGAAATAAAAAAATGATTTACCAGCCGGATTCCCAACAGGATGTTTATCATTATTTCCTGGATGATTTGAAGACGGCGGTGGGAATACTGGAAAATTATGTGAATTTAGCCGGCTACACGCCTGAATTTTCCCGTTTTGACTTGTTGTTGGATGGGAAGGTTGAATCGTGGATTCGGTTTGCCAACTCGTTGCGCCTGCGTCTGGCAATTCGGATGGCAATGGCCGATCCGGATAAAGCCCGGCAAGAGTTCGCGGACGCTTTAGCTGACCCTCTCGGGGTTTTTGAAGAACCCACGCAACTGGTGGCCGTGACGACCGATGAGGAATACAGTAACCCGTTGGGTGAGATTAATCGGGTGTGGGGTGAGGTGTACATGAATGCGTCCATGGAATCCATTTTGAATGGTTTTGACGATCCCCGGCGGGAGGCTTTTTTCGAGCCTTGTCCTGATGATGTTCTTTTGCCGGATCGGGATGGGAGGGATTCGGTGCTTATTCCTTTGAAAGGGCAGTACCGGGGAATCCGTCAGGGAACCATGTTTGCCCACACGCTTTATTCCGCTCTGTCGAAAATATACGTGAATGTCCAGACAAAACCGATTCTGATGACGGCAGCCGAGGTCTGGTTTCTGCGGGCGGAAGCCGCTTTGCGGGGATGGACTGCAGAGAACCCCAGAATTTGTTACGAGCAGGGTATTCGGTGTTCATTCTCCCAGTGGCAGGTGGCCGGCGTGGAAACTTATTTGCAGAGTGATTGTCGGGCGGCTGATTTCGAGGATGCCTTTACCCCCGAAAATAATATCAAGGCTCGTTGTCTAGTTTCCCCTCGCTGGGATGATGCCGCTTCTGACGAGATGAAGTTGGAACGGATTATCACGCAAAAATGGCTGGCTGTTTTCCCGGAAGGTTGCGAGGCATGGGCAGAACAACGAAGGACTGGTTATCCGAGGTTATTCTCCGTGCGGTATAACAATAGTCGTAACGGGTGTGTTGACACGGAAAAGATGATTCGTCGTCTGAATTATCCATCTTCAATTTTAGATAGTGATAACGGGCAATACGAGATGCTGGTCAATGCCTTGGGAGGTCCAGATCATGCCGGAACTCCTTTGTGGTGGGATACCGGACGGAATTTTTAGGAATCTTGCTTATTCTGGGGTGAGAAATAGATATTAAATTTTAAGCTATAATCGAAACTTTATCGAGTTCCTTTCGTTTCTATAGGTGTTGAAAACGAAATAAAAACGAACTTTTAAATATTTATAGTTATGATGAAAGGAAATATCGGTTTAAATGCTGCAATGATTAAATCCAGCAAAACCATTTTGAATAACCTGTTGGCTGACCATTTTGTTTTACTTGCTAAAACTTGGAATTACCACTGGAATATGAAAGGCCCGAGTTTTAGGTCTTATCACACTTTTTTGGAAGATCTTTATAACGGCTTGATTGAAGATATAGATAGTATTGCCGAACGTGTTCGAGATTTGGACGAACGTCCTATCGGTTCTTTGAAGGGATGTTTGGAACATAATCGTATTAAAGAACATGATGATGAAAAACCACTCCCCGATGCAAAGGGAATGCTGGCAGCTTTGCTGGACGATAATGCCGAGGTGATTCGACAAATCCGTACCGATTTGGAAACCATGGAGAAAGAAGAGTCAAAGGACTTCGGAACATCCAATTTCTTGGAAGATATGATTGAGAAGAAAGAAAAAGTAACTTGGATGATCCGGGCCCATTTGGAATAGGGATAGATTTTTTTGTTATTAGTGAATGAAAGGGATTGCTGTGATGGTGATCCCTTTTGTTTTGTGTATAGTAACCTTCTAATCCGATGTTTTTGTATCTTCGTGGCGAATAATTATATGAGATGGAAGATAGAGAGATTAGCGATATATTGATTCGTTGGTACGAGGAAAATAAGCGGGATTTACCGTGGCGAAGAACTTCTGATCCTTACTTGGTCTGGATTTCGGAGATCATACTTCAACAGACCAGGGTGGTACAAGGGTTGGAGTATTTTAACCGATTTACGGAACGGTTTCCCAACGTGGCGGCTCTTGCCATGGCGGATGAGGACGAGGTGATGAAGTATTGGCAGGGGCTAGGGTATTATAGCCGGGCTAGGAACCTGCATGCGGCAGCCCAACAGATCATGAATGATTTTGATGGTGTTTTTCCCCGTACACGAGAAGAGGTTCTTTCGTTGAGAGGAATTGGTGATTACACAGCTGCTGCCATTTGTTCTTTTGCCTACCGGTTACCCTATGCAACCGTGGACGGGAATGTTTTCCGGGTGTTGGCCCGGTTGTTTGATGTCGATTTACCGATTGATGGGGGAGAAGGGAAGAAGTATTTTACGGCATTGGCCCAATCCCTGTTGGATGAACGTCGTCCGGATTTGTTCAACCAGGCGATGATGGAGTTCGGGGCGTTGCAATGCGTGCCTAAGTCACCGGATTGCGAGTGTTGTCCTCTAAACGGGAAGTGTTTGGGATTGGCAGCCCGACGAGTGGAACGATTACCTGTGAAAAGTGGGAAGACCGTGGTGAAACCCCGTTATTTTAATTATTTGTATATACATGGGCAAGGTATGACCCTTTTATCCAAGCGAACGGGGAATGATATTTGGCGTAATCTCTACGAGTTTCCGTTAATCGAAACGGAGCGTGCGGTTACGTGGGAGGAATTGTCCGGTATGGCTGTTTTTCAAGAGTTATTTGATGGTATCGAAAAAGTTGAAATTACCCGGGAGTACGTGGCGAAAAAACATGTCTTGTCTCATCGAGTGATATACCCTGTATTTTATGAAATTCGGGTCGATTCTTTTTCGGAGTGTATGGGGAAATATTTGAAAGTACCCGATAATCGGGTGGGAGAATATGCTGTCTCCCGATTAATTCAGTCATATCTTGAAGTGCGGGATGGTTTGTTGTTTTAAGAAAAAGTTCATTGTTTGTCGATCGCTATTGAAAAAAGTTTATTTTTGCACTAATGCGAAAAAGTGATCGAGATATACTGGATGTGTTCTTGAAGAACCGTAAGGAAGGAGTTCGGATGTTGTTTGATCGATATTATCGGCCTCTCGTGCTGTATGCGGGAAGTTTGATTGACGATGATACGAGGGCTGAAGATCTCGTTCAAGAATTTTTCGTGCGTTTATGGGAAGATGATTATTTGAAACATATAGAGGAAAAGGCCTTGGTTTCTTATCTTTTTTCTTCCGTTCGGAATAGTTGTTACACTTACACGCATAAGAAGGATGTGTTGCGTATGCGGGTGGATTACACTGCTATTGATGTGGCAGAGGATACAGCGGCAGTGTTGAACCAGGAAATTGTGGATCGGGTGGCGGCTGTTATTGCTCGGATGCCGGAACAAACGAGGAAAGTGGTGGATTGTGTTCTGATGCGGGATATGAAATATTAGGATGCGGCAGATGAGTTACAAGTGTCATTGAACACGGTGAAAACGTTGTTGCGTAACGGGATGCGTATCTTGCGGGAAGAATTAAAGGGAGACGAAGAGTTGATTTTGTTGCTTATCATGTCCCGGAGTTTAGGTGACTAGGTTATCCATTCATTTGTTATTGTTCGAGAATAGTTAACCTTTTCGTTATGTAGTTTCCTAAAATTGGTTTACTAGATTTGACATTCAATAAATTGTAAA
>ERZ827450.390-NODE-390-length-60343-cov-11.233396_pt1 | contig 60343 bp, 56 predicted proteins | sample MGYA00519773_ERZ827450 | MGnify/ENA primary metagenome ERZ827450 (study PRJEB31778, sample SAMEA3449306) | human gut metagenome | biome: human gut; feature: human-associated habitat; material: faeces | place: United Kingdom | collected 2010/2012 ...
TGAAACATATATTGCAATAAACCGGCGGTTTGCAGGCATACGGATTTTCCACCTGCATTGGGACCCGATATCAGGATAATCCGTTGGGTTTCATCAATCTCTATTTTTAGCGGGACGATATTTTTATCGCTATTTTTCAGGCTGAGCCATAAAAGAGGATGCCGGGCGCTGTACCAGAACATTTCCGGACGTTCGCTGAAAGCCGGTACGGTTGCTTCGATATAGAGTGAAAAAGCTGCTTTAGCCCGGACAAAATCGATGTAAGCCAGAAAATCGTAGGCCGGAATCAAATCATCGACGTAGGGACGCAGGTCTTCGGCAAACCGACGGAGGATCCGGGTGATCTCCCGTTTCTCTTCCAATTCCAGTTCCCGGATTTCATTGTTAGTTTCGACGATCTCGGCCGGTTCGATATAAGAGGTTTTACCCGTAGCCGATTCGTCGTGGACGATACCGTTTATTTTTCGTTTATAGGCAGAAGGCACGGGGATGACCATACGACCGTCCCGGATAGCGATGGAAGTGTCTTTTTCTGCCCACCCTTCTGTCTGAGCCTGTTGTAATAAAGCCTGCATACGCCGGGAGATACCGTTTTGTTTTCGTTGAAGCCGATGGCGGATATCTCCCAATTCAGGGGAAGCCGTGTCTTTTATGCTCCCATGGCGGGATACGATGGAATCGAGGCGTTGCAGAATATAAGGAAATAATTGGATATCTCCGGCCTGGGCCGTTAAACGCGGATACCGTTCGTCTTTGCCGTGGAAAAAACGGACTATAGCCGTCAGGGATTCCAGCGATTGCTTGAGAGCGACCATTTCAGCCACTTCCAGAAATAAGCCTTCCACCCGTACTTTGTTCAAAAAGGGACGGGCGTCGCTGAAATGATCACCGGGAAATTGGTCTTCTTCTTCCAGAATAGACATAAATTCCTGCGTCTCTTCCAGGCGTTCCCGGATTTCTGTCGGTTCAGTAGAAAATTTCATCGCTTCTACCAAATCTCTGCCCATATCGCTCAGACAGTTTTTTTGAACGAATTGCCTGATCTTATCAAACTTAATCTTGCTTTCGAAATTTTCCGGATAAACCATTTTGTGCATTTTATTCTTTATTTGACGTTTCCGCTTATTGTCAAGGTGTTTTCCGGTTGAGAGGGATCGTTGGTGATGACTGTGATCGATTTATACTGACGTCCGGATTTGCCGGTAGAGTCGAAAGTGGCCCGGATGGTTGTCGATTGGCCGGGCTGAATTTCTTTTTGTCCCAGGGTAACGGCAGTACACCCACAGCTGGCTTTCGTTTTCCGGATGAACAGGATACTTTTCCCTGTATTCGTTAAAGTAAAATCACAACTGGTTTTTTCTCCCTGTTTGATTTCTCCGAAATTACATTCTTTTTTATCGAATTGTGCTATCGGCGCATTGGCTTTGTCTTTTGGGCTCAGTTTACTGAAATCTTCACTAAGTTCCGCGGTAACGGATAAACGGTTGCTATATTCTTTAGAACCGTTGACGGACAAGATGAGGCTTTCGTAAACATAACCGTAGTCATTGGCTTTGGGAGCATCGAAAGTGACGATAATCTTTCCTTTTTTGCCCGGAGCTACTTGTGCGGGTTCGAAAGTGGCCTGCAAATGGTTGGATTTATAAATGACTCCTAAGCTGACAGCGTCTTTGAGGGTATTGTAATATTCCAGCGTATCTGTAGCGACTTGCCAGGTATATACTTTCTTGAAGTTGATATTGTTGTTTTTGAATTTCAAACCATTCATATTATATTTATACAATAATTCCGGTTTGGAAGGATTATCGACCAGATTTCCTGTCAGAATCAATTCTTTACGTGCTGGATTTGCATTGGAATAAACCAGAATCCGCATGTTGAAATTTTCCAGTAATTGCATCGGAATAAACGTGATTTTTATATCACAACTTTTACCGGGGAGAAGCGGACTTTTGGGCCAATCGGCTTTCAGTAAACTGGTCATGGGAGTGACGCGGGTAATGATGACCGGTTGAGTACCTGTGTTTTGAGCCGTATAAACCACTGTCATCGGCTGATCGTCTGCCAGAAGGTTTTTTAAAGTTTGCCGGGATTGCTTTATTTCAAGAACTCCCTGGGCAAATACGGTAAACGTGAATAATAAAGCGGATATAAGTGAAATAAAATATTTCATGACTTCGGATTTTTAGTATTCTTATTTCAGATTACCGATCAATTTATAAGTCATAATCGGATTGTGAGGATCGTTGGTCGTGAACTGGATGATTTTAATTAATTTTTGGGCATTTCCGGTTTTTACACTCAGATTAACTTTGATTTTTTTTCCTGGTTTGACCGTATCTCTGGAAGCTGTGACCGAAAGATTGGAATCTGAAGTTTTTATTTTACGAATGACCAGTTCCGATTTTCCGATGTTTTGAATGGTGAATTCATGGGTGTAGGTACTGTTTTTATCCAGATCGTTCAGGGTGTATTCCGTTTCCGATAAAGAAATTGCAGGAGCCTTTTCAAAATTACCGTTATAGTGGGAGAAATCTTCGCTGATCGTTGCTGCAACGGTAATGTCTCCGGTTGTTTTATCGTTTACCTGCAGCTGAATTTTATCGGTAACAAATCCCCAGTCGTTCTTCTTGGTGGCATCGTATTTGATCGAAATCGTGGCTTTTTGATCTTTAGTCAGGGTCGTAGGACTGATACTTACCGTCAGATGGGGATGTTCACTGATTACCTGAAGTCGGGCGGGTTTATTTTCACTATTGATCACCTCTATCTTCCGTTCCAGTACCTGGTTGTTATTGATCGCCCCCAGATTGATCGTGTTGCTCGTTAATTTTAATGCCCCTATATTGAATTTATACTGATCGTACGGGCCTAACGGTTTCCGGGTGACATTACCCCGTATCGTTAGCGATACGACCGAATTGGAAGCATTGGAATTGACTGTAATGCTTTTAACGAAAGCACCCGGACGGTTGCGTGGATCGAAAGCCACTTTGATGCTGCCTGTTTGACCGGGAGCTACCGGTTCTCTGCTCCATACCGGTGTTGTACAACCACATCCGGCCCGTACGTTGGTCAGGATCAAAGGAACATTTCCTGTGATTTTAAATGAAAAATCAAAAGTCGCTTTACCGGCATTTTCATTGATCGTACCGAAATTGTGAGAGGTTGTTGTAAAATCGATTTTAGCTTTCTGAGCAAAAACCAAAACAGGCATTAGGGCCACCAACAAAAAAATAAATCTTTTCATCCGTCGTAATTTTATATCATCTTCTAAATTTCATACACAAATAAATAGGGAAGATTTTCCCTATAGGCTATAAAAACCTACAAATGTAAAAATAATTTTCAAGTTGTACCAACCCCGTTTTGAGAATTCCTTTCTATGATCTAAATACCTATATTTTTATTACGAATTACTGTCGCATTTCTTTGTAATTCCGGGAATAAAGCCTATCTTTGCGGCGTTTTAACGATATTAATCATTTAAAGAATTAAAAACCATGTATTTATCAGCAGAAAACATCCGTTGGCGGGTAACAGCATAATTACGAACGAAGAACTGGAAGAATACCCGTACCTGTCTTTTGAACAGGGAGAGCACAATTCATTTTATTTTTCAGAGGAAATCTTCTCTGATTTTGAACGCAGGAAAAATATCCGTGTGCGGGACAGAGCGACACTGTTCAATCTGCTGATCGGCCTGAACGGTTACACCGTGTGCAGCGGCGTGATCGATAAAAAATTAAACGGAAAAGATATTATCGCCGTGCCACTGGCAGATGAGAGTGACATGCGGATCGGTTATATCACACACAGAAAAGGAATGCTCAGCAGACTGGGTACTACCTACCTGGAAGCACTGCAGGAGTATTTAGGATGAATGGGTTGTCCATAGCTTTAAACTATGGACAACCCTTATTTTTACGTATTTTGCGGATTTCATCATTTCTCTTATAATGAGGACAATTCAAAAAACGACAAAACAACAAAGAAATGGAGAGAATGACAATGAGCAATTTACAGACACCTTTTCGCTATGATTTTGTAGGAAGTTTTTTAAGACCGGAGAAGTTAAAGAAAGCAAGAAGACAGTTCAATGAAGGAAAGATCGATGCTGCGGCACTGAAGAAAGTGGAAGATGAAGCCATCACAGAGCTTGTGAGCAAGATCAAAGAGCTGGGCTATCATGTGATCACAGACGGTGAATTCCGCAGAGCCACCTGGCATCTGGATTTCATGTGGGGATTCGACGGCATCGGCCATACCCCTACCAAGACGGGACTTCCGTTCCACGGCGAGGCGGCCATGGTGGATGATACCTATATTGTAGGCAAGATCGGACTGACCGGGGAGCATCCTTTTGTAGATCATTTCCGGTTTGTAAAAGCATTAGAGGATGAAAATACCGTAGCAAAGCAGACCATACCTTCTCCCGCCCAGTTTCTGGCACAGTTTACCATGCCCTTTAACCGAGGCTGCACAGAGAAGCATTATCCGAATGAGCAGGAACTGGTAAATGACATCGTGGCGGCCTACGGAAAAGTGATCGATGATCTCTATGCGGCAGGATGCCGGAACTTACAGCTGGATGACTGCACCTGGGGCATGTTCGCAGACAAGATCGGTCATACCCTGTACGGAACCACCAGAGAGGGAATTGTGGAGTTCCAGAAAGCCCACAAGGATATTAACGATAAGGTGATCGCCAATGCACCGAAGGATATGATCATCAACACCCATGTATGCCGCGGTAATTTCCATTCCACCTACGCAAGCGAGGGTGCCTATGATTCCGTAGCGGATATCCTGTTCGGCGAAGAGAATGTGAATGCCTATTTCCTGGAGTTTGATGATGAGAGATCCGGCGGTTTCGCACCTTTGGCCAAGGTATCCGGGGAGAAAAAGGTCGTTCTGGGACTGATCACTACCAAGTCTCCCGTACTGGAGGACAAACAGCTTGTCATTGACAGAATCCATGATGCGGCAAAATACATTCCACTGGAAAGATTATACTTAAGCCCCCAGTGCGGATTTGCTTCCTGCGAGATCGGCAACAAGCTGACCGAGGAAGAACAGTGGGCAAAACTCCGACTTGTGAAAGAGGTGGCGGAGGAAGTCTGGGGAAAATAAATAAACGTGGTTCCGGCGATTACCAGAGAGGTGGTCGCCGGAATTTTAATTATATTCAATTGTCTCATTTTTCTGGATAGGCTATAATATACCTATGGTTATCCCTGTTTAACATTTTCTAAATGGGGATTTTTGAAATATTTTGAATATGAAAAATAATACGGAGGAAGCAGAAACATGAATAAACAAACAGCCCATTACCATCTTCCCGGTCTGTTTGAATTCTATGAATTATACAGAATGTTCCTGCCGTTGTTTCGGGAGCATGGGGAATATTTTTACGACTGGTGCGACATCGGTTCCATCTACGGAGCCCCGCCGGACTGCATCTGGGGAGGCGGCCGGGTCTCACTGGAGGATCACGATGCAGGAGAAGTGCAGGCGTTGTTACAGGAATATGGCATTTCAGCTCGTCTGACCTTCAGTAATTCCCTTCTTCGCGAGGAACATCTTTCGGACAGAAAATGCAATGAACTCTGTGCTCTGTTCGCGGAAAATGCCACCCCGGAGAACGGCGTGATCGTTCATTCAGATCTGCTGTTACAGTATCTGAAAAGTCATTATCCGGAGCTTTATCCGGTATCCTCCACTACGAAAGTTCTGACGGATTTTGAAACGTTAAAAAAGGAGACCGACAGAGACGATTTTCGCTATGTTGTACCGGATTTCCGCCTGAACAAGGTTTATGAAAAATTAAATACGCTGACAGAATCACAGAAAGACAAAGTGGAATTTTTGTGCAATGAGTGTTGTTATTTCGGCTGTAAGGACAGGAAGGAATGCTACGAAGCCGTCAGCCGCAGGAATCTGGGAGAGGAGCCGGATTTTAGTTGTACCTCGCCGGGGGCGGAGGAGGGCTATCGTTTCTCCAAAGCCATGAAAAATCCCGGATTTATCAGCGTGGGAGACATTCAGAAGATCTATCAGCCTATGGGATTTTCCAATTATAAGATCGAGGGTCGGGGACTGGGCAGTGCACTGGTTCTGGAATTTTTACTGTACTATATGACGAAGCCGGAGTACCAGCTGCAGGTCAGAGAAGAAATCTATCTGGATAATATGCTGGATCTGTTTTAATAAATGAAATCAAAAGATGAGGAATGCTGTCATGGAATACGAAGCTAATGAACCAAAACATATCAAGGTAAGAGGTGCAAAGGTTCATAACCTGAAAAATATAGATGTGGATGTTCCCCTGCACAAAATTGTGGGGATCGCCGGTGTATCCGGTTCGGGAAAATCTTCGCTGGCACTGGGTGTCCTCTATGCAGAGGGCTCCAGACGTTATCTGGAATCCCTGTCCACGTATACGAGAAGGCGTATGACCGGTGCGGCGAAAGCACAGGTAGATGAAGTCCTCTATGTTCCAGCTGCTCTGGCACTGCATCAGCGCCCCGGCATTCCCGGGATCCGCAGTACCTTTGGAACCGGAACGGAGCTTTTGAACAGTCTGCGTCTGATGTATTCCAGACTGTCATCCCACCGCTGCCCTAACGGACATTATGTGCCTCCGACCCTGAAAGTAGCGGCGGAGCAGGAGATCCTGTGCCCGGAATGCGGAGCGAAGGTACATGCTCCCAGCGCAGAGGAACTGGCATTCAATTCTCAGGGAGCCTGCCCGAAATGCGGCGGTACGGGAAGTGTGCGGACTGTGGACCTGGATTCTCTTGTGCCGGATGATTCCCTGAGTATTGACGAGGGAGCGGTGGCACCCTGGAACAGTCTCATGTGGTCTTTAATGACAGATGTCTGTCGGGAAATGGGAGTGCGGACGGATGTGCCTTTCCGGGAACTTACAGATCGGGAAAAAGAGATCGTCTATCACGGTCCCGCGGAGAAGAAACATATTTTTTATAAGGCGAAAAAGACCAATCAGGCGGGAGAACTGGATTTTACATATTTTAATGCGGTATACACGGTAGAAAATGCCCTGGCAAAAGTGAAAGACGAAAAGGGCATGAAACGTGTGGAAAAATTCTTAAAGGAGGACATTTGTCCGGAATGCGGTGGTAGTAGACTTTCGGAAGCGGCCAGAGCACCGAGACTTCGGGGCATAGGGCTTGCGCAGGCCTGCCAGATGCCCTTGAAAGAACTGGTGGACTGGGTAGCGGGAGTGCCGGATTCTTTGCCAGAAGAGATGCGGCCCATGGCGGAATCCATCTGTGAATCTTTTCAGACCGTGGCGAAGCGATTAATGGATCTGGGCCTTTCCTATCTGTCGTTAGACCGTGCGGCAGCCTCTCTGTCCACCGGGGAGAGACAGCGGATGCAGCTGGCCCGTGCAGTGCGGAACCGTACCACAGGAGTGCTCTATGTGCTGGATGAGCCTTCCATCGGTCTGCATCCTTCGAATATTGTGGGGTTGAATGCGGTGATGCATGACCTGATCGCTGACGGCAACTCTATTATTTTGGTAGACCATGATACCCAGATTCTGTCCGAAGCGGACTGGCTGATCGAGATGGGACCGGAAGCCGGTGCCGGAGGCGGCTATGTGATCACACAGGGTACGATTCCAGAGGTAATCGCCAAAAAGGAGTCCATGATCGGTCCTTTTTTGGCGCAGACTGCGGATATGCGTATCCGTAAGCCTATCGCTCGGGAGGAAATATTTGCACCGGGAAAGCTCCATCTGTCCACAGATGCCATCCATACGGTAAAACCTCTGGAAATAGACATTCCCAAAGGAAGACTTACGGTCGTTACCGGTGTCTCCGGCTCCGGTAAGACCACCATGGTGCTGGAAAGCCTGATTCCCGGACTGGAAGCAAAGTTAAACGGCGAACATTTGCCCGGCTATGTAAAAAGTATCACCGCAGAGGGCATCGCCCATGTAAAACTGATCGATGCATCCCCCATCGGCATCAATGTGCGGTCCACGGTAGCCACTTATGCCAATGTGCATGACGAACTGCGGAAAATTTATGCAAAAACCGCGGATGCGAAGAATAAGAAATATAAGGCGGGAGATTTTTCCTACAATACCGGAAAATTAAGATGCCCGGTCTGCGACGGTACCGGACAGATCAGTCTGGACGTACAGTTCCTGCCGGATGTGGATGTGCCCTGCCCGGAGTGCGGCGGCTCCCGCTATGCCAGAGAAGCATGGGACATCTGCTATGAGAACAAACGGGGGAAACGTTATTCTCTGCCGCAGATGATGGAGATGGATGTAACGACGGCATTGCAGGCGACAGAGGATTGGAAAGTCGTGCATCAGCGGCTGGAAGTCCTGAAAAATCTGGGACTGGGATATTTAACATTAGGCGAAGAGACACCAAGCCTCTCCGGTGGAGAGGCCCAGCGGCTGAAGCTGGCCAGTGAAATGGGCAGAGGACAATCAGATTCCGTATTTGTATTCGACGAACCGACGATCGGACTGCATCCGTTAGATGTACAGACCCTGTTGCAGGTATTTCAGACGCTGGTAGACAATGGGGCAACGGTACTTGTCATTGAACATGATCTGGATGTGATCCGCAATGCCGATTACATCATTGATATGGGACCCGGCGGCGGAGAAGACGGTGGCAGGGTCGTTGCTGTGGGAACTCCGGAGCAGATCGCAGCCAATGCAGACAGCATTACGGGAAAATATCTGTGATTAAAGACAGCTTTTTGTACCGGCAACATATGCTGCCGGTGTCAATCATCATCCCCCGGGTAAGCATATGTTTTGCTTCTTCCATTTTTTGATCCAAAATATATTGGTGGAGAGGAACACCGGTCTCTAGTTCTTGTTCTTACAATAAATTTCAATTGCCCGAAAAACAAATTCTGATGTATCTTTACCATCGGCATTGTCAATGCCCTGGGTGAACTGTTCTCCACCGGCATACATTTCACCTAGGCAATACAGAATATCGTCGGAACAGGTATAGCAGTGGTCAGTAATGAAATTCTGCCACTCAGGGAGTTCTGTTTGTATGAAAAAGCACTATTTTATTTAAAAAAATACAAAACCATACGATTTTGCCATGTAAAAAGCTGTTATTTTCGCTGAGCGTGCAAAATGAAGAAATTCCGTACAAAAATTCCTGATTTAGAAATTTTTTTGTACGGAATTCATTGTTTTAGGGTTTTTACACCAAACTAACTTGAAAGGTAGTTAAATAGTTGTTCTAAAATCTTCGTAGGTCTATAAGAAGATAAATTGCCCTGTAGGTACTTTTTGGGATGGGCAAAAAACAAAAACTAAACAATATGGGCCTATAGTGAAAAAATCGCCTGCCAGATACTCAATTTCTTCAAAATGAGTACCTCAGAGCCAGTTTTTCTCTATATAGACCCATATTCATCTTTTTATGCGTTATTTTTAGCAAATTTAGTATCTCACAACACGGTTTTTCTGCATAGACCCAAAACGCAGAACGCTCACGACAACCCTACGCAATGAGCCACGCTATTCATAAGATTGTCAGCAAAAGGCGCTGCCAATCTTATTTCATATCGCGGCGTTCGCCGCATCACGGCATAAGTAAAGACAGCGATTTGTGCGCAAGCGCCCATCGCTGTCCTCACTATGCCTATGCGCGGCTATGCTTTCGTAAACTTTCAATTTACAAAACATTTAAAAACAGTATTGACTTTTTCCCGGCATATGGTAATATAAACATATGAACAGTGGATCATATGAATGAATATTAAAACTAAATGCAAATCATTAGCATCTAAAAAGCAGGAAATGCTAATGGAGAAAGAGGAGGATATTACCATGAAGAAAACTTACAAGATCGAAGTAGATTGTGCAGCATGTGCTCTGAAGATGGAGGATGCAGCGAAGAAGGTAGAAGGCGTTACCGATGCGACCGTCAGCTTCATGATCCAGAAGATGAAAGTGGAATTTGCTGACGGCAGCGATGAGAAGGCCGTTATGGAGAATGTGGTAAAAGCCTGCAAGAGAGTAGAGGACGATTGCGAAATTTATTTATAGGATGAATTCCGGAAGGAGAGCAGATACTCTCTTTACCGGGAGACTTGATAATTTCGTAGGAAAGCAAGGAGGATTCCTATGACAAAGAAACAGAAAAAAGTATTGATCCGCATTATTGTAGCGGCAATCTTATTAGTTATTTTACATTTTGTTCCGCTGGAAGGGCTGTGGCTGGGATTGCTGTACCTGATCCCTTACGCGGTGATCGGATATGATATTTTAAGAAAAGCCGTTCTGGGCATCATGCATGGTGAAGTGTTTGATGAGAATTTCCTGATGGCAGTAGCGACAGTAGGTGCTATGGGACTGGGAGAGTATTCCGAGGGCGTGGCAGTTATGCTGTTCTACCAGATCGGCGAATTGTTCCAGTCGGTCGCTGTAGGCAAAAGCCGCCAGAATATCAGTGCACTGATGGATATCCGTCCCGACTATGCTAATATCGAGGCCGAAGACGGCAGTCTGGAGCAGGTAGATCCTGATGATGTAGAGATCGGAACCATTATCGTGGTACGTCCCGGTGAGAAAGTTCCCATTGACGGTGTGGTTGTGGAAGGCACTTCCACTCTGAATACCAGTGCCCTGACCGGTGAAAGTGTTCCCAGAGAGATCACTGTGGATCAGAATGTGATCAGCGGCTGTGTGAATCTGACAGGACTATTAAAGATCCGTACTACCAAGGAATTCGGAGAATCCACGGTATCCAAGATCCTGGATCTGGTAGAGAACTCCAGCATGAAGAAGTCGAAATCTGAGAACTTTATTACGAAGTTCGCAAGATATTATACCCCGGCTGTCTGCTACAGTGCCCTGGCCCTGGCCATCCTGCCTCCTGTGATCAACCTGATCATGGGCAACCCGGCAGCCTGGAGCACCTGGATCATCCGTGCTCTGACCTTCCTGGTAATCAGTTGTCCCTGCGCGCTGGTCATTTCCATTCCTTTGAGCTTCTTCGGAGGAATCGGTGCGGCAAGTGCCTGCGGCATTTTGGTGAAGGGATCCAACTATCTGGAAGCGATGTCTGAGACTAAGTATGTGGTATTTGACAAGACCGGTACCCTGACCAAAGGTGTATTCGATGTAACGGGTATCTATCCCGGTCAGGGATTTACAGAGGAAGAACTGCTGGAGTATGCTGCTTATGCGGAGAGTTATTCCAGTCATCCCATCAGCAAGAGTCTGAAGAACGCTTATGGAAAAGAACTGGATGCCTCTAACGTCAGTGATGTGGAGGAGATCAGCGGACACGGTGTAACTGCCAAAGTGAATGGCAGACAGGTGGCAGCCGGCAATGCAAAGCTGATGAAGAGCCTGAACCTGGCTTATACGGAAAATACCGGTGTAGGTACAGTGGTTCATGTGGCGGTAGACGGTAACTATGCAGGATACATCCTGATCTCCGATGTGATCAAGGATGGTGCGAAGGAAGCAATTGCCTCCCTGAAAAATTCCGGCGTGAAGAAATGCATCATGCTGACCGGTGACAGCAAAACAGTTGCAGAACATGTGGCCGGTGAGTTAAAATTAGATGAGGTACACAGTGAGCTGCTTCCCGCAGACAAGGTAAGCTGCGTGGAGAAGCTGTTGCAGGAGAAGGGTGCGAAGGAAAAACTGGCATTCGTAGGCGATGGTATCAACGATGCACCGGTATTGTCCCGTGCTGACATCGGTATCGCCATGGGAGCACTTGGTTCTGATGCAGCCATTGAAGCTGCAGACGTGGTCCTGATGGATGACAATCCTGCCAAGATTGCCCTGGCTATGCGGATTTCCCGCAAATGTCTGCGTATCGTCTACGAGAACATCGTATTTGCGCTGGCAGTCAAAGCCATCTGCCTGATCCTGGGTGCGCTGGGTATCGCCAACATGTGGGTTGCTATCTTCGCAGATGTAGGAGTGATGGTACTGGCTGTTCTCAATGCCATCAGATGCCTGCGCATTAAAAACAATTAACCGGATGCAGTAAAAATATGTCGGCGTCATGAGATAGCCGGTATTCCGGGAGAACAGGTGAACATGCAGACTTTTTTTTCAGAAATTACAGCACTGTGCAGGAACGAACAATTTCTGCACAGTGTGATGGAAAAATATCATTATGATCCGGAAGAGTATCCCAATCTGAAGAGGCTGGCAGGTGAGATGATCCCCTGCCTGGAGACAGAAGCGGGATGGCAGGACAGAGAAATCAAAGAGACTTTTCCCGGGAGGGATCAGTCTTTTAAGGCTGTAGGCATTACCCTGGGAAAAGGGATCGATGCACTGCAGGAAAAGTATTTGCAGAACGGATTTCTGACAGAGAGTTATATGATCGAGGTGCTGTCCAGTGAATTATTATTAAAAAGCTACCGGGCTTATACAGAGTGGGTGGCTGTACGTCGGAATCTGCATGTTGCCAGACTGCATTTTTTAGGTGGGGAGATTTCTGAGACTTCGGAACCCCAAATAGGCAGTCGGCTGCGGCTGGCGAACCTTCCCATGCTTCTGCAGGAGCTTGCATTGCCGGTTACCTGTAATACAGCGTATTGTATGATCCCGAAAAAAAGCGTGGTATTTTATGCGGAGCTGACGAAGGATCCTTTTACCAAATGTGCCGGAATCTGTCTGGGGTGCGGCAGGAGAGACTGCCCGAACCGCATGGAGGAAAAAGAGAATTTTCCTTTGCGATTTGCGGATATGACGGACCGTCCGTTGTCTTATGGGTATGCCAGAATTTTTTCCAAAAGCACAGATGAAAATGGAAGATAACGTACAAAACAGAAGTCTCTATTGGCCGAAATATTAAAATTCTGATAAGATTTATCAGACGACTTGTAAGTAAGATAAGAATATGGTATGATGCAATCACTTTCAAAGAGGAGAGATATCGCGTGTGCGGTGTTTCTCCTTTTTTTGCGTATACGATGGGCGAGTGAAAGAGTTGGGAAAAGAGGTGGATCATGGAAGTTTTTTTAGAGGTAACGGTACAGCATAAAAAATATCATGCCGGGTTTATGGACAAAATGCGGCAGCAGCCGGAGGTTACATCCTGCTATCAGGTGGAAGGGGAATATGATTTCCTCGTAAAAGCGGATGCGACCTCGGAAAAGGAACTGGAAAAACTGGAGCGCAGCGTGCGTAAGATTAACGGCGTCTGCAGTGTGCAGCCGGTCTATGCCCTGCAGGAGATCATATAGTTATACCCGGAGCAGGGCATTGAAGGTTTCCTCTAAATTCAGTCTGCCGTAGCCCCATTCCCGGTTGGGGTAGTTCAGACCCTGCGTACGCACGGCACCGCGTATGAAATAACTGCGGATTTCCCGGCTTTCTGCCAGCCGGTTATTGCCCTCAATGACTGACCATTGGAAAAACTGTGCTACGGCTCCGGCAGTGATAGCAGCAGCCATGCTGCTTCCCGTACGGCGTCCGTCAATGGTGGAGATGTTTACTCCGGGAGCGGATAAGTCCGGACGGATCTGCCCGGTGCGTCCGAAGCCTCTGCCGGATTCTGCGTAAAAACTGTTATTTTCCGCGTTGTAAGTAGAAACGCTCAGAACTTCCGGCGCCATCGAGGGCTCCGTCAGAGTCATGTCGGGATCCGGATTGAGAAAATATACCGGAGTAGACAGAAATTCTGTGATAGGCAGCCACATGTGAAAATTACCGTTATATAAACTACCGGAAGCAGAGACATGAAAGGTCCAGATACCGGGGGTAGGATCCTGGATGCGTATAAGGATCAGTTCCTCGCCGGAATTTTCTTCCACAAGAGCAGAGTCGATAGTGACGCTGCTTTTTTCATAGATAAAAGAATAGGTCACACTTTGCTGCAATCCCAGGCGCAGTTCAGGAATATTTTCCCCGCCGGGAGTGCGGATGCTCAGATTAAAAGCATCCGGCAGAGCACCCCAAAGCTCCAGCCAGAATCCGATACAGCCTTCGCTGACCCGGATCTCCACATCCCGGGAATCCTCCCCAGGTGTCTGAGCGCTTAGTCTTCCATGGTAATGGTGTGAGGCGTTCCCTTCATTTCCCCCGCAGACAATGGCGGCACGGCTTCTGCGGACAGCGAGAGAAGAGAGATACCGTGACAGGGAGGAATTGCCCGCGTGATCTCCCTGGTTGGTTCCCAGACCCAGACAGATGACTACCGGACGTTCGAAGAGCCGCACGAAGGATTCCGCATATTTGATGCCCAGCATAATATCATTTTCCTGATAGGCGGGAACTCCCTCGGGCACCAGATAAAAGCTGCGCAGATATTGCTTACATTCCTTGAGCTTCACCACGACGATGTCGGCACCCGGTGCAGCACCGATATAAGGATTGCCTTGTCTGACGACACTGCCGGCTGCGACTCCGGCGAGGATACTGCCGTGTCCGTTTTCGTCCCGGGAGGGAACGATGGAATAAGGATCCTCGGAACGCAACGCAAGGTTAATATCCTCTCTGCGGTATTCAGAACCATATTTTAACCCATCAGGGGGCGCTCCGGTCTGAACCGTCTGATCCCAGATCGCCAGGACACGGCTGTTGCCGTTCTCGTCCAGAAACACAGGATTTTGGTAATCAATACCGGTATCGATAAAACACAGGATCACGCCCTGCCCCGTGAGACTTAGGGGTGGACGCTGTACCTGGGTGATCCCACTGGCGATCAGGTCTGCCGGATCAAAGGGAGCGGCACCGGGTGGCGTCTCACCGGAGGGAGATAGCTGCATGAGCCCATAAAGCTTCGGCATATTGTGATAGGGGAAAAAATCAATCTTTGGATTGCGGATTCCCAGATTGCCCAGATACAAAATCAAAAAATCTTCTCCGATGCGTTCATAACAATTATTGTCATCTCCCAGAAATTCCGATGCGGAAAAGTCTGTGATAATGTCATAGGTGTCCTCTGACAGGATCATTTCCTTGCAGTCCATGGCGTTGCTCCATACCATACGAAGGAGTTAGATTAACCTATGCGTAAGGTCCGTCTTTGTTGCATATTGATTGATATAATGATAGAATAAATTGAATATTATAACGAAAGAAACAGGGGCTTTGCATATGGAATTTATTCAGAAAATCAGAGCACTGCAGATAGGGAAAAGAAAAACTTTCCGAAGAGTTCTGCTGGTGGAAATACTGCTGATGCTATTGGGGATCGTCGGCTTGTTTGGCAGAAATGAGGTGTATGAATATCCGTCCGAAGGGGTAACGGTAAATACCGGAGTCTATCAGGACAATATGACGATAGAGCATATTTCATTAAAGCCGGGTCTCTACCGGATCCAGCTGCATTATGATACGGATACCAATATGAAGAATTTCTGTATCATTGAGGATGATACTGTGGGATACCGGATGCTCCGCAACAGCGGAGAGCACCTCTATCAGGGACTGCATGAGACGGATTATCCGTTATGGCTGCTGCAGAAGTCGGATAATATACGTGTTACTGTTACCTACGGTGGAGAAGGGAGCTATACGATCACGGGACTTACCATTCGGGAAACCAACGGTCTGGCAGTCATTTTCCTGTTTGGTGTTGTGGTGCTCTCCATTCTGGGGAATCTGTTATATACTTATGTGCAGTACGACAGAGAGTATTCGTTATCTGTTCCGCAGAAGGGAATTCATTTCGGTCTGGTACTTCTTTTGCTGTTCAGTTCTCTGCCTCTGTTGCAGGATGCCATGCTGTCCACTGGAGACCTTGGATACCATATGCTTCGTATGATGGGCATCAAGGATGGCATTCTGGCAGGACAGTTTCCGGTGCGGATCGCCCCCAAATGGCAGCAGGGTTACGGCTATGCATCTTCGATCTTTTACGGGGAGACACTTTTGTATGTGGGTGCACTGTTCCGCCTGATCGGCTTTTCTTATATTACCAGCTACCGTCTGTTCCTTTTGTTCATCAACGCACTTACCATACTGATAGCTTATTACAGCTTTCGCAAAATATTTGAAGACCGTTATATTGGTTTTTTGTGTACAGTACTTTATACTTTGTCGGTATATCGTCTTTCCAAGACGTTTATCTGTGGATCATTGGGGGAGACCTTCGGAATACTCTTCCTGCCGTTGATCGCTTATGGATTTTATCGTGTGTTTACTCAGGACATAGCGAACAAAGAATATCGTTATTCCTGGATTCCGCTGACGATAGCTTTTACCGGACTGGTGCAGTCGCATCTGCTGACGGGAGAACAGGTGGGAGCATTTACTATCCTGCTTTGTCTGATCCTGATCAAAAAGGTATTCCGCAAGGAAACGTTCTGTTCTCTGGCAAAAACGGTGATCTACAGTGTGCTGCTGAGTGCGTGGTTCTTAGTACCTTTTGCTGACTATATGCTGCGGGGTGATTTTACGATCCAGCATGTATCCGGCAGAACGATCCAGTACAGAGGCTTATACCTGCCCAACATGTTGTTTACCTTTTTCCGGAACGGCTACAATGTATTCTATGCAGATAACGGAATGGCAGAGAGTCAGCCGATGGGAATGGGAATCGCACTGACTGTGGCACTGTTACTTTGGGCGGGAATGCTCTTTTTCCGTAAAACCGCACACCTGCGAAAGGAAGAAAAGGCACTGGGCAACATTGCAGGAGGCTTTGCCGTTCTGGCTATGTGTATGTGTCTGTCGGTCTTCCCATGGGACAAGATCCAGAGTCTGAATGGCATTACCGCGATGCTGGTGTCCAGTATTCAGTTCCCTAACAGATTTCTGACGATTGCAACACTGTGTGCAGTACTGGTGGCAGGTGTTGTGGCCAAAGAGATCAAGGGACAGTACGAGACGCACGGATTGCAGCTCTATTTTGCCGGAATGATGGTATTGACTCTGTGCAGCAGTATTTACCTGATGGATGATATGCTTCAGACGGGCAACAGTTACCGGATCTACGGAGAAGAAGGAATGGGAAGCGGTTATATTGCCGGGGCGGAATATCTTCCCTACGGCGCAGATGCTACATTGTTCTGGACCCATGATCCTTATGCCGGAGAGATGGTCGCTATTACAGATTATCATAAGGACGGAATCAAAATTGAAATGCATTGTCAGAACCGGGGCGATAAAACAGAAATTGTGGAATTACCGCTTTTGTATTATTATGGCTATCGGGCATATGACAAGATTACCGGACAGGAACTGACTATCACCACCAGTGATAATTACGCAGTGTGCGTGGAAGTTCCGGCAGGCTATGAGGGAACTGTTCGGGTAACATTCGTAAGCCCTTGGTATTGGAGAGTGGCAGAAGTGGTGAGTTGTCTCAGCCTGCTGGGTCTGATCGCGGGTGTGGCGATGGAGAAAAAACGGGAGAGAAAAAATTCATGAGGATGATAGAAAAAATGAAATCAAAGGGAAATAGTACCTTCTGGTGTTTGGTTGGTATTTTTCTGACAGGAGCACTCCCGTTGTTTACAAATTATTGCCTGAATTCCGCAGAGGTTCCGTACCAGCTGGTACGTATTGAGAATATGAAGGATTATCTATCGGCGGGGATATTCCAGATGGCAATGCCTGTAAACTGGCAGTATGAGCATGGTACGGCAGGACTTGACGGAAATCTGTTCTGGCTGTTGCCTGCGCTTCTGCGAATGACAGGAGCTACACTGGAAAGTGTTTACCGGATGTTTCTGGTATGTATTTATGCCGTGACAGTGTGTCTTTCCTGCAAGGCACTGGCAGAAGGCTTTCCGGGTAAAAAAATAGCGCTGATCGGTACGGCACTGTATTGCTGGGCACCGTGGTATCTCGATACTCTATATGGAAGGGCCGCTATCGGGGAAGCATTAGGTTACGCTTTTCTGCCGGTGATGCTACTGTTCCTGGTAAGGGCAGTCAGCCGGAAACAGGGAAAACTGCCACAATGGCTTCTCCTGGCCATAGCAGTCACTTTATTGCTACAGTCCTCTTTTGCAGTACTGGAAGTGGGAATGCTGTTGTTAATATTCTGCTGCATATATTATCGCAGACAACTGTTAGGAAAAGAAGGATGGCTGACATTAGGAAAGGCAGTGGTGGCGACACTTGTGTGCAATCTGTGGTTTCTACTGCCGCTGCTAAGATACCTTGTGGCGTACCGCGATGTGGCGAGATATGTGGGAAGCCGTCCTTTTCAGGAAAAGGGAGCCTTTCTCCTGCATTATCTGACCTTCTTTTTGCGGGGAGGCGCCACCTACGATTATAAGAGTAATGGATTGCTGGATACGGCAGCCATTGGTGTCGGTCCGGCACTTACGGGACTCTTCTTTTTCCTACTGTGGCTGAAATTCAGTGGGGTGCTGCAGAAGAAAAACAGTAAAGAAGACAGCACTGCCGGATTATTCTGGTGTGGAATGTTGGGAATCCTTCTCAGCCTCGGAAGCTTTCCCTGGGATTGGCTCAGACAGAATGCCGTGTTCCAGATATTGACATTTAGCATGCAGTCTCCCGTGATCTTTATGATTCTGGCAATCTGTGGACTTACGTTTATGGGATGTGGTCTTATGAAAGATTATCGGCAGAGAAAGTCTGCAACGGAAGCGACGATTCTGGAGGCAGCAGTGATCGCAGTGGCTTTTGTAGCAACACAATTCCTAACGAATAAACTGCTGCTTGACAGAGCTCCTCTGTGGATCCGTCAGAAAGAAGATCTGCCGGATGTGGTTCTGGTCGAAGCTTCGCAGTTTCAGATGAGTGCCGCAGCCGGTGCAACGCAATGGGGAGCGGTGATGATCAGTACGCTTGGTATTGCAGGGATCATTATCTACTGTATTATTGTACGGAAGAAGGATACAAAACAAAAAGTACGAAAGGAGGCAGCATAAAAATGGATATGTGGAAGAAATCCGAAATCCTGAACAATAAGAAATTCCGCATCCTGCTGCTTCTGGAAGTCCTGTTGCTGCTGGTGCCTGTGATCGGAATTTTGCGCGGCAACAAGACCATCAGTACTCTGTCAGATGCGCAGGTGACAACGGAAGAAGGAGTGGTCCGGGAGGAGAACGGATATTCGGTGGATGGAAGCAGCAATATCAATGGCCCCTGGCTCGAAATGAGCGGTTTTTCCATGGCACCCGGCACCTATTGCTATTATGTGACATATGAATCGGAAGATAACGGTGTAAATAAGATCAATATTACAAGCAATGGTAAAATCTACAGAGAACTACTGGAAAATGAACTTTCGCTGTATTCCGGAAGAACGGAAAGCTCTTGTGAGGTCTATGTGACAAGCCGTCTGAAAGCGGATGAAGTAAACATCCACGCAGACTACTACGGAACCGGAAAGCTTACTATTACGGATATCCGACTGGTGAAAACCACTGCGTCCTACAGAATGCTGCTTGTGATGTTCCTCCTGGGATTTTTGCTGCTGGATTCTATGATCATGTTGTATGTGTATATGAGAAAATATCCTCTTGCACTGGAAAAGAAACTGGTATACTTCGGAATTCCCGCATTGGCGATCCTGGCTTCCCTGCCGTTATTTGTGGATTATATTATAGTGGGAGCCGATCTGGGCTTTCATCTGCTTCGTATCGAATTTCTGGGGCAGAGTCTGGCACAGGGCATTTTCCCTACCAGAGTAGAGCCAATGTGGCTATACGGGCATGGCTATGCCAATTCGCTGTTTTATTGTGATACATTTCTGGTGATTCCGGCACTGCTTCGTCTGATCGGATTCCCTATGAGTGTTTCTTACGGCGGATATATCTTTTTAGTCAATCTTGCAACGGCAATCGTGGCATATATCAGTTTTCGTGGAATTTTTCGTGACCGCATGACCGGAATGCTCGGAAGTATGTTGTATACTCTGGCGCCGTATCGTGTATACAATATTTACAACCGTAGCGCTGTGGGGGAATATACGGCCATGATCTTCCTGCCGTTACTGTGCTATGGTTTTTATCTGATCTTCGCGGAAGATACGGAGAAAAAGGAGTACCGTCATTACTGGCTGCTTCCGGTGCTTGGCTTTTCCGGTATCATCCAGAGCCATGTATTAAGCTGTGAGATTGCGGGTGCATTTACAATTCTGTTGTGCTTATTGTGTATCCGTAAGGTATTTCGCAAGAAAACGTTTCTGGAACTGGTAAAGGTCGTGGTGGGAACAGTCCTGGCCAATATTTGGTTCCTGCTTCCGATGTTAGATATGATGCTGGCGGATCAATACCGTTATTCCAATAACAGCGGCGTATATATTCAGGATCGTGGGATTCTGGGGGCACAGATATTTTTCACCATGCAGAATGCCGGAAGCAATTCCAAATTCCAGGAGCTGGGAATGGTGGATACGGAGCCTATTTATATCGGAGCGGCCGTATTGTTGGGAGTGATCATGTATTTTGCTATCCGCAACAGGGAAAAGGAACAGGATCCGGCACATGATAAGGCGGCCAAGGTTGCATTTGTTCTAGGATGTGTGGCAATTGCGGTAAGTACTTACTATTTCCCCTGGAATGCGCTGAAGGAAGCCAATTCCGTGTTGGAGCTTCTGACGACGATGATCCAGTTCCCTACCAGACTGACGATCATTGCAGCAATAGCCATGACGCTGGTGGCTTGTACTGCGGGATACTGGATGCTCCGGTGGAAGGATAAAGTGGTTAAATATATATTTTTTGCCGCAATCTGCGGCGGATGCATTTTATTCTCCATGTACCAGACCAATGACCTGCTGCTGACCAGAGATCAACCTTTGAGATTAAATTCCATGGCATCCATGGGACATTCCGGCATTCTGGGAGCTGAGTACCTGCCTCTGGATGTGGAATGGGATTTCTATTATCATGATGCATGGCCGTCGGACGGAGTGACAGTGGAAGCTTTCGAGAAGGAAAATCTGAATACTCTGACAACAGTGACGACTTCTGCAGAGGATGGCGATCATTATATCGATCTGCCGATGCTTCTATATAAGGGATATCATGCCAAGGATGCAGCAACGGGTGAAGTATTCCCGGTGACTGTAGGTGAGAACGGTCATGTCCGGGCAATCCTGCCGGCGGGCTATCAGGGAACCGTCAAAGTGTGGTATTCCGGCATGTGGTACTGGCGTGTGGCGGAAGGTATTACTTTCCTGTTCTGGGCATTTGTGATTGCAGGAAAGATTGTGCAGTGGAAGAAACTGCGCAAGACTAAATAGTTGATGATCTTTTATTCAAAATTGAAACAGATAAAGTTGTATCAATGCAAAAGGGAAGTAGAAGTAAGAGGATGCGGTTATGCCGGACAGAACGACTGCATATAGTAGTAGCGGATAGTTCTGAGAGGAGATACCACATGAAACGTTTTTTCACAGAACACGGAAAAACACTCTGGCTTCTGCTTCTTTTTGTGTGCATGTTTATTTTGGGAAGAGGAATAGGAGCCATTACTTGCGGCTTACGTGTGCAACATGAAAACAAGACACAGGAGACGGCAGGAACTGCGTTAGAGAACACGGAAGCGTTATTTTCAGCAGAAAACTGGGGATTGGGATTCGGGGCGGAAGGAACACAGCCCACTGGCACGGCAGCTGCGGAAAAACTAAAAGAGTACAATGCCTATTATGTGGGAGATGCGGAGGAGAAAAAGATCTATCTCACTTTTGATTGCGGCTATGAGAACGGTAATAGTTCCGCTATATTGGATGCATTGAAAAAGCATGATGCACCGGCGACTTTTTTTGTGGTAGGACATTTTCTGGAGTCGGCGCCGGAGATGGTGAAGCGCATGGTGGAGGACGGACATACGGTGGGAAACCATACCTATCATCATTATGACATGTCGAAAATTTCTGATCCGGCGGTTTTCCGGAAGGAGATGGATGACGTGAGAACTCTTTTTCAGGAGACCACCGGCACGGAGATGGCGATGTACTATCGGCCGCCCCAGGGAAAATACAGTGAGACGAATCTGCAGATGGCAAAGGATCTGGGGTATGCCACTTTTTTCTGGAGCCTCGCGTATGTGGACTGGAACGTGGATGCACAGCCCAGCCACGAGGAAGCTTTTTCCAAGCTGACAGGCAGGATCCACCCCGGAGCGGTGGTGCTGTTACATAATACCTCGAGGACCAATGGGGAGATTCTGGATGAACTGCTCACAAAATGGGAAGAAATGGGTTATACCTTCGGAAAATTGGAAGAACTGGTGCAGTAGGGTTTGACTTCCCCTGCACCATACCCTATAATAGAGGACAGAAAAATATACTGGAGGACAACCATGGAAAAAGAACTGGTAGTTGTCATTGATTTTGGCGGACAGTACAATCAGCTGGTCGCCAGAAGAGTCAGAGAATGCAATGTATATTGCGAGATCTACTCTTACAAGACAGACTTGAATAAGATAAAAGCGATGAATCCCAAGGGAATCATCCTGACCGGCGGCCCCGCAAGCTGCTATGAACCCGGTGCAGCTGCCTGCTCCGAGGATCTGTTTAACTTAGGAGTTCCCGTGCTGGGACTCTGTTACGGCGCACAGCTGATGACCCATGTGCTGGGTGGTAAGGTAGAACGTGCAGCCGTTCGGGAATATGGCAAGACTGAGGTGAAGGTAGACCGCAGTTCCAAGCTGTTTTCCGATGTATCCGAGAATACGATCTGCTGGATGAGCCATTTCGACTATATTTCGAAGCTGGCACCCGGTTTCCGTGCCGTAGCTACCACTGCAAACTGCCCTGTGGCAGCAGCAGAGTGCGTAGAGCGTGGACTGTATGCGATCCAGTTCCATCCGGAAGTACTCCACACGGTGGAAGGCTCCAAGATGCTGTATAATTTCGTACGTAATATTTGCGGATGCTGCGGTGACTGGAAGATGGATTCTTTCGTGGAAGAGTCCATTAAGGCAATTCGTGAGAAGGTTGGTAATGGTAAAGTCCTCTGTGCATTGTCCGGCGGTGTGGATTCCTCCGTGGCAGCAGTACTGTTATCCAAGGCAGTCGGTGAGCAGCTGACCTGTGTCTTCGTAGATCACGGCCTGCTCCGTAAGAATGAGGGCGATGAGGTAGAAGCAGTCTTCGGTCCCAACGGCAATTACGATCTGCACTTCATCCGTGTGAATGCGCAGGAGCGTTTCTACAGCAAACTGGCAGGCGTATCCGAGCCGGAGCATAAGAGAAAGATCATCGGCGAAGAGTTCATCCGTGTATTCGAGGAAGAGGCGAAGAAGATCGGTGCTGTGGACTTCCTGGTACAGGGAACCATCTATCCCGATGTGGTAGAGAGCGGACTGGGCGGTGAATCCGCAGTGATCAAGTCCCACCACAACGTAGGCGGCCTGCCCGACTATGTAGATTTCAAGGAGATCATCGAGCCTCTGCGCAACCTGTTCAAGGATGAGGTCCGTAAGGTAGGACTGGAGCTTGGCATTCCGGAGCACCTGGTATTCCGTCAGCCGTTCCCCGGTCCCGGACTGGGTATCCGTATCATCGGCGAAGTAACCGCTGAGAAGGTCAAGATCGTACAGGATGCAGATGCCATCTACCGCGAGGAGATCGCTAACGCAGGTCTGGACCGCGAGATCAACCAGTACTTCGCAGCCCTGACCAATATGAGATCCGTAGGCGTTATGGGTGATGAGAGAACCTATGATTACGCCATCGCACTGAGAGCCGTGAAGACCATCGACTTCATGACCGCAGAGAGCGCACAGATCCCTTATGAAGTACTGCAGAAGGTGACCAGCAGGATCATCAATGAGGTGAGCCATGTGAATCGGGTAATGTATGATATTACCAGTAAGCCGCCCGGAACGATTGAGTTTGAATAATTAAAAATTTCTGGAAAGCCTTATAAACAGGGCGTTTCCGGGCAGATAAAGTTCTATTTGATAACAAAATGATAACACTGGATATTTTGGCATTATTTATCAGGTATCCTGTGGTTATCGAGTAATATGTGTGAAACCGACAAAAAAGGTCTTACTGAATTGAGTGAAATCAATTTGGTAAGGCCTTTTTTCGTCGGCTTTTATTTTGCGTTTTTTGGATAGTTGTAACGCCACTGATCATATTCTTCCTGAGTGATCTCGCCGGATTTGAGTTTTTCTGCCTGTTCCTGCCACGCATGGAACATATCGAACATGGAAAGGTAGGTGGTTCCCTTGGCCTTGTCCAGCCGGAGACAAAGTTCTCCGTCAATCTCATCAATGTGAAGCCCGTAAAGGTCTTCTAAGGTAAATAAGGTATGCATCAGTCCAACGTAACTGTCAATATCCGGGACAGCAAGAGCATGAGGGGATACTTCAAAAATATCAGCCAATGCGTTCAGATATTTTTCTTTTGGACTGCGTGCCCCTTTTTCATACTGTGCAATGCGGACATCAGCCTGTGAATCACTGAATCCCAGCTGTTGACCCAAATATTTCTGCGTGAAACCACGCAGAAGTCTGAAATGGTGGATTCTTTCGCCTATTGCCATATGTTTATATCTCCTGTCTTTTTCTTGATAGGTTGAGTATAGCATATCCAAATGGTAGAGACAAGAAAATCCATACAAAAAAGTATGGGTAAATGTATTGAAAGCACTTGACCCATACAGAATAGTATAGTATAATTCAACCAATACAAAATAGTATAGTAAAAAGAAAGGAGAAATTTTCTATGAGTAAAATGTTTATGAATGTGAAAGAGGTCATGGAAGTCCTGGAAGTATCGGAGTCCTATGCATACAAGCTGATGAAAAGGCTAAACAGGGAATTGCAGGCAATGGGATGTCAGACAATCGCAGGAAAAGTTGACCGGAAGTATTTTTATGAGCAGTTCTATGGAACAAGATCGAATGATGGGAGGAATTAGGAATGGCAATTTACAAGAATGACAATGGCACCTGGTATGTAATGATTCGTTATCAGGACTGGACAGGTGCAAGAAAACAGAAATGCAAACGAGGATTTTCTACAAGAAAAGAAGCTGCGGACTGGGAATTACAATTCAAATTACAGAAGAAAGCAAGCGTGGATATGACAATGGAAAGCTTTTGCACTATGTATGAAGAAGATGTCAGACCTTCTTTGAAGCAGAGTACCTGGCTTACAAAAGAAAATATTATTCAGAAAAAGATTCTTCCGTATCTTGGAAAACGTAAAGTATCGGAAATTACAGCTAAAGATGTGATGGACTGGCATAACCAGATGAGAAAACTGAAAACGAAAACAGGAAAACCGCTTTCGCCAACGTATCTGAAAACGATACATGGACAATTAAGCACTATTTTTAATCATGCAGTGAAATATTACGATCTTAGCATTAATCCGGCAAGAAAAGCTGGGGCACTGGGAGAAGAAGAAGGCAAGGAAATGTTGTTCTGGACAAAAGAGGAGTATAAGCGATTTGCAGAAGAAATGATGGACAAACCTCTTTCCTACTATGCTTTTCAACTGCTTTACTGGTGTGGAATTCGTTCGGGCGAGCTGCTTGCTTTAACACCAGCAGATTTTAATTTCAAAAAGAAAACGCTTCGGATCAATAAGTCCTATCAGCGTTTGAAAGGAGAAGATGTAATCAGTACGCCAAAGACAAAGAACAGTGTACGGACAGTCATAATGCCACAGTTTCTATGTGATGAAATGCAGGACTGCCTGAAATTATATTACAGTTTAAAGCCTGACGACCGCATTTTTCCGGTAACAAAATATTATCTGAATCATGAGATGGAAAGAGGCTGTAAAGCGAGTGGGGTAAAGAAAATCAGAGTTCATGATCTCAGGCATAGTCATGTATCCCTGTTGATCAATATGGGGTATACCGCACTAGCAATCGGAAAAAGGGTTGGACATTCAGCAGAAAAGATTACTTACCGGTATGCACATCTGTTTCCGTCGGTACAGCAGGACATGGCAGAGCAGCTGGATGCGGAAAATATGGATGAAGAATTAAATGAAGTAGAAGGAGGACTTGCAAATGTCGGCTAAATGTCTGGATCAGCAGGGACGTTGGAGAAATAAAGTTGTAGCATTTCGGATGTCACCGGAAGAAGATGAACTTCTGGAGACGGCAGTACGGCTATCGGGATTAACCAAACAAGAATATATTATCCGAAGATTGCAGGAAAAAGAAGTTGTGGTTACAGGAAATCCCAGGGTGTATAAAGCTTTGAAGAAGGAACTTGAAAAGGTACTGGGTGAGCTGAAACGTCTGAAAAAGGGAGAAGATGTGCCGGAGGATTTATTGGAAGTGATTCGGCTTATCACAATAACAATGGCTGGAATGAAAGCGGAATAAAAGAGCCTTTAAGTGTCGGCAAACACCTAAAGGCAGGGATTTGGTAGAATACTCTTCCAAAAAACTTCTATGAGTATTCTATCAAAAACCACTCTTTCTTTCAACGGGAAAATAAGGAGGATTTGATGGAAAACAAAAGAACAGAAACAAATAAAACAGTACAGAAAAGGCTGGAACCGGAACTGAAACTCATCAATATGGATACGGTGGAAGTGGAGCAGATTGAATGGCTGCTTTATCCATTTATTCCCTATGGAAAAGTAACAATTATACAGGGAGATCCGGGAGAAGGAAAAACGACAATGGTGCTTCAAATTATTGCAAAACTGACCAGAGGAGAGACTATTCTTCCAGCTGATTCAACAAAAGATAAAAGGATAGATATTGATAGTGAAAGCGATATGGTAGATGCAGAAAATATTGAAAACAATGCGTCAACACAGCATTTGGAGGCACCAGTAAATGTAATCTACCAGACTGCAGAAGATGGTCTTGGAGATACGATAAAACCAAGATTACTTGCTGCAGGTGCAGACTGCACAAAGGTCATGGTTATCGATGACAGTGAGCAACCGCTGACGATGGCAGATGTCCGGTTGGAAGAAGCAATTGTGCAGACAAAAGCCAGAATGGTTGTGCTTGACCCGATTCAGGGCTTCCTTGGATCAGAGGTGGATATGCACAGGGCTAATGAAATCCGTCCTTTGATGAAACGTATAGCAGTCTTGGCAGAAAAATATCATTGTGCGATTATTCTGATTGGACACATGAACAAGAACAGTAACGGAAAATCTTCTTACCGGGGACTTGGTTCTATTGATTTTCAGGCAGCTGCAAGAAGCGTTTTGATTGTCGGACGAATTAAGGACGAACCGGAAGTAAGAGTTGTGTGCCATACAAAGAGTTCCCTGGCACCGGAAGGTAAAGCTATTGCGTTCCGTCTGGATAAAAACAACGGATTTGAATGGATTGGTGAATATGACATTAGTGCAGATGAATTGCTCAATGGAGAGGGAAAAGGACAGAAAACCCGGAAAGCAAAAGAATTTCTGCTTGAGATACTGGCTGATGGAGGTATGGCACAAAAGAAAATTGAGGAAGAAGCAGAAAAACTGGGAATTAAAAAGAAAACACTGAGAAATGCCAAAATGGAACTGGGAATAGATTCCGTAAAACGTGGAAATCAGTGGTATTGGATGTTGTCAGAGTAGAAAAAGGAAGATGGCAAGATGACCATATCTTAATAATAGGGCATCTTGCCACCTTGAAAGGAGATCAGATGAAAAATAGAAATGTGCAGATACCATATGAGTTATTCTTTCAACTGTTGCAATATTTCCTGATGGAGAATTATGAGGGCGAAGAAATCATAAGGAAAGGGTTAGAAAAGAAATTGAATGCAATGGTAGATCGGGAGTTATACAGTAAGTACAAAACAGCCCCAACAGAGGAAGAGAGAGAAAAGTCCAGGCAGGAATACCTGGAAAGGAAGGGAATACCGGAAAACTTTCGTTGGTAGAGATTCTTGCTGATCACTTTATAACAGGAGCGTGTCACGCACCTGTAAATATCAGACAAGGAGAAAGCCGGTAAGATACAGACGAGAGGTTATAGATTACCCGATTATTTATCGGTAAATTATAGGCTGCGAAAGGGAGCCCTGAATCAGGGCGTCCTTACAGTAGGACAATAGAAAGGAGCATACAGCAATGAGAGAAGGAAGATTAGGATATAACAGCAGTAACGATAGATATGGTTTATTGTCATCAGATTTATGGATTGATACAGGATTTCATTGTGGGGAATGCCTGGAAGTACTAATTGATGATCAGTGGGTGCAGACCAGAATGGAGATGAATCCGGCAAGGGAATGGTATCTGGTAGGAACACCGTACTGCGGAGATCTGGAATATATACGGGCGAGAATACAGTAATAGATTAGTTAAGTGAGTAACGCAGAAGCAATCCGACCAACGGAAGGAATAATGGTCTCCGCTCCGCTTCAGTCGGTGCAGAACAGACGTCCTCCGGACGTCTTGCCCCCGGCAGGGCGCAAGGGTACTTTTGATAGGCGGTACGGCTGTCGAAAGTGCTTTTGCGTTACTTTTGACAAAAGTAACAAAACCGCCGTATCCGGCGAAGATTTCTTATAATCGCCATAGTTGGCGGAAATACAAATTATGTGCCATATCTGGCACGCTTTTTAGAAAGAGAGGTGAGGAGTATAATGATGAAAAGAACGATCAGCGGCATGATTGGAGCTGGTTCCTTAGCTCATAACAGACGGGATTTTATAGCTGAAAATGTAGACCCGGACAGAGTACACCTGAATATCTGTTACCAGAATGAAAACCTGAAAGAAGTATATAAAGAGTTGTTTGATGATTCTGTGGAACGGTACAATGTGGGAAAAAGAAAGGATCGGCAGATTACAAATTACTATGAAAAAATTCGTCAGGGAAAGCAGGAAAAGCTGTTCCACGAAGTAATTTTCCAGATTGGAAATCGAGAAGATATGGCTGTGGGAACGACAGAAGGAGACCTGGCGGTAAAAGTATTGGATGAATATGTAAAGAATTTTCAGCAACGAAATCCAACACTTCATGTATTTAGCTGTTATCTGCACCAGGATGAAGCTACACCGCATCTGCACATTGATTTTGTCCCTTATGTAACTGGCTGGAAAGGGAAAGGAATGGATACCAGGGTTTCCCTGAAGCAGGCATTAAAAAGCCTGGGATTTCAAGGCGGGAACAAACACGATACAGAGTTGAATCAGTGGATCAACCATGAAAAAGAATTGCTTGCAGAGATTGCACGACAGCATGGAATTGAATGGGAGCAGAAAGGGACACATGAGGAACATCTGGATGTTTATAATTTTAAGAAGAAAGAGCGTAAAAAGGAAGTGCAGGCACTGGAACAGGAGAAAGAATATCTTACTGCTGAGAATGAAGGACTGACTGCACAGATTGCGGAAGCAAGAGCTGATATCCAGCTTTTAAAAGATGACAAGGAGCAGGCAGTTAAAGATAAAGAGGAAGCTGAGAGGCGTGCGGAAAAAGCCGGGAAAGATCTGCAGAGCCTGGAAGAACGCAGAGAACGGTTACAGCCGGTAATGGATAATGTTAGCAAAGAAATAAAGGAATATGGAACAGTGAAAACTCTACTTCCAGAAGCTGGTGCATTGGAACGTGCAACAACTTACCGGGATAAGAAAATAAAACCACTGTTTACTCAGATGAAAAATAAAATTGCTGCGATGGCTGCACAGGTTAAAGAACTTGCCGAAGAAGTAGAAAAATGGAAACACAAATATCAGGAAACAAAACAGGCATATAATCGTGTGCAGAAAGATTTAGATACAGTACGTGAAGAAAAACAGCAGTTATTTGAGAAAAAGCAACAATTGCAGGATGTTTCCGATAGATATGACCGGGTGGTGCGTGTTCTTGGCGAAAATGTTGTGGAGGGTGTGGTGCAACAGGACATACAAGAGCAGAAGGTATTAGAAGAAAAGCGACAAATGGAGCAAATGCCAAAAGGCAGTATTCACGAAAGACTTGCCTGGGGTGCCAGAAAAAGTGAGATGGAGAACAAGCAACGTAAGAAAAATAAAACAAAGAACAGAGGAATGGAGAGATGAGACGATGAAAAAGCATATTTATGAAGAAAGCAATAGATTGAGCTACACAATGCATGGAGATTATTATCTGCCGGATCTGGTAGTGAATGAGGAAGAACCGACATATGGTAAATACGGAATGTTGAGAAAACAGTTTCTGAAAGTGCATAGACCGGCACGATATCAGTATTTATTGATGACGGGAGAATTGATAGTACATTTAAATCGAGTTGATCAGGAAGCTAGGGAACAGGTAGAAAGCCTAATGAAGCAGATGGCAGAAAAACAGGGTGTGACAGAACAAGTGAAAATGCAGGATCAGATGAAATGGGTTTGTTTGATGAATAATATTAAAGACTGTGCAGAAGAAATTGTACTGAAAGAGAGTGTATATGTGTGAATAGAAAGGGCAGTCGAATGGCTGCTCTTAGAATAGACTATGGGTCAAAAAAAGAATACATGTTCGAAAAAAACTCATTGTTTCGTGAGAAATTCTTGATAAGAATTAATAATAATGTTATACTGAATGAGACTCATAGAAATAAATACTATTGGGAGATTGGAAATGTCAGTATGTTACGATAAACTTTGGAAAATGTTGATAGATAAACGAATGAATAAAACAGATTTAAAAGATAAAGCAGGAATCAGCTTTAATGTACTTGCTAAAATGGGAAAGGGAGAGTCTGTTTCTTTAGAAAGTCTTCATAAAATCTGTAAAACATTAAAATGTGACATTGGAGATATTATAGAATTTTCTGATGAAAAAATTGATATTATGTAAGAATAGAGGAGGATATGTTTGTGCAAAAACCATTAACTTGTGTTGAAATATGTGCAGGAGCCGGTGGTCAGGCTTTAGGACTTGCTATGGCAGGTTTTGTTCATGTAGCACTTGTTGAGTATGAAGCTGATTATTGTAATACGTTAAAACAGAATCGTCCTGAATGGAATGTAATATGTGCAGACGTAAGAAATTTCAATGGAAAACCATACGAGGGAGTAGATCTATTGGCAGGAGGTGTTCCATGTCCGCCATTTTCAATTGCTGGAAAACAGTTGGGAAAAGATGATGAAAGAGATTTATTTCCTGAAGCACTTAGGTTAATTAAAGAAATAAAACCAAGGGCTGTTATGTTGGAAAATGTGAGAGGTTTTCTGGATAATGGCTTTTCAGAATATAGACAGTACATTTTAAAATCTATAGAAAAATTAGGTTATGATACACAGATTAAGTTACTGAATGCTTCAGACTTTGGAGTTCCACAACTTCGACCAAGAGTTGTTATTGTGGGAATAAGAAGGGAAGAAAATAGGAATTTTACGTATCCACAAGGAGATTCTCAAATAGCTCCAACAGTTGGAAATACCTTATATGATTTAATGGCAGAAAATAAATGGAAAGGTGCAAAAAAGTGGGCTCAAAATGCAAATAAAATTGCACCAACGTTGGTTGGTGGCTCAAAGAAACATGGAGGACCGGATTTAGGACCGGTAAGAGCCAGAAATGCATGGGCTGAATTAGGGGTAGATGGTCGTGGTGTGGCTAATATGGCTCCAGAACCAGACTTTGAAGGAATGCCACGATTAACAAGCAGAATGTTGGCAAGAATACAAGGATTCCCTGATACATGGACGTTTGGAAAAAAGAAAACAGCTGCGTGTCGTATGATTGGAAATGCGTTTCCTCCGCCAGTAGCAAAAGCTGTAGGAGAGAAGATAAAGGAGTGTTTAGAAGATGAATGCATTGATTGCGAAAGAGCGGTATCACTTTCACGAAAGATTGTTTGAGACTAATACATTAACATTGACTAAGGCTGGAGTGGCTTCGAATGCAGATACAAGTAGCCGGGGATCAAAAGCAATAGCAAAAAGAGTTGTAGACATTTTGGTTGAAGAACAGCAACATAAAATTAATATGGTGGAAAAAATCTCAGGGCAAACGCTTGGAAAGCAATTTGAGATGCTCACAATGGAGTTTTTACAGGCTACATTTCCTAATTTACAAAATTTGTATCCGGGAAAATGGTCAATATTGCAATTAGGCAATAATAACAAACTTAAGACAAGTGATTTTGAACAATATGAGCATTTAGCATATTTAAATGCATTGACGGCAGAAAATGCACAATTAGCAGCTGCATTGGGAAATGATTATCTTGTAGCACCAGATGTAGTTGTATATCGTGAACTTTTTGAGGATGATGAAATAAATCAAAATCAATGTATTGTAGATAATGATGTGAGCAAAATGGCAGATATAAGAAAAGTTAATGGTGGAAAACCTTTGCTGCATGCCAGTGTATCAGCTAAATATACTATGAGAAGTGATAGGGCACAAAACAGTCGTACAGAGGCATTAAATTTGATCCGTAATAGAAAAGGACACTTGCCACATATAGTAGTTGTTACTGCTGAACCAATGCCAAACCGTTTAGCGTCTTTGGCTCTCGGAACTGGTGACATTGATTGTGTATATCATTTCGCACTATACGAACTGATTAGAGCAGTAAAAGAGGTTGGCTCGGAAGATGCAATTGAATTATTGGATACACTTGTAAGTGGAAAAAGATTGAAAGATATTTCAGACTTACCATTGGATTTAGCTGTTTAAACGTAAAATATATTAGAGAACTTGGGAGGTAATATTAATGCCTTGTATGGCGATTGATTTGTTTTGTGGAATAGGAGGATTAACTAAGGGACTATCGCTTGCTGGAATAGATGTATTGGCTGGATTTGATATAGATGAAAGTTGCCAATTTGCCTATGAGGCAAATAATGCGGCAGAATTTATATGCGAAGATGTAACAAATATTGAAGGCGCTGAATTGAATCAAATGTATCCAGATAATGTAGTGCGTGCATTGGTAGGGTGTGCGCCATGTCAACCATTTTCAAGATATTCGTCGAGATATAGAAAAGAAGGACACACTGATAATAAATGGAGGTTGTTATATTCGTTTGAGAGACTGGTGAGAGAAACTTTGCCGGATATTGTTTCTATGGAAAATGTTCCAAATTTGATTCATGAAAACGTGTTTAGGGATTTTGTGAGAACATTGAATGAGCTACACTATGAGGTTGAATATCAGGTGGTAAATTGTCCAGATTATGGAGTCCCACAACACAGAAAAAGATTGGTATTGTTAGCATCAAGGTTTGGAGAGATACATTTAATTCCACCATTATATGATGCGGAACATTATATAACAGTTAGGGATGCAATAGGTCATCTACAGCCGATTGAAGCTGGCGAGATTTGCCCTGATGATATTTTGCATCGTTCTAGTGCTCTATCTGCAATAAATATGGAAAGAATACAGCAATCTGTGCCGGGAGGAACATGGCGTGATTGGGATGAAAATTTAAGATTAAAATGTCATAGAAAGGAATCGGGGGCAACATTTCCATCTGTTTATGGTAGAATGGAATGGGATGAGCCGTCACCTACAATGACTACACAATTTTATGGATATGGAAATGGAAGATTTGGGCATCCAGAGCAAAATAGAGCAATCTCATTAAGGGAGGGTGCAATTTTACAATCTTTTCCAGATGATTATATTTTTATTGATGACCTGCATCCAGCAAAGAAAAGAGAATTGGGAACTCATATTGGGAATGCGGTACCTGTTGAATTGGGAAGAGCTATAGGAATGAGTATCCAACAACATTTAACGGAAATGGGAGTAAATTGATGGAGGATAATGGGGTGAAAGTTAGAGAAGCAAAAGAAGAAAGTCAAGTAAAAAAATCAGCAGAGCAAATAAGGGATAAAAAGCAAGATATTAAATTTGATGTAAGGGACTATCCAATTAATTATCTTGTCAGTCAATATGAAAAACAGGAGTTTTATATACCCTTAGAATACCAACGGAATTTTGTGTGGGGGAATAAGGACAGGTGTTTTTTTATTGAATCAATTTTAATGGGGTTGCCAATTCCGTTTATGTTTTTTGCAGATACAGATGACGGACGTATAGAGATTGTAGATGGAGCACAACGTACTCAAACGTTAGTTCAATTTTGCCAAAATGATTTAGAATTACAAGATCTTCAGATATTAAAAAACTCAAATGGTTTTTTGTTTGAAGACTTGGATCCTGCTATTCAAAGAAAATTTTTAAACACAAACGTAAGAGTGGTATTTTTGGAAGAAGGTACCACAGAAACTGTCCGACAAGAAATATTTAAGCGTATTAATACAAGTGGTTCACCGATAAAACCGGCAGAAGCAAGGAGAGGATCTTTTGAAGGAAAATTCAAGACATTCTTGGAGGAATGTGTGAAAAATCCATTATTTAATGAGTTGGCACCGAGAACTAAAATCACAGAAGATAGATATGAAGGTTTTGAATTGGTGTCAAGATTTTTTGCGTATTATGATAATTACGAGAGTGATTTTGAAAATTATACGGGTAATGTTACAACATATATTGACGATTATGTAGAAGAACAGAATAAAAAAGCAAAAAAAGATGATAATATTATTTTGAAATGCCGGGAAAATTTTGAAAAGATGCTGTCATATGCTGAAAAAATTTTAGGAAAGAGAGGATTTAGAAAAAGTTTAACATCTAAGTCGACACCACGTGCTAGATTTGAGGCTTTATCCATTGGTATTGCAGTAGCTTTAAAAGAAAATCCGGATCTTCCAGTTAGAGATGTTGCAGATTGGATTGATGGCGAGGAATTTGCTAAGTGTACAAGATCAGATGCGGCTAATAATAAAAATAAACTTGTTGGAAGAATTAATTTTGTAAAGAATAAATTAATTTCGGGGGAATAAATGATTACATTTCAAGATACATATGATAGTCGGAAAAATGAAATTGAAAATTTTTTGGAACTCATGAAATTTTTAGAGCAAAAAGAAAATGAACGAGAGGATGGGAAAAGTAAATTTTCGGAATTCTTTTATCCAGAGAATGGAGGAATTCATTTAACATATCAAGCTTTGATAAATATTTTAAAATCTAATGTATCATTGATGATTTACAATATTATTGAATATACCGTAACAAATTTGATTGACAGTATATATGATGAAATAAGGATAAATCATTTATCTTACATAGATGTAAATGATTCAATCAGGAGTTTGTGGAGAAAAACCATTTTGAAATCAGTCAATGACCCGAATGCAAATTTTAGTACTTTTTTGAAGAAAAATGAAGAAATTATATCAGCAATACTAAGCAATAATGAACTAAATATGTATGCTAAAAATACCTTGCCTGGTGGAAATTTAGATGGAAATTCTATAAAAGAAACTTTTGAGTCACATGGAATTCGAGTGAGAACGAATAGCAGAAATTATAGACCAGATATTTTGATTGGAATAAAAGAAAATAGGAATAATTTAGCACATGGATCCGTTTCGTTTGTTGAAGCTATGAGAGAGGACAGTATTGATGATATCAAGACAAGCGAAATATTGGTAGTGGGATTTTTAGAAGAATTGATTGAGACGGTTTCTACATATATTGAAGAACAAAAATATAAAACGTCATAAAGTCTGATAACATTTGATTGATAACAATTTGATAACACCATTCAGTACAGTCTATGGACTTAGGACAGTTGAACACATATAAAACCAAATAGAACCATAACACCAATACTAAAAAGTATAGTGAGGAGATTTTATTTGCGAGTTTGAATAAAAAGGTAAATCCCTACAAAGCCTGTAATTATGAGCTTTGTAGGGATTTTTTAGATGGCGTTGGGTACGATTTGGGTACAAAAATTAATTTTGCATTCGGATCAAAGTTGAAGTACCTTCTGGGGTCAATTCAATTAACTCTGAGTTTTTAGGGTCTTGATCTAACTGTATTAATTGTTTGGAATATAATAAAACCTTAATACTTTGAAATTGATTGTCTTCTATATGTAGAGAATAATAATTTGGCATATACAGCTCATTTAAATTTTGCTCAAAATCTTCTTTTGCTTTTTTTAAACTTGTAGGTGTCATGATAAGTGGAGCAATGATTTTGAAGATTTCACTTACCATAATGCTAATTGTAGAATTATATATATTTCCCATAAATTCTTGCATCCCTGATATATTCAGATCAATTTTTTGATTCCAAAATGTGAGAACAATATTGTTTGATTGCTTTTGTTCAATATTGTGTTGTAATTTTTCGTTTAATTCTTTGTTTTCTTGAATAAGTTTAGAGTTTTGATCTACTAGATTTCTATAGGTTGAATCGTTTATACCACGTGTCCAACCTTCAAAATCATACTCGTCCTTTAGTTCTGAAATAGATTCATGAATAGCTAATTTTATATCTTTGCAATCATCAACAGATTTGACCATTTTACTCATTACCAATTCTTTAAATTCTTCATATAGAGCTTTATTATCGTGTTCATATATATCATCTGCATTTTGACCATTTTTGATTTTGACAGCAAGAAAGTTATCTGATAAGACAGTGGCAAAGACAGGAATATTTTGAGATATTGCATATTCGTATTCCAAATGAGTATAACTTTTCTTACTCGTAGGTTCGATGCTACCATATCTTCCACCTAATATAAGCATATAAATATCAGAATCATTAATCCATCTTTTAATTGTTTCCCATTGCGAATTATTTCCAGCTTTAAAAAGTTCCATGCCAGCTGGAATATTATTGGTACTTAAAACTGCTTCTACTGCGGATTGACGTTCATCTTGTAAATCCTTATAGGTTGACGATATAAATACTTGTAATTTTTTCTTCATAATCAATTCTCCAATCAACATTCTTTTTTAGGATTCAATCCCATCTTATCCATAACCTCATCATGAGCCTTCTGGATTTTTAATCTATTCTGCCATGCCTCCGATTCCGGATAAATATCCATCCAAAGATTAAAATCAGCTTCCGCTTTCAGCAGAGCTTCGCCACGTTTTTTCACATCTTTGATTTCATTGCATTTTTCAACTTCTACCATATATTCGTCATAACGGTCTAACCAAGATCGCATCAAAGACAATGTTCCAAAGCTGATTCCAACCATATCGTTTCCATCTTTATCCTGGCATTCAAAGAGGTGGCCGTCATATTGCCGGAATATCTGAAAAAGCCGGTGAATCGCTTTTATTCCATCAAAATCGGAGTTTGCAAGTACTTCAGGATTGACAGATAAAGCGTTTGCTATTTTTTCAAGGGAGGATGGTTTGGGATTTCTTCTGCCGCTCTCGTAGGCGCGAATGTAGGCTTCACTTGCATCAACCATTTCTCCTAATTGTCTTTGGGTAAGATTACGTTCCTGTCGGATACGTCTTATGTTTTCCCCGACTGTCATAAAAACATGCCTCCTGCTCTAAAGCTATTTTTTGTAAAACTGTTCAATATCAAATATAGGATAACACACAAGAAGAAAAAAATAAAGCAAAAAGATATTGACACGAAACAAAAGTTGCGATATTATAAAAACGAAACAAAATGATACTATATAGAAACAAATACAAGAATAGAAGGAAACAATATGAACGAAAAAATCTATTACAGTGCGGAGGACATTGCAAAAATGCTTGGTGTGAGTATGGGGAAAGCCTACAAAATCCTTAGAGAAATGAATAAGGATTTGGCAAAGAATGTAAGAGTGGCATTTATCAGGGGATGATTCTAAGTGGAAAGCTAAAGGAACATCTGCTCATGGTGCAGGAACAGGCAGAGTTACAGTTTGATGTGCTGGTTGAGCAGATAGCAGAACGTGAAGGGGTAACGGAGCAGTTGAAAGAAGAAAATCAGATGCTTTGGGTGCAGAAGATGAATAACATTCGGGCGAGGGCAGAGGAGATAATAAGAACAAAAAGATTGTATAGTTGATGAAAAGGAGAGGCACTGGGGAGAGTCGACTCTCATTTGCAATATATACAAAAGAACAACTGTTCGATATATTTTACTTGCAATTATTCAGATAAGTGAATATAATTATTAATAGATATAAGGAGGAGTAACATGGAGTATTTAACAACCATTGAAATGTCAGTGAAATGGGGAATAACATCAAGGCGAATTGCTGTTTTATGTGAACAGGGAAGAATAGCAGGTGCTGTAAAGAAAGGAAAGACATGGCTTATTCCATGTGATTCAGAAAAACCTGGGGATGCTAGAAAAACTAATCATTGTAAACGAGGTGTGATAGAATGTTAAAGGATAAAACATTGACATATATAAGTCTTTTTAGCTGTGCAGGAGTTGGTTGTTATGGATTTAAGAAAGCTGGCTTTGAGTGTATAGCAACAAATGAGTTGATTGAAAGACGACTTAATGTTCAGAAATTTAATAATAAATGTAAATTTGATACAGGATATATATGTGATGATATAACAACAGATGAAACCAAAAATAAGATTTTTACTGAAATCAAAAGATGGGAAAACTTAGGAAATGACAGGGTTGATGTCTTAATTGCAACGCCACCTTGTCAAGGAATGTCTGTAGCGAATCATAAAAAAGCTGAAAATGAAATAGTAAGAAATAGTTTGGTGGTTGAATCTATTCATTTGATTCAAAGAATTAATCCTAGATTTTTTATATTTGAAAATGTAGCTGCATTTATGAAAACTGGATGCACATCACCAGATGGAAGTGTAAAAGCGATAGGGGATGTGATTTATGAGGAATTAAGTGATAAATATATTATTGTAAGTAGAATACTTAATTTTAAAAATTATGGTTCAAATTCATCAAGAACACGAACTGTTGTTATTGGTATAAGCAGAGAACTCTCTGAATTTATTTCACCTATAGAATTGTATCCTACATATGTGAATGAGCGGACATTAAAACAGGTTATTGGTAATATGCCTAAACTTGAGTGGGGAGAAATTTGTTCCACAGATTTTTATCATGCATTTAGAACTTATCCTGAAGAAATGCGTTGTTGGATTCATGACTTGAAACAAGGAGAGTCTGCATTTGACAATAAGGATGAAAAGAAACGTCCACATAAGGTTGTAGATGGGGTTGTAATACCCAATCAGCAAAAAAATGGAGATAAATATACACGTCAGTGTTGGAATAAGGTTGCTCCATGTATTCATACAAGAAATGATCAGTTGGCTAGTCAGAATACAGTGCATCCTGAAGAAGACAGAGTGTTTTCTATCAGAGAACTTATGAAGATAATGACAATCCCGAATGATTTCAGATGGATAGACAAGTCATTGGAAGAACTTAATGCTTTGAGTGATAAGAGTAAAAAAGCATTGCTAAAGAAAGAGGAAATTAAAATACGACAAAGTATAGGAGAGGCGGTGCCCACAGAGATTTTTTATCAGATTGCGCTTAATATCAGAGATTTTATGGATCAGGAGCATTTTACAAATACAATGATTAATAAGACTATAGATGAATATAATCTTGGTAATGCAGATAAATTAAAGGAGTTTATCTTAAACAATCCACTTAATTTGGGAAGTGCTTCGTTGGCTCGCATTGCAGAATTAACAAATTCTAAACGAGAAAATAATGCTGCATATTATACAAATAAGTATATAATTAATGAAATAGTTAAGCATTTGCCGGATTTTGAAAAAGATGAGATCAATATTCTTGAACCGTCAGTTGGAGTAGGAAATTTTTTGCCGTTTATTTTCAAAAAATATGAAGAAATTAAAAAGGTTAATATTGATGTGGTGGATATTGATGAAAAGAATATGCAGATTCTTAAGTTGCTACTGAAGAAACAAAGAATACCGACCAATGTACACATCAATTTTATAGTGACAGATACTCTTTTATACAAATTTAACAAGAGATACGATTTGGTAATCGGAAATCCTCCATTTTCAAAACTTAAAGCTAAAGAAGCTACAAAGTATTTGAACAACAATATAAATAAAGATACTACAAATACTTTTGAATTTTTTTTAGAAAAAGCGTTGCTGATATCTGATTATGTGGTAATGATAACTCCTAAGGCTTTGTTGAATACGCCAGAATTTACATCTACAAGAGAGTTACTTTCAGGAAAAAAGATAGAATGCATTCAGGACTATGGAGAGAATGGATTTAAAGGAGTATTGGTAGAAACAATATGTCTATTTATAGATACATTGGGGCAACCTGAAGATACGATTGTTGAGTCAATTACGTTAAAGAAAAGCATAACTCAAAAACAGAAATATATTACAGATAAAAGCTATCCGTACTGGATTATTTATAGAGATGATTTTTTTGACGGCATTTCAAAACGATTGGACTTTGATAAGTTCACAGTTTTTAGGGACAGACAGATTACTAATTCCAATACAGTGCAGCAAAAAGGTAATGACTGCATTAGGGTTATAAAATCAAGAAATATTAGTGATGATGGGAAAGAAATTATAGATATTCCGGGATATGATACTTATATAAAAAAAGATAAAGCGGAAGAGCTCAGCGCATATAAGTATGTGGGAAATAAGAACGTATATTTGACTCCCAATATGACATATAAACCAAGAGTAATGCGTAATACAGACAATGTCGTAGTTAATGGATCTGTTGCTGTTTTGATTCCAAAAGATGATATTGAATTGACCGATGAGCAGATGGAGTATTTTTCAACGGATGAATACAGGCATTTTTACAAGATAGCAAGAAACTATCAGACACGTTCCTTGAATGTAGATGCAACAAGTGTGTTTTTTTATGGAGTTTTAAAGGAGTGCTGTAATGGATGATGCAACAATACAAGAATTTTTAGATGAACACGACTATGATATACGAAAGACACATAATGGGCGGTGGATCGATCAAAAATGCACAATGGATGTTGTGTGTCTTGTATCAGACTGTATTGTAGAGTATACCAGTGGAAAGCAGGATAAAAAATTTACAGTAAAGGATATTTGGTATAATGATTATACAGTTGAAAATGTTCAGCAGATTTTTAGTAAACCAGATCCTACGGAAAAGGCATCTAATGAATACGATAAATATTTTGGACAGCCGATTAAATTACTTGATGCTGCCGGGATAATTCATGGAGAAAAAAGTGGACGAGGGTACACTTACTCTATTGTGAATCAGGATATACTTGAATATATTAGCTTTCGGGAAAGGAATAGCTACAATTTTCTGTGCTTGTATATAGAAAAGGTACTTAAAGATAGTGGGATTTACAGAATGTTTGAGTATTTTTTTCGCATACAGGACAAGAATAGTTTTAAAGAATTAAAAGATGCTTATACAACATTTACAATACAGAATACTCCGATTAATGGTGCAACAGAATGTGGACGTATTTTTACTAAAGTATTGAACCCGCTTGCGTGTAAATACAAGAAATGTGGAACAGAAAAAGGGCATCTATCAAAAGATATAATTACACAGGATATGATTATGTATAATCAGAGGAATTGGAGAGATATTTTATCAGAGAAGCCCAAAGATATGACGAGAGTTGATTATGAGATTACATTGCCTCATCCTGATGAAGATTATATGACAACATATCGTATTAATAGAGCTAAACGTAATTTGCGTCGCTTTAATGATAAATATCGCGGTGGAAAGACAGAAGTATATGATGAAAGACATAACATGGATCCAGCAACCCAGATGCATCATATTTTCCCTGTGAATGAGTTCCCGTTAATTGCGGATTATTTGGAAAATTTGATAGCATTAACTCCTACACAGCATTTCGCATATGCGCATCCAAATAATAATACGCAGTACATTGACAGAGCGTACCAGTATTTATGTTTAGTAGCGAAGACTGGAACAATCAGAGATAATTTGCTTGGGGAGAAGCAGGAACCTATTATATACGATTTTTATTTATATCAGACAGTATTAAATACTGGTTTGGAAACGGATGAATTCTTTGAAGTTCAAGAGATGGATTTTGAGGGATTATTAAACAGGATTGAAAAATATTATACGTAGGAGAAAATTTTAAATGGTAAGACTAAATTGGGGAGAAAAATTAAATTTTTCTAGTGAAAAAGAATATTATGAAACATTAGGATTCTTATGTAAAGAGGAAAACATAGTAAAAGTTTACATAGAAGATAATAGAAAATCGGGAGCAAGGGGAATTGAGGGAAGACTTAGAGTTAGTAATGGAGATTATAATTTTTTCCCAAATGCATTAAAAAAATTATTTGAAAGAAGTGATGATAAACGTCCTAGTGTGACAGCATATGTTCTAAATCTAAGAGATAAACACTATTTTAACAAGGAAAAAGATCCTACAGGCAGAGAATATACAACATATTTATATAAAACATCACTAGAAGATGTACAAAAGACAGTACCGGAGCAGTATCATAAAGATTTTATGAGAGGTTATCGGTGGAACTATAAAATTGATACACGGGTATTAAATGAAGAATATTTGAGGAATAATGCGTTAAAAAAGAACATTTCTGATGAAAATGATGCTAAAGATAGAATTTTGATTGAAAATGAGAAGATTGCATTAAATAGGGATGAAGAAAAGAAATATGACATTTTTTTATCACATAGTTCTTTAGATCATACTCTTGTACTCTCATTAGTCGATTTATTTATTGATGCTGGGTATGCTGTTTATGTAGATTGGATTGAAGATACGGAACTTGATAGAAGTAATGTAACTGTTGAAACTGCTCGTATATTAAAAAAAAGAATGAATTCATCTAAGGGATTGGCGTATATTTCAACAACTAATATTGTTTCATCGAGATGGTGTCCATGGGAGTTAGGATATTTTGATGGTAAGAAAAATAACAGGTGTTGTATATTGCCTATAATGGCACCAGGAGAGTTTAATGGACAAGAATATTTGGGCTTGTATCCCTATTTAAGGTATGATCATTTAGAAAACACAGTAAAAAATGACTTTTTGGTTTATAATCAGATATCTAATATGCATATTACTTTACATGAATGGTTAAATGGTAAAAAACTCATGTAAAAGTCAGACATATGAGAAAGTATGAGCTATAAGAGTGACTATTATTAAGGAGAAAAGTATGGAACCATTATCTGTTGTATTAGTATGGAATGAAAATGACAGGACAAGTGTCGAAAAATATATACAATATACTACAAAAATGTTATCTCGTGATATAAATAAACCATTTTCTCGCACTATTAACCTGCCTATTTTCTATTATTCAAATTTTGAAGAAAATGAAGTCCCTCCACTACCTGAGTTAAAATCAGAGAAAATTGTGATATATGTTTTTATTGGGATTAATAGTGCTTGGTCTGATAAATGGGGAGCTTATGTTGAGTCACTATATGATATTGAAAATGCAAAAATTGTTCCTATTGCCTTAGATAAATATGCTTATAAAGTGAGCGATAAAGTTCAATCTTATAATTTTATAAGAGAATACGAATTAACTGTCTGTAAGGAACAACAATTGTTTATTTCGATGGCACATGAAATATATCGTTATGGATTTAATGAAAAAAAGGAGATTATTAGCACGAATAGTGCATTGAAAATTTTTTTGAGTCACGCAAAAGAAGGAAAAAATGGATTAAATATAGCAAAGCGACTGAAAGAATTAATAGATAATTCGAATATGAGGCGTTTTTTCGACTCAAATGATATTGCACCAGGTTATAGATTCGATGATGAAATAATAAACAATATAAAAGAATCATCAGTTATAATAATTAATTCTGATATTTATTCTTCGAGATATTGGTGTCAGAGAGAAATTCAAACAGCAAAGGAATATGAGAGACCAATAATAGAAGTTGATTTGATAGATAAAGCGATGGATAGAAAGTTTCCGTTTGCGGGTAATGTGCCAGTTGTAAGAGCGGATATTATTGATGGGAAGGTTGAGATGGATGATTTATATAGAATTCTTGAAAATATAATGATAGAAACTATCAGATTTAATTATGCAGATATGAAATTGGAATCGTTAAAACTAGAAATGTCTGGAAGAGTTAAAAAAATGTGTAGGCCTCCTGAAATGATAGACATGTCAAAGCTTATAAAGAAAGGTGAAGATATAGTAGTTAATTATGATAAAATAATATACCCAGATCCACCTATCTATTCTGAGGAAATAGAGTTTTTTAGAAAATTGGACATAGAAATATACACACCTATAGAATATGAAAAGGACAAGTTACGTGGTAAAAAGGTAGGAATTTCAATATCTGACCCAGCAATATATGAGTTGAAAAGTAGTGGACAGAATATATCGCATTTGTTAAGATTGTCACAATATATCGCAAATTATGTACTAAGTAGGGGAGCAACACTTATATATGGGGGTGATTTACGAAAGGATGGATATACAGAACAATTGTTGCAGGAAGCGCAGGTATTGAAAGATAGACTGAAAACCAGGGATATTTACTTGAAGAATTATCTTGCGTGGCCTATTTATTTAGCTGATACATTGGAGGTGAAGAAATGGAAAGCACAGTATAGAGGATTGCTGGAAATGAAAGAGATTCCAATTGATGAAAAGGTGTATGACCTCGTTCAAACGGACAAAAAGTTTATACCTCCTGATACGGTAGATAATCGTTATACATGGAGCAAATCTCTGTCAAAAATGCGTTATGAAATGATTAAGGATTGTAATGCTCGTATATGCGCTGGTGGGAGAAAAGCTGGATATAAAGGGAAAATGCCGGGGGTGTTAGAAGAAATTTTAATTGCATCTGAACTAGGATGTCCATTATATTTGCTTGGCGGTTTTGGTGGTGTTGTGCATGATGTATGTGAACTATTACAATATAATAAATGTTCTGATTCATTAACTGAGCAGTGGCAAGATTCATGCAATAAAGGATATAGAGAATTATTACAAAGATATAAAGAACGAGGCGAGAAAGTTGATTATTTGGAAATACAAAATAAATTGAGATGTATTAATTTGAATAATGGTCTAACAAAAGAAGAAAATGAGGTATTATTTAATACAGTCTATGTAGATGAGGCTGTACAATTGATTTTAAAAGGATTACAATCAATATAGAATATTATTTTGCGGAAGGAAGGTATTAATTATGGCACACAAAGTATTTGTTAGTTATCACCATTCAAATGATCAAGAAAAAGCTGATTATCTAAGAACAACGTATGGAGAGAATAATACCCTGCTAGATCGTTCGTTAGATGAGGCGTACGAAAACATGACAGATGATGAAATATTGGCAGCAATTAGGCAGGAACATTTAAAAGATTCAACAGTTACTATAGTGTTAATTGGGAGTGAAACAGCAAATAGAAAGTGGATAGATTGGGAAATTTATGCTTCATTACGTCCGTATGGTTCTCGAAGTCGAAACGGCTTGTTGGGAATATATTTGCCAACTGCTGGTGAAACACCTGCAAGATTGCAGGACAATATCGATTCGGGATATGCAGTAACAATGAAATGGGAAAATATATCATGGCAGTTAGAAAGTAAAATTGATGAAGCATACAATAATAGAGAAATAAGTGATTTAGTGCGAAATTCGAGAAAAAGGAGAGAGAGAAATAGTTAAATATTTATGGCAAAACAGTGGGTACAATTTGGGTACAGCAGCTTTGAAACCACATTAACAAGACACAAAACCGTATCAAAATGATACGGTTTTAAAACGTAATAACAATAAAGTAACATGAAAAATCGAACCCGAAAAAGAGTTTGAATAATAAACAGAGCTTCATAAATGGCGTAAACAAGCCATTTATGGGGCTTTTTCTTTGTCGTGATACCTATATGATACCTGTTTTGATAGTACCACAGATATAATAGTTTGAGAAATTATTAAAAGAATATGTTATGATAATAATATAAGTTTAGATTTTACTCACAATATTATTTGTATGTCTATGCATACCAACATTTTTAATGTAACAAGTGATGCCACAATTAGATTTAAGGCAGATCTATTTTTATACGATCTTTAATTTGATAATATAATTACACTTATTGAGGGAGACTGTGGTACAGGTAAGTCATTTCTTTATTGAATGTTAGAAGATATAAGGCTTGTCAAACTATTACATACAGGAACGGATTTAAGAAAATGTTGGCAGACTACAAGGGACAAGTTGAATTTGATGAGACCAAGATACCAGTCTTTGAGGCGGATAATGATGATTTTACATTGACTTTGTATAATCTGAATTATGGACATGATTATGTGATAAATGTTAACGATACTCAATGTGATACGAGGAATGGCACTCAAGGTGGCGCTCAAGACAAATTGCAGAAACAAATCTTTGATATGATAGAAGAAAATCTTCAAATTTCCACATCGGAAATTGCAACAAGGTTAGGTGTTGGTGTAAGGACTGTGAAGAGAAGAATAAAACAAATGACGAATATGGTATGCAAATGGATATAGTGGTCACTGGGAGATTAAATATTTTTTGAGACAGCAATATGATTTTGGACTAACAGTCCAATGAAATAATAGTTCTCATAAGGTATTATCAAATAAAAAGCTTGGAGGATATCTTATGGGAACTAATTTTTATCTTATGAGTAGAAATAAAAAGCTGATGAGGGAGCATTTTGCTGTCGAAACAGAATATGACATTAAGGATATTGAATACGCAATAGTTGATGAACCCTATCTTGGATATGAGATTCATCTGAATAAGTTAAGTTGGGGATGGCGTCCGCTATTCCAAAGACATAAGACAATCAATACATTTAAAGAACTGGAAGAGTTTTGCCTAAAAAATAAAAGTGTTATAAGCATTTATGATGAATATGGAAGAAGATATACATGGAAACAATATTTTGAAAGAGTATATGAGCATAGTCAGCAGAAGAAAGAGCCTCGTAAATGGATATATGATATCGATTCAGTTTTTCCAAATTGTGGGCCACGTTTACAAAATGTATCATGTACTGAACAGGAGGCAGAAATATATATTCCATTCTGCCATAGAGAATATAACGAAAAGGAAAAGCTGGCGAAGGAACGCTTTCATGTGCATGAAAGACTACAGTGCAAAGAAAGGTATTGGGAAGATCCGGATTATCCATTTGATTGGACAGAAGGTGAGTTTTGCTAGAAGGAGCATATGCTTATGTATGAGAATATTGATATGGAAAGAACAGGAATATTGCTGAAAGAGATGTTTGATAAATCTGGTTATACAGTTAAAGATATTCAGAAAATATTACATTTGTCATGTCCACAGCCTATATATCGATGGCTTAAAGGAAACATTTTACCATCAGTAGATCATTTGTATGTATTGAGCAGATTGCTCAAGGTTCATATGGAAGATTTGCTTGTGCCTAAATGTGAATATAGTATCTTTACGGAAAAGTATGGAGAAAAGTCACTAGGAGAAAAAAGACTATATGAATATTGGAAACGCTTATGTATAAAGAAATGTGTATAGATTTAAGTGAGGCATGCAACAGAGTTGTTACCTTTACAAATTATCTGCTGGAGAATGACTTAGTTGACTTAATTTAATTTCACTGATATAATAAGTTTCACTATATGAGTGAAAGCGGTGATATGAGTGAAACTAGATAGAGTGGGATTAGCATGTGTTGAAAATAAGTTTTTAAAACTTCCTAATATTCAGAAGTATGAAGTTGTCAGCAGAACAGAAGATGGTTTTATTTCATCTGTGGAGATGGATGATGGGTATGAGTTTCAAATATATGCCAGCTTCTTGAACAGGGTGTTTCCATCTACAGTTATAAAATTGATTGAAAAGCAGAATAAAAGTCAGAAAGTTAACATATTGGTTGCTCCATATATTTCAGAAAGAACTGCACAAATATGTGAAGATAATGGAATGGGGTATTTTGATTATGCAGGAAACTGTTGGTTTGTGGGGCATTCTATTTATTTGTCAGAAAAAGGAAATAAGAATCCAAGACCTAAAGAGCAAAGGTCTGTGTCAATATTCGAAAGGACTTCTGTGGTGTCTTCACGTATTTTGCGTGAGTTGTTCGCGGATGTAACTAAGACATGGAAGCTTAAATACCTATCGGAAAAGGTGAATTGCAGCATTGGACAGGTATCCAAACTGATGAAAGTTCTGATAGAAAACGCATGGGTAGAAAAATTGCCGGATGGTTATAAGGTTATTGATCCAGAATCACTCTTGCTAGAATGGAGTAAGGATTATGGTAAAAAAGAAATAACATCCTATGCTTGCTATAGCTTAGATAATATCTCTGCTATTGAGGAGCGATTGAAGGAATTAAAGACAGATACGGGGATTGATTCTTATCTTACCGGATTGTCCGGTGGAGTGCGTTATGCGCCGGTGGTACGATACAATAAGGTACATGTCTATATAGCGCCGGAGGATATTCAGGAAGCAATTCGATATTTGGACATGAAAGAAGTAAACAGTGGTTCAAATGTGGTTATTTTTCCACTAGAAAATGATTCTTATATCAAGGATTACAGGGTAATTGGCGAGTCTGCAGTAGTATCCCCTCTGCAAATATATTTGGATTGTATGCAGATAAAGGGAAGGGGAGAAGAAATGGCAGATGCGGTTTTGAAAAAGGAGATACTTAGATGATAAGAGATGAAGACTTGAAAAGTAGCGTAGACTATTCGGAAGGTCAGAAGCGGGCTGCACATAGAGTTCTAGTAGAGTTGGTTAATATTTTTCAAGAATATGAAGATGAAATCCGTGTGATAGGAGGCTGGGTTCCAGATTTAATGTTTCCCCAAGAAGGTCATGTGGGAAGTGTGGATGTAGATATTATGATTAATCATCTGACTTTGCAGGATGAAGGTTATCAGAATATGTCGAGGATACTTCAGAAAAACGGGTACAAGGAGCATCCGGAAAAATATTTTTCCTTTGTAAAAACAGTGATGGTGGAAGGAATATCTTATGATGTAGATGTAGATATTTTAGCAGGAATGTATGGTGGTACACAACTGAAGAGAAGGAGTCAGCATGTGCAGGGGATTAAGGCATTAAAGGCTACTGGCGGCAATTTTGCATTTGAATTTCCGGCACAGAAGATTAGTGTGGAAGCAGAACGACCAGATGGATCAATAGATGTTGCAAATGTCAGTGTTGTAGCAGTAGTTCCTTATATAATAATGAAAACAGCAGCAATGGGAAGAGGAAAAGTAAAGGATGCTTACGATATTTACTTTATTATTAAACATTATTTCGGTGGAGTAAGAGAACTGGCAAAAGAATTTGAACCTGTAAGGGATAAAAATATTGTAATAGAGGCGAAAGATAAGTTAGCAGGTAAATTTGCTTCTGAAAATCATGCTGGACCAAAAGATGTAGCGGATTTTATGGATTTAGAGGATGAAGAAAGTATAGAAATGACCAAGAGGGATGCTTATGAACAAGTGCAGGCATTATTGAACTTAATATAAGTATTTAAAAACATTAGGGATGTAATAGTCGCACCAAAGCTGAGACTGAGGAGGTTCAAAATCATGGACATAAAGGAAATGGATTTTGAGGGTGTACTAAACAAGATTGAAAAATAATATTAAAGAGAGGATATCTATGAAACGGAAAGAATTTAAAGAAAATTTATTTGCTACATTAAATAATCCTGTGGATGGAATGTCATATGACGAGAAAATGATATTAGTACATAGTTTATTAGTGGATTATGAGAAAGATAACGAAGAAAAGCGTGATACGTCTAATAAGGGAGGTAAATGGACAGATGAAGAATTAAAAATAATTTTGTCAGATGCACCTACAAAAGAAAATTGTGTGAAGTACGCTAGATTATTTAAAAGAGGTTATGGAAGTATAGAACAAATTTATAGATGGGCGATGACTGCGACAAAAGAAATGTCAGAAAATCGAAAAAATGATAGTTTCATATTGCAGGTAAAGAGGATAGCAAAAGAATTAGGAATTAGAGGATAGAAAAGCTAGTTGAAGCTGGCTTGGTTGATGTGGGTGGCAATAATAGAGCATGTTTTTATATACTTAGTTCCAAGGTGTATAAAGAACAGGATAATATCGTAGGATATGTTCGACAGACTGGAATTGATGCGGTGAAATATGAAGCATATGTGGGAAGTGGTTACAGTGGTCACTGGGAAATCAAATAGTTTTTGGAAAATAAGTATGCAGACGATAGGGTTGCATACATAAATGGCAAGCAGGATATGATAAACAAAATTTTAGATGAATGAGAGAGTGCGGTAAGTATGTTAAGATTAAGACCCTATAATAAAAACGATGCGGAAACAATTATGTCATGGATAAAGGATGAGAAATCTTTTTATAAATGGACAGCAGGAGTTTTAGGGGAATATCCAATTTCTGTGGAGCAGTTCAACACGGTAAGTAATCTTATGGCATTTACTGCTATTGATGATAATGAGATAGCAGGATTTTTTACTATGAGAAGGCAGAGGGAATCCTTTGAAGAGTTACGGTTTGGTTTTGTGATTGTCAATCCGGAAAAACGCGGACAGGGATATGGGAAAAATATGCTGAAATTAGGCCTAAAATATGCCAAAGAAATATTTGCCGCAGACAAGATTTCATTAGGAGTTTTTGAAAATAATGAATCCGCTTATTATTGCTATAAGGCAATAGGCTTTGAAGATGTACCTCAGGATGAAATAGAAAAGTATAATGTGATGGGGGAAGAATGGAATTGCCTCGAATTGGAAATAAAACTATAAGGTTAATATACCCCCAGGGGATATGATATAATATCTACTAAGGGTATACTTATAAACGACTAATTATTTATACCATTTCATCAATATTGCTTCATAGCAAATATCCAGCACATTATCATTTTGATCCATACTGAAGGATAAATTGAAAAAGACTTCCGGGTAGCGCTCATCAATATAGGAATAGCACAAATTATACTGGCTTTCCAGACCATCATGATTATAGGCCTTAGATCTATATACAACCTCGTTTCGGGGCTCTCCATAAGCAGCAATTACCTGTTCTCTGGAATCGCCTAATTTTATACCACGCGAAGTTTCTGTGTCTGATGACATTTGATCGGGGTATTCAGTATATGCCGTACAATTTGTAGTCATAATAGAAATACGTTCTACATCTTCATAGCCGTTTCCGGCTCCATATAAGTCTACGTAATTGCTATATCCAAATCCATTAACATTAAAATCCTCATAAGAGAGAGGCAAATTGGTGCTATTCTCCGTGCTTCCTGATACTTCCACCGGTACCGGAGTTTCTGTGGAATCTTCCGTTATCACTTCTGTGGTTTCAGTGCGTTTGGTTTCTGCGTTCGTTTCACTCTGCCCGGCATCCGGTGCTTAACGTTGCTTCGCAACTATTATGATCAAATTGTAGCAGAAAATGGAGATATGGCAACTGGATTTTTCTAAGATATTTCCCATGCATGAAGTATCAAGAGATGTAATCAGTACATTCTTAGGATTTAGATGAAAAATAGGATTTACTATGATATGATTAGTTAAGAATTATATTTAATACGAAAGAGGAATGACACATTATTATGGAATTTTTCAGTTTGTTTTCAACAGTATTTTTTAATACAGCAATTACCTTTGGCCTGTTATTACTTATATACTTGTTTTTCTCTTCCGGCATTAGAGCACGTAAGGACCTGAAACCGGTTAAGTACATTTCCTACAAAAAGGATCATTTTCAGGAGAATTTTGAATTTACCTGTGAGTTTTGCGGATCCAAGGTATCTTCTGCGGATGAAAAATGTCCAACCTGTGGAGGTAATTTTGGAAAGAACAAGGAGTATCAGTTAAAGAAACGGGCCATGCATCAAAGGTATTTAGAGTATATGAAATCCCAGGAAGAAGCCATTACACAGGAAACGGAATATATAAGTACTACAATGCAGGCAATTCAAAAATATAAGCTGATACGTCATAAATACTACAATTTTGAAATCGGCGAGCCTCCGGTTTATAAACCTGCAAGTGATTATGAATTTACCTGTGAATACTGTGATAATAAGATAAGGGGAAAAAGCACAGACGAAAAGGGGTGTAGTAATTGTGGGGCTTCTTATAAAGAAAACCTGGAATTATTGGTACGCGAAGAGGAAGACCGTCTGGAAAAACGCCATTATGACGAATATATGAAACTGAAGGATCTGGAGTGGGAGCAGAATATCAGGAATGAGCGAAGAGATGCAAACATTGATGAAAAGTATGGGACACCTATCCGATTTATGGAGAAAAATGCAAAGGTTATTGCGCTGGTCATTTTGCTTGGGCTTATGATGATTTCCGTGGGAATAACAGTTTTGATTTTAAAGTTTAGGTAAGTAAGATCAAAAAACGCAGGAGGTTTAACCCTCCTGCGTTCCCATCTCATCGGTGGTAGAGCGGATATGTTCTACTGCCGTTTTTACTTGTTCTGCGCAATCCAGGTTGTTCTGGCTCATGGTGTGCACCTGCTCGGCATTGGCGGTAACTTCTTCGGTTACAGCGGACAGCTGGGAGATGTTTTCCATAATCTTATTATTGGATTCTGACAATCCCAGAATGTGGTGATTTACTTCTTCCACCTGGGAAGCCAGTGCTTCCATATTTTTGTTCAGCTGTTCGAAAGTCTCGGAAGCGGCCAGGATCTTTTCGCCCTGCTGTTCGGTAGCTTCAATGGAACCGTTGATAGTGTTGACTACCATGTTGGCATTGACATTCAGCTCGTTGGTAATCTTGGTGATCTCTTCGGTAAAGCTCTTGGTCTGCTCTGCGAGCTGACGGATCTGCTGTGCTACAACGGCGAAACCGCGTCCGGCTTCACCGGCACGGGCACTTTCGATGGAAGCGTTCAGGGCTAAAAGATTTGTCTGACCGGAGATTGCCATGATGCTTCCGGCGATAGTTTCCACCTCTTTTGTCTTTTCCTGTAATTTTGCCATGGCGTCGGTGACGGAATGGTTGGTATCCTTGATCATGGCGGACTGCTGTTTTAAGGATTCCATAGCAGCCATGTTCTTACGGATGCTTTCGTTAGAATCTTCGGCGATCTGCACCATCTGCTCGGAGATATGACCGGTCTGCTCGATAGCATTCTGAATCGTACCGGTCATCTGGCTCTGTTCTTCGATGCTGGTGGCAGTCATATTGGTGGCAGAGGAGATCTCCCGCATACTGTTGGCTACAGATTCCGTAGTTTGTACCAGCTGGTTCATAAGATCTGTGGTTTTGGTGGTTTCCTGATGTACGGTCTGGGATACGTCCAGAACATTATCCAGTACTTCTTTTACATGGTTATGTTCTTCCCGGGAAGAACCGATGGCATCATTGTTAAATAATATAGTAATCTTACCGGTTTCCAAAATAATGATTCCAATCAGAAATACCAGCAGGGTAGAGCAGACGGCATTCACATCCTGACCGTAGATTCCCTTCGTAGCCTGAACGATCATGACGATCAGGTAGAGCACGAATAATCCCAAAGCGGTTTTCTTCAGAGATTTTTTCTCATAATAAGGAATCTGTAATATGAAAATGGCGATCAGCGCATAGTGAATGAAACTTGCATCTGTCTGTAAACCGACCAACAAATACTCAATGCCGATCTCGATGGTAGCGAAGACTTTTAATAGTCGTGTCGCCTTATTTCGAAGGTGTGTCACGGCATTTACTACACAGAAAACGGCGATCAGAATGGTATTTGCGTATGTAACAATGGGTGCAATGTTGTGATTTGCCAGTTTTAACCACAGATAAAACAGGAACACGATCGCCAAAAGCGAAGAAGCGATAATATAGAACCGGTTCATTCTGATATTGCGTTCCGCGGTATCCGTATAACGATATTTATTATTTCCTTTTATATTCATATTCATAAGTTCCCTCCCTATTTTTATTGATGCTATTTTAAGTGTAACTGCTTTCGTCAATTTTTTCTACATTTTTATTCCATTTTTGAAAAAAATTTTGAAAAAAATCATGGAAATAAAAAATGCAAATTGATACTGATTTTCAATACCAAATGCGCTATAATACTTCTGTTACAACACAGTACATTAAAATGTTGAGATACGAAAGGATACAGAAGTGTTATGACACTGAAAGAATTGGAAATCGGCAAAAGCGCCGTGATCGAAACCGTCGGTGGTTCCGGAGAACTCAGACAGCATTTCCTGGATATGGGTATGATCCCGGGAGCAGAGGTGACGGTGGTAAAGCTGGCTCCGATGGGGGATCCCATGGAATTGCAGGTGCACGGCTATGAACTTACGTTACGGCTGGCGGAAGCGGATCAGATCGAGATCGCACCTATATCGAAGAGAACAAGAGAACATAAAGGGCTGGACCGGGTGACGGATGCGGAGCACCCGGGTTTAGGTGAGGATGGAAAATACCATTCGAAAAAAGACGAGAATCCTCTGCCGGAGGGAACGACATTAACGTTCGCCCTGGCGGGAAATCAGAACTGCGGCAAGACTACACTGTTCAATCAGCTCACCGGCTCGAATCAGCATGTGGGAAATTTCCCCGGAGTTACCGTAGACCGTAAGGACGGTTCCATCAAGGGGTATCCGGATACTTTGGTGACAGACCTGCCCGGTATTTATTCCATGTCCCCTTACAGCAGTGAAGAGATCGTATCCCGTAATTTTATCCTGTATGAGAAACCCAGAGCTATCATCAATATCGTGGATGCGACGAATATCGAGCGTAATCTGTATCTGACCATGCAGTTGTTGGAAATGAACATTCCTATGGTTGTAGCCCTGAACATGATGGATGAAGTCACCGGCAATCACGGCTCCATCGATGTGAACGCCATGGAAGCGTTCCTGGGAGTACCCGTAATCCCCATTTCCGCTGCGAAAAACGAAGGCGTGGATGAACTGATCCGTCATGCAGTCCATGTGGCAAAATATCAGGAACGGCCGCTGCGGCAGGATTTCTGCGATAAAAACGATCATGACGGTTCCGTACACCGCTGCATCCATGCGGTATGCCATCTGATCGAGGATCATGCGGAGACTGCGAAGCTGCCCCTGCGTTTTGCAGCCAACAAAGCCATTGAAGGAGACCACCTGATCCTGGAGAAGCTGCAGCTGGATGAAAATGAAAAAGAAATGCTGGAGCATATTGTCTGTCAGATGGAGGCGGAGCGTGGCGTGGACAGAAGTGCAGCCATTGCCGATATGCGTTTTGATTTTATCGAGAGATTATGTGAGCAGACAGTAGTAAAACCCAAAGAAAGTAAGGAACGGATCCGCAGTGAGAAGATCGACCGGATCCTCACCGGAAGATATACGGCAATTCCCTGTTTTATCCTGATCATGGTGCTGGTATTCTATCTGACTTTCAATGTCATCGGAGCATGGCTCCAGGGACTGCTGGAACTGGGAATCGGAAAATTGACGGAGATCACTGATGCGGCATTGACGGCAGCTCATGTCAACAGTGCGGTCCAAAGCCTTGTAATAGACGGTATCTTTACCGGTGTGGGCAGTGTACTGAGCTTCCTGCCCATCGTGGTCACTCTGTTTTTCTTCCTGTCTCTGATGGAGGACAGCGGCTATATTGCCCGTGTGGCGTTTGTTATGGATAAGTTGCTTCGAAAGATCGGTCTGTCCGGACGAAGCATTGTGCCGATGCTGATCGGGTTCGGATGTACGGTCCCGGCGGTCATGGCCACGAGAACACTGACCAGTGAGAGAGACCGTAAGATGACGATCCTGCTGACACCGTTTATGAGCTGCTCTGCAAAATTACCGATTTATTCGTTCTTCGTGAGCGTATTTTTCCCGGGAAAGGGCGGACTGATCATGTCGGCATTGTATCTGTTTGGTATCCTTATGGGAATTCTGGTAGCATTTTTATACCGGAGCACGTTATTCCAGGGAGAACCGGTGCCTTTTGTAATGGAACTGCCGAACTACCGTCTGCCGGGAGCCAAAAATGTAGGGCAGCTGTTGTGGGAAAAGGCAAAAGACTTTTTACAGAAAGCATTCACTGTGATCTTCATTGCCACCATCGTGGTATGGTTCCTGCAGAGCTTTGACCTGAAACTGAATCTCGTTGAGGATTCGGCAAACAGTATGCTGGCTATGGTATCCGGTCTGCTGGTACCGCTGTTTCGACCGCTCGGCCTGGGTGACTGGCGGATCTGTACCTCTCTGATCAGCGGATTCATGGCAAAAGAAAGTGTGGTAGCAACCCTGGAAGTATTGTTCGGCAGCAGCATTGCCACCGTACTTACCCCGTTGGCAGCCGCGTCATTACTGGTATTCAGTCTGCTGTATACTCCCTGTGTGGCCGCCATCGCTTCTGTCCGCAGAGAACTGGGTGGAAAATGGGCCATTGCCGTGGTACTCTGGCAGTGTTTCGTGGCATGGGTGGCAGCCTTCCTGGTACATAGTATCGGCTTGCTGATGGGATTCTAGAAATTTCAGATGATAAGATGACAAATAGAAAACCTGCAGGGGATTATTCCTCCTGCAGGTATTTTATTACACATTTCAGTTCCGGTGAGATCCATTTGTTCCTATGATATAAAAGCTGTCGCCAGATATCCGGATGAATCTCTGTCATGGGGAGACTGACGAGATTTCCTTTTGTCAGATCTTCCGCTACAACGAACTCCGGCAGATAGGAGATGCCGAGACCCTGACACAGAAGATTGCGGATCAGCTGGGTATCGCCCACCTCCATGATAGGCATGGTCTCCCTACCGTTTTGGGAGAGTAGATCATCCAGAGCAGCCCGGTAACTCATGTTTTTCTCTGTCAGGATCAGCGGATATTCCAGAATCTGTTCCAGGGTGATCTGAGTCTGTCCGGCTAAGGGGTGACCGGCACCGGTGACGAAGTGAATATCCACCGGAGCTTCGAAAGCGGTCACATAATTGTGATTAAAAATACGGCGGTCCAGCGTGTATACAATGTCCACCTGATTCTGTCCCAGCATCTGGAACATTTCATCGGTGCTGGTAGCAATGATCTTCAACCGGATTCCGGGATATTTTTCATGAAAATCTTTAAAACGGCTGTGAAATTCCCAGCTGGCCAGGGATTCTGCAATGGCGATCCGCACCAGACCCTCCGGCGCGGTGTTGCCGCTGATGTGGGTGGCTTCAGCAGCGAGACGCAGGATCTGCTGGGCCAGAGGCAGCAGCTTCTCCCCCTCATTGGTCAGGGTTACGGTATGCCCGATCCGTTCAAACAGAGGGATGGACAGCTCCTTTTCCAATTGTTTGATCTGAAAGGATACGGTGGACTGGGTATAACCCAGACGTCCGGCCGCCAGCGTAAAGCTCTTCAGTTCGTTCACCATAACAAAGGTTTCCAGATTTTTGACATCCATAGGGTCGATACACTTTCTATATTGTAAATTCAATTCTTCGATCAATGCAATGCAAATAATTTGTTTTTCAAATATTTAAGAAAATTATATAATGAGAAAATAGGGCTGTCAATGTGAAAAGATGGCGAAAATATGGGAAAACAGCAAAAATATATGCCGTATCCCGTGTTTAGAATAAGTGGTTTTGGGAAGGATCAGAGGTATGGAAAACAGAGAAAGACTGGGGAGTCGTTTGGGATTTATCATGCTGTCGGCGGGGTGCGCCATCGGCTGCGGAAATGTGTGGAAATTCCCGTGGATGTGCGGGCAGAACGGTGGCGGAAGCTTCATGCTGATCTACGTGATCTGCCTGATCGTGCTGGGCCTGCCCACCATGATCATGGAATTCTCCGTGGGGCGCGCGGCGCAGACGAGTCCCCTTTATATGTATCGGAAACTGTCCGGCGGCAGGGGCAAATGGAATCTGTGGGGCATCGTCTGTCTCATTGGAAACATTGCGCTGATCGCTTTCTATGCGGTGGTGTCCGGATGGATCCTCTATTATTTTGTAAAATTTCTGACAGGGCAGAATCAGGATTTCGGTTTTGAAAAAATGATCACGACGCCCTCGGTGAATGTGACATATCTGCTAGTCACCTTGCTGATCGCTTTTGTCATTTTAAGCTTCCATCTGCAGGGTGGGCTGGAGCGTATTACCAAATATATGATGTCAGCATTGATCGTGCTGATGCTGGTGCTGGCGGTGCACAGCTTTACACTTCCGGGAGCAGGAGAGGGATTGAGCTTCTATCTGATTCCACATTTCTCCAAAATTACCGGTTCTGTGGTGGTGGGCGCCATGAATCAGGCATTTTTCACCTTGTCCGTGGGAATGGGCGGTATGGCGATCTTCGGAAGCTATATCGGCAAGGATCGTTCTCTCATGGGTGAGTCTATCCATATTATTATCCTGGATACACTGGTGGCAGTGATCGCCGGTATCATTATATTTCCGGCATGCTTCACTTATGATGTGGAAGTGACGGCGGGTCCCAGCCTTCTGTTCGATACTATGGCGACTGTATTTAACAACATGGCAGGCGGCAGATGGTGGGGAACTTTATTTTTCTTGTTCATGGTATTTGCAGCCATGTCCACAGTGCTGGGTGTATGTGAAAATATTCTGGCCATGGTCCGGGAACTGACCGGATGGTCCAGACCGGCAGGGTGCGTGGCGTGTGGTGCCGGATGTTTCCTGTTGGCTCTGACGACAGCACTGGGCTTCAGTGTATTTCATTTTCAGCCGTTTGCAGCGGGGACGACCTGGCTCGATTTCTGGGATTTCCTGGTGTCGAATAACATCATGCCCATAGGTTCGATCCTGCTGGCAGTATTTTGTTGTTATAAGGTCGGCTGGGGCTGGGACAAATTCCTGGAGGAAGCAAATGCCGGCAAAGGCTTAAAAGTGCAGCCGTGGATGAAACCGGTGTTTAAATATTTTGTGCCGGCGGCAGTGCTGTTCATCTATGTGTACGGAATGGTAAATTTTGCGTGGAAATAAAGTAAATAGAAATAGGCGGGCGGCGGAGTGAAAAGCTCCGCCGTTTTTCGTTGCATTGAAATGAAAAAATGGGTAGTATAAAGAATAGAAGAGCAGAGAAATCAGGAGGCATCTATGACAGAGCAGGAGATCCGGACAATATTACGCAGACAAAGAGAATATTTTGCTACGGGAGCCACACTTTCCTGGGAATTCCGGGCAAAACAGCTGGGAAAGTTAAAGGCATCCCTGCAGTGCCATGAAACAGAATTGAACGATGCACTGCGACAGGATCTGGGGAAAAGCCGGATGGAGAGCTATATGTGCGAGATCGGACTGACTCTGTCGGAACTGACCTGGATGCAGAAGCACCTGCGGGGGCTGATGCGGGAAAAGAGAGTGCCGACACCGTTATCGCAGTTCGCGGCGAGGAGCTTCCGGTCTCCGTCACCCTATGGCACCGTGCTGATCATGAGTCCATGGAATTATCCGGTGCTATTGACGCTGGATCCGTTGATCGATGCTATTGCCGCAGGGAATACCGCAGTGGTAAAACCCAGTGCCTATGCTCCGGCGACGGCAGCAGTGTTAAAAATGATTTTGGAAGAATGCTTCCAGACGGAATATGTGGCGGTGATCACCGGTGGCAGAGCAGAGAATCAGGCATTGTTACAGCAGCGGTTTGATATGATATTTTTCACCGGAGGCAAGACCGTGGGACGGGAGGTGCTGAGAAGTGCTGCGGAATATTTGACCCCAGTGACGCTGGAGCTGGGCGGGAAAAGTCCCTGTATCGTGGATGCTACGGCTAAGCTTCCGCTGGCGGCGAGGAGGATCGTATTCGGAAAATATCTAAACTGCGGGCAGACCTGTGTGGCACCGGATTATGTGTTGTGTGATGTCAGGATCCGCGACCGATTGGTGGAAGCTATCCGGGAGGAGATCGCGAGGCAGTTTGGAGCAGATCCCCTGCAGAATCCGGATTACGGGAAAATCATTAACGAGAAGCATTTTCACAGACTGCTGGGATTGATGGATGCGGAAAAAATCGTCTGCGGCGGACAGTATGACGAGAAGACGTTGCGCATTGCGCCTACGGTGATGACGGATGTGGACTGGTCGGATGCCGTGATGGGAGAAGAGATCTTCGGACCGATCCTGCCGGTGGTGACTTATAATGCGTATGATACAGAGAAAAGTATTGCACAAAATGATTTTAGCGGGGAGGTTTCTGGAACCCAAGCTGCCGCGGGAGATTTTGTGGATTGGGCGATCCGTTGTGTGGAGGAACATCCCCATCCGCTGGCGCTGTATTTCTTCAGTGAAGATAAAAAAGCCCAGAGACGGATCCTGGATCACTGCCATTTTGGCGGTGGCTGCATCAACGACACCATCATTCATCTCGCCACCAGCGCCATGCCTTTCGGAGGTGTGGGCGAGAGCGGCATGGGTGGGTATCACGGCCGTACCGGATTCGAGACCTTCAGCCATTATCGGAGTATCGTGGACAAAAAGACATGGATGGATCTGCCGATACGGTATCAGAGGTATGATGAGAAAAAAGAGAAGTTGTTGCGGCGGTTTTTAAAGTAACGTCCTGAAAAGTGTGAGATGGCACGAGATTACGTCCTGAAAAGTGTAGTGTATAGCCTGAATTACGTCCTGAAAAATGTAATAGCAGGATATTTGCGTGAAATAATATAGAAATCGTGAAGGGAAGAAGGTAATTAGTGTGAAAGAAAGTAGAGGAAAGCCATAAACTGGCGCACTTGAATAAGCTGTC